>Ga0247610_10002852_pt1 | contig 19485 bp, 16 predicted proteins | sample 174DNAGHGhighgp2_FD_193483 | JGI IMG/M metagenome (GOLD analysis project Ga0247610, IMG submission 193483) | Sheep rumen microbial communities from Palmerston North, Manawatu-Wanganui, New Zealand - 1742 DNA GHGhigh gp2 | ecosystem: Host-associated > Mammals > Digestive system > Stomach > Rumen...
CCTTCCAATGTAGAGGAAAACGTAGTTGTGGATGCGTATAACGCAGAAGAACACAAGCCTACGGACGTTCCTGCAAATACAGGTGAATACGTCGAAGCTGTAAATAGGGATACAGGTTTTTATCAACTAGACTGTTCCTCTCCTGAAAAAGCAGACTTCTTCTATTATATTTTGGAGCCCTATATCAATAAAGGCATCGTAGAACTTGATGTAACGGACAAAACAGTAAAAATTCTATTTGCTCCAAATGTAGATAATCCAGAAAAGTTTGTAGAAGATGCAGTTTCCATGTTTGGTCTGACCATGACCACGGGTGTAGTTCTTCCTGAGAAGGAAGCAGCTTATAAGGAAACCTTGAAGGTCACGGCAAGCAAAGAATCTGGTGTCATTTGTGGATGGTTAGACAGTACAAAACCAGTCGGTATTTCCATTTCTACGAAGAAAGGAAAAGATCAAGATGAGTCTTATACTGTAAAATTGTCTTTTGGTAAAGCAGCCTACGAAAAAGAGGTGGTTGACGAGCTAATCTCTTATTTAGTTGGGGAAGACGGTATCACAAATGTAACCAATGCAAAGACAGCAGAAGACGAAAATGGTAACTTAAAATCAGCTTCCTTTACATTGAGTGCTGATAAATGGAACGTTATTCACAACAATTTTAGAGAAAAGAACCCTGGTAGCAAATTCAAAGCGAATGCAGCTGGCTTAAAGAAGTATATCAGCGAGATGTTGCAGTACATTTCTAACGATGCAGAAGCAGGTGAAGACAGAAGTGAGTTGCCTAAAAATACATATAACGTAGCAAATCAAGAGCCTACAAAGGACTTGGATTTTGACTTTTCAGCTTGGGGCGAAGAAAAACCAGCAGAAGCAGTCACACCATCCGAAACTCCTGCAACAGATAAGCCAGAAGAAGCAACAACTGAAGCTGGTAAGATGAGTGACGCACTTAAACTCAAAGATAAATTAAACAAATTTGTACAAGGCTCACGTAAAACTTTACCATCTGAGGTTAAAGACATTTTGGATGCAGCAGCAAAGAATAATGTCAAATCGTCTGATTTAGACTTGTCTGCACTACCTCCTGAAGTACATGAAATTGTAAAAACGATTTATATTGATAAATACGGTGCTGCTACAGGTGAACAAGCTGAAAGACGCAATACACCTGATGCCTTAAAAGATCTCGATAAAGCTGAAATGGATGCTGTTCAAACAGCAGGACATGAAGCCAATACAACTGAAGAGACTGGTGCTGCTGAAGCATTTAATGCCGAGCAGATGCTGAAAGGGCAGAAGCCTAAAAAGAAAACAAAACGTCAATTGGAAAAAGAGGACGAAGAGTTCAAAGCACTTCTTCCAAAAGTAAATGAAGCCATTGCTTTAGCCATGACCGATCACTTATCAAAGAATGTAATGGATGTAGACAATGAAGCATTAAAAGCAGATTTTAATAAGGCAATTGACGACACTTTTAGTGAAAATCCAGAGTTTGCTGATAAATATCGTAGCGAATACGGACCAAAGGTAATTAAACAGATTAAAAAACAATTTACTGCTGAAACTCCTGAGGAGAAGAAAGCAGTAAAAGCGTTGTTTGCTGACAAACCTGCTGAGGAAGAAAAACCAAAAGAAGAGGCTCCTAAAGTAGATGAAAAATATGAAGCCTTCAAGACAGAAGTCAGTGAGGAAATTAAACAGATTTTAGCTGATGGTATTAGCGGTAACAGCAACCCTTCAGAAATGGCTAATGCTATCAATGATCTTTTAGATAAAAAAGGGTTAAAAAATCCTGAATATTCTGAGAAAGTACGTGGTGAACTCGCCCCTGAAGTGCAGGATGCTCTTAAGAGTATCCTACCAGGTTCTAATGCAGATGCTATTGCTACAGCTGTAGGTAATGCTATTAAGAACGGCACACCATCTTATCCAGAAGATTTTGAGGTAAATGATACTGAGGTTCCTACTGAAGAAAAAACAGAGGAACCTGTAAATGAACAACCTACTACTGAAGAGAAAACGCAAGTAGAAGATACGAAACCAGCAAAGAAACAAAAGGTTAAAGTTAACCACGATGACCCTGAATTGTTGGTAAAACGTGTAAGCCCTGAGATGTTTGAAAGACTTATGCGTTCTGTTCGTAAAGTAGTTGAGAATAAACTTAACAAAGACTACAACGGTATTTTTCCTGGTAATAAAGATGAACTGGTTAACATGGCCTTAAACATTTTTGGCACGTTACTCAACACAACATATTTAGGAAATGTGTCTAAGAAATATACACCGGAACAGATACGTAATTTCTTACAAGCCCATGAACAAGAGTTCCTTACATTGGGTATGTCTTTAGGTAGTGAGAAGTTTGGTCAGGCTTTTTATGCTGCATCGCTTAAAAAGATGGCTCCTTTATCTGAGAAACAAGATGTAAAAGAGGAGCAAAAAGCCAAGGAAGTACCTGAAGTAAAAGAGGAAGGCAAACAAAAACAAGCACCTAAGAGTGACCAACTTCTAAATGCAGATGATTTACCTGAGTTCGATATTGGACCAAATCGTGATTTCCACTTACGTGTTTTAAGCCTTAAACGTGAAGGAGATAATTTCGGTAGCAACATTACGAAAGGTTTTGAATTTGCACTGAACGGAAAAGATTTTATTGCTGAAAACAAATACAAATTTTTAATGAAAGGCGTCCTAACCCCAAATAATAAAGCCTTTGGTACGAACCAAGCTAATTTGGAGATCGTTAAAAAAGAAGATAACACATTTAGTTATAGCGTAACAGGTAAGGGAGTAAAAGGTCAGGGTGAAGGTTCAGCACAGACGCTACAGGAAGCCTTTACAAAGATTTTCGAAGCACTTGGTGTTGATGATGTAAATACCAATTCAGATGATTATTCAAACGGTGCTATTGAGCACGAATTCGATCTGAACGAGTTCACCGATGATGAGATTGCAGATTTCTGTGCACCAGATACCGGTGATAAGGATATTGAAACAACTATTAAGTTCAATATGCCTGATGGTAAGTCATTTGACGTTGCACGGTGCTTAGTAAAGAAAGCAGTTGACGGGAACGATGTCTACTTGTTGTACGTTGTTGACCCGTTGGTTGATGCCCTCTCATCCCTTAAGCAGGGAGCTACTATCAAAGGTAGTGAGGCACCACAATTTTTAAGTTCGTTAAAAGACAAACTAGATGCTTGGGCCACAGACGCCAAGAAATTGTTGTTAACGAACAAGGAGAACAAGAAATGAGTGAATTGAACAACAAGGCGTCTGCCTTTGCGGACGATTTGTTAAAGAAATTGGCCGAAGTAACCGGTCAAACTTTAGAGAAAACCGCTTCTGACACAACGGAGAATGTAGCAGTCACTGCTGAAGAAGATGTAACAATTACGTCAGAAGCCGAGGAGAAAAAAATGGACGAAATCCAGAAACAGGAAGAGGCCGCTGCAACTCCGGAAACAGCTGCGAAAGTAGCTGAAGCAGAAGTGGAACAAACCGCTGCTGTTGAAACCGAAGGTGCTCAAGCCCCAGCCGAAGACAAAAAACCGGAAGAAGGCAAACCCGAGGAAAAACCTGCTGAGAAATCAGAAGAGAAAAAACCCGAGGATAAACCTGAAGCCGACAAAAAACCCGGTGAAGAGAAAAAAGACGGCCAACTTAAACCTGAACAGAAATCTGCTTTGGAAGAAGCAGTGAAAGCAGTAGAAGCATGTCAAGATCCTGCTTGTAAAGAAGCCTTGGATGCTTTGAAATCTGCATTTCCGTTCTTAGGTAAAGAAGCAGCTCCTGCCGCTCCTGATATGGCAGCAGCCGCACCCGTGCCGCCTGTAGCAGAACCTGCAGCATTGCCTGTAGCTCCTGCAGCAGCTCCAGCCGAGGACTTAGCAGCAGACCCAGTAAACGCCTGCTATGCTAACTTAGTTGCCACGTTGGATAAAAAAGCCAGCATTGGCGACAGTGTTTGGATGATTAAAGATTCAAAGAGCAATCAAGAATTTGCATCATTCAACATCAAAGCCGCATTTGGTGAGCACATCGATCAAGATGAAGCACGCTCAGCATATGCAACCAGTGAAGAATTCGGTAAAGCCGTGGTAGCATCATTGGCAGCTAACAAAGTGCACGATGTATTATCAACCACAGCAGCCGTATTGCAAGTAGTAGCACATTACAGCCCAACCTGGTCAGGTGTACAAAAATTCAAAGACAATCCGAAATCAGCTCATGCGAAAGCATCTGGTGAAGGTGATGTCACAACTGATAAAAACTTGATCAGCGAAGGTAAAGAAGCTAAAGCCGCAGCGAATGAAGCCATTGCTAAGAAAGCCGAGTACAATGTTCCCGGTGTGACCGAGAATGGTGAAATTCCAAGCGACAAATTGTTACTCGATGGTGCTGATAACCGCTCTGAAAAAGTGAGCAACAACACCGAAGAGTCAGCACATGCTAAAAACTCTACGAAAGTAGAAGAAGAGACAGACCGCAAATTGATTGCTTCCTATGAAGATACAATCAAAAAGCAAGCCTCTGAAAAAGAAGCATTACTCAAACAGATCGATACTTTGAAGACTGAAGCAGCCATCAAAGAAAAATCTGCCAAAGTAAAAGAATGTGTAGCTTTAATGTGCAGCAAAGGCTTTATCAAAGCTGATGAACAAGTACGTGTAGCTTCACTGAAAGAAGGGCTCTCAATTGAAGCAGCAAATGGCCGTGCCATGGCAGCCTCAATCGATAAACAAGCCAAATACTTATTTGGCATGAACTCAACACAATTGGATGCTTATATGAACAGCTTGAAAGGCGTGAGCACCCCAGCTATGACGACCTCTGCGTCATCTAGCCAAGCTCTTACAATTAAAGCATCAGCAAACGCTGAAAACGAAACAGACCGCTTGCTCAAATTGTTTGGTTGGGACTAAATTAAGGAGATTAAACTAATATGATCAATGCAGCATTAGAATTGGGTCGCACTGTAGGTCTTCCTCCGAAAGTAGAAGATACCGGTGCTATCCTCGAAGCAAATCACATCGTCTCTGGCCGCTATGTAAAATTCGAAACAGCGGAAGCAGAAGGTGCGTTACCGGTCGTAGTACCTGCTAAAGGTACCGACGACTTCCAAGACATCGGCTTAGCAGCTGATGATACAAAATTCCTGCCGTACAATGGTTTATATGAGACCATTGACCGCACATTCAAACACTTCACAGTGGCTTCTTTCATCCTCGGCGGTCAATTCCGCGTATGGGACGATAGCCGTGGTGCAGTATTTGCAAGCGGTGAAGCAGCTGACTCAGTAGTGGGTGCAGTAGCGGGTACTCCGTTATACTTAAACGACGATGGCGTGTTAGGTAAAACGGCTGGTACAGAAGGAAAACTTGGCGGCGAAGTAGTGGGATTCGTAGTTCGTGCTCCTAAAGCCTCTTCCGACATCCTGTTCTTCAAAGCGGTGAAATAAGTTAAGGAGACATGTGAATTATGGAAAAAGATATGACCAATGTAGCGAACTACTTAGTCCGCGAAGCAGAATTGTCAAAAATCGCAAAACAACCTAATGGCTTGAACGTCATCGCCAACTTGATGATGAAACCGTTAGTACGTGACTTGTTACACGAATCTCGTGTACGTCAAGTATACGCAACCTACCAATTGGGTCTCGGTGAAGAAGCCCTGTTGGATGCTGACGTGTCCGTGAAAGCGTATCAAATCGCTATGAACGGTTTACCGGAAGCAGTGCACATCAACTCAGATCGTGTACGTATCAACACGACACCGATCTCCATTCTGACGAAAACTCGCTGGAATGAATCAAACTATCGTAAATACGATATCTTGACACGTGCACAAGAACGTGCGAAATCAGCCGTAATGTCAGAAGAAGACTTGAAAGGGTTCTCACTCTTGAAAGTTGCTTCTACAGACTCAGCTGCTTTCTACAACGACCCAGCCAAATATCCTGGCTTGCAACCGTCAGTAAACGATGGTCTCGGAATCGATATGATCGCCCAAGGTATCACCTACATGTTGGAAGCTCGTATCAACCCGAACAAAATGATCATCAACCCACGTGCCCAAAAAGACCTCTTGATGTTATCAACTGATAAACCAGCCTCTCAACCGTTGTTCATGGCTGAGCAATCAAACGAAAACATGAAGAAAGGTATTATGGGTAAAGTATGGAACCTCACAGTCTTGAACGTACCGAACGGTGAATCTTTCGCCTATCGCAACGAGAAAGGTAAAGAGGTAATCGAAGACATCCAAATCATCAACCCTGCAGATGCGTTCATCGTAACGGATCCTGAGAAAGTTGGTGTGATGGCAATTCGTACTGACTTAACAGTCGAAACCCAAAAAATGATTGGCAGCATGACAGATGACTTCCTGATCTGGGAAGACCTCGGATTCATCATCCGCTACACAAAAGGTATCATGCACCTCTCATTAGAGAAATAAGTTCAAATATAAAACCCCGGGGGAGTGTTATCTCCCGGGGTTTTCAGAGAATCAAATTGAACACTTAGGTTGAAAATAGGAGGGTATTGTGGGCTTTTTTTACAGTAATAAAAACGGTAACAAAGTCTTCGGATACAAATTTACCATTAAGTTTGGTAAAGGGTCCCCTCTTGAGGATCGATGTGAATCGATGGCCTATAATATTGTGAACTGTTTAGAAAAGCTGGGGTTGTCGGTCATAAAAGACTCTGACCAAGACCCTAACAAAGATAAGCATATCCTATAGGAGAAATGTATGGTTAAATCAAAAGTTGAAAAAGAACTGTTAGAAGAGATCGTAGCAGCCGTAATTGAAGCACACGGCACTATTAAGTCACTGAAAGGCAAAAAAGCAGCTGAAGTTCTCAAGATTGTATCAGAAATCCTTCCGGACGTTTTGAAACAAGTAGAAGAACTCGGTGACAAACTGAGCTCTGCTGACAAAAAAGAACTCGCTATTGAAGCGTGTTTGAAATACTGCAACATTAAATACTTACCGGATGCCTTGGAGCGTCAAGTTATCGGTTTCATGATCGATGGCAGCATCTCCATGTTGAACAAATGGTTCGGTAAAGACTGGATTGATAAAGTATCCAAAGTTGCCTCAGGCGTATGGGCATGGTTCAAATCAATCTTCGGCAGTAAAAAATAAGTTTTAAGTCTGTAGTACCAAGCTAAGCAAAGGAGTTGTAAATGATAAGAGGACTGTATAGTGGTTATCAGGGCAAAATCTATATTTTCTATAGAGGCCCAATTCAAGTAGTATTGTCAGATGTACACGGCGGTTTCAATATGGGTGACGACCTAGCTGCTACATCTTTACGAATTGTACTTAGACCAAATAAATGGACTGAATGTGCATATTCGTACGTACAAGAGGGTTTTGAGAACCACAAAGGTCAGCTCTACTCTTTGGAACAATCCGGATGGGTAGACATTTACACCGACCCGAAAGAAGTTGAGTTGGTTAAGCAGGGGAAATCTTTAGATAATGGGACCGAACCGGTCCCCATGCCTGCTAATCAGACACCTGCACAAGGAGCACAAGTAGTATCGGATACTCCGACACCAAAGTACTTTAATATGCAGATGTTCACCAGCGATAAGAAGGACTCAGCCATTCAAGGCTCATCACTTCCGGCTCAGTCTGGTACTACAGAGTCTGTGTTGGACTCGATGAAGAAACAAAACGAGCTGATGCAGCAACAAATGCAGGCGATGACACAAATGACACAGGCGTTCACTAACATGATGAATAAAATGTCTGAGCGTCTAGATAAGGAAAAATAATGAACGTACCACAGTTACTGTTTAAGGCAAGAAACGGAGGTCTTCCAGCAAGATTTGTGAAGGGCCTCTGTGATGACAAACTGTTAATTTGGTTACAAATGGGCTTGGACGATATTAACTACACAACCCCACAAACCAATTATTCTTTGAGCACCGCCCCCCAACTCTGGGAGACGGCTGTTTTGTTTTCTTGCTCCTCAGTAGCATCGATTTTAGTAGCAGCAGATATGTCGTTCGACGACTTCTCGTATAACGACAATGGCTTAACAATGACATTAGACCGTAACGGTAAGTTACTAAGTGTAAACGATAAGATTTTGGAACGGTATAAACAAATGAAGTGGAACATCAAGAAGTACTACGGTATGGGTATTGGCCCTGCCGGACTCGGATATCCGAAATTTACAGCTCAGATGTCTTCCTTCATGCGTATATTATACGGTGCCGGATATAGTAGATAAGGGGAAGGTATGGAAGATTGGATCACAGAGTTGGCGAACGAATACACGCCAGATACAGAAACAGGACTTACCGGTGGCAAAACCGAGGTTCATGTTGTGTTGGCTTCAGATAAAGCAGACATTGCTAAATTACACAAACTTCTTATCTCCAATGGTTTCCCAGTGTTGGAAATCAAATGCTTGGAAAAAGAAGCTGATAAGCCGATGTTCCCTGGTTCTCGCGTTCAAACAGCAGCAGATGTTATTGCCAGCCAGAACTGCTTGATAAAGACCCCTACAGCGTTGTACACCATTGCAGAAGCTGTTTTACCTGCTGGGTATATTGGGGAAGTGGTAGGCGTTGAGAAAAACGCAGCCATGGTCAATTTTGACGCAAATATCAAGGTTACAGCAAAGGACCAGTCAGGGTATTTAAGCACCCAAGACTATTACGTTGGAACTTTGAAAGTAGATTTGAAAGACTTAACTGTCTTATAAGGTGGCGTATGTTGGAAGCACCAGCTGTAAAAGTACAGAACCTGTTGAATAGAAACGATGGGGCTCTACAGAATAACAGAGTAGAGTTCACGTCCGTTACAGGTGCTGACGGTTATAAGATTTACCGGTCCATGGTTCCCTATGGAAACTTTACAGAAGTGGCGGATATACCAGTAGGAACGACAACTTGGGTAGATGAAACACCGACGATTGAATCTACCAACGACGCTGAACCATACGAGGTATATGTAAATGAGCTTACTATTTTGCAGCGTCCCAATTTTTATTATTCCGTTGCTGCGTACACCGTGGATGAAAACGGTGACAAAGAAGTAGGAGAGCAGTCAAGACCTACTTCACCAGAAGATGCAGTAATTGCCTGTGCAGCGGACCGGGATAGTATCTATACGATAGGAGATTTTCCCATTTACTCCTGTGGTACAGGTGCACCAATCCCAAGTGCGAATCAGTTACTTCCGTATTTATCGGAAATTAGACGTCGTACTTTATCGATTTTACAGATGGATGGACAATGGGTGTGGTTGTTAAAACGTCGTGTTTATGGTGAGAGATGCCCTAACTGCGATGATGACAACAACAAATGTAAATACGGAACACGGTGTCCTACCTGTTTTGGAACAGACATGAGAGACCCGTTCCTTCCGCCAGTTTTAATTAAAGTTGTAATGGTGTACGGAGATAAAAAAGAGGAGTATGAGGACCTTGGTATCCGTACAGTAAGAGAGTCTAAGTCCTGGACTATTTGGCAGCCTAAACTTGCCCCACGTGATGTTATTGTAGACCACAATGGCGAACGGTACGACATTACGGCTGTTGAAAAGACTTCCCCGATGTTGGGTGGGATGTACGCCAGACAAGACTTCAAATGGAGATTGCTTGAGATGAATCATGCTTTTTACCGAATTGATGTACCTGGTCCTCTACCACTGGCATGAAAGAGTTAATTAGCTTAGCAGCTGAGACCCACAGCCAGAAAGAATTAGTGTTGTTTTTGAGAGAGTACTTTTCAAAACAACCAGATGATTTCTACAAGTGGTGTAAAAATCAGGCTGAAACGAACATCAACATTACAACGACATACAATGACACACAGCGTATGAACATACCGTCTGTTATTGTAGAGGATGTAACAGGTAATTTATACAATCGTGTAATCGGTCAGGAAATGATAACCGAAGTTCGCGAGAAAAAAGAAATAAACGGAGAAATGAGAAATGTCGTTACGGGGTATAATCTTCACGGGGTTTATTCTCTTAATTGCACTATAAGTATACTTGATTACAATACGTCTTCTAGACGTAGATTGACAGATTTGGTCGGTTCCGCACTTCGTCATGTCGGGACCCGCGTATTGAAGAAAAGAAACATTGAGATAACTGGTGTTGATTTACAAGGTACGCGTTATAAACCAATAGGTACGCAGCAGTTGCAGGTAGAGCAAATTAAAGTGAGCTTCATGACGAACTGGAATGTAAAAGTTGCTGACTTTGATCGTATCGAACAGATTTTAATTGAGGAGATAAAGGTAGACGCTACGGTTGAAAAATATACCGACGAAAATGGTAAAACAGTCGATCGTACCGTGTTGATTCCACCTCCGAATAATAAATAGGAGAAACAGATGGCTACAATTAAATTAGGAACAGTTCCTGGTGTATACATCCAGGAAGAAGTGAATCCAGCGTTAGCTATTACTGAACAAAGATTGAAAGCGGCTGGGCTCGTAGGCCATGCTACGCCCACGCTTAACATCAATAACCACGCAGTAACACGCTCAGCCGAAGGAGACACTGACACGTTGGAATATGCAGCCGGCAATGTTTTAGAAGTGTATTGCATTTCTGATTATGTTAATGCGTATGGTTCAAACTTGCCTCAATATCACCAACATCCGGGCGATACAGCTCCTGTAGAGCCAGAATATCCTGTGCTCCCCGAGGAGCCGGTAGAACCTGGTCCAGATGCAACAGAGGAAGAGATTGAAGCGTATGAACAAGCAAAAGCTGAATACGATGCAGTCGCAGCCGAAATTGCCCGCATGCGTGCTGAATATGCAGCAAAAGTTGCTGAATATGAGCATGCTGTTGAAGTCGCTGATTATAAAGTAATTGGTAACAAAATTAAATGGTTAAAACCAGATGCTGTGGTAGAGGAAGATGAAGATCCTGTCGCTCCAGTACGCGGTGCAACCTATTATGTAACATTGAAAATCAAAAAAGATGCTTCCTATTACGAAGCAAAAGCATTTGATGACCTCGATTCAATCGAAGCCTTTTATGGTCCTGAATGTTACTACAACGAAGAAGCAGGTAAATGGGTATTAAACGAAATTACAGCAGCTGCCCGCATTATGTTCACCAACGGTGCAAACGTAATGTACATCTGCGAAGTTGTACCTGGTGCTGATGATCCAGAGACACACTTGCCGACAGTATCAACAAAGAACGTACAAGCGGCTGTGAAGAAACTCTCTGAGTACGAGATCCAGACAATCGTTTGTATCCCGCAAAACGAAGCAATCCAAAAGATGCTCGCTAAACAAGTAGTTCTCGACTCTGCAACAGAGAACGGTAAAGAACGTGTAGCATGGATTGCAGCGTTGGACGACGCTCCAGATGCAGTTGTTGCACAATCAAAATCCTTTAAGGAACAACGTATTATTAACATTGCTCCTTCCAAAGTAACGTTGTTAGTAGAAGATGCAGATGGTACATCTCATGAGTTCCCCAATGAGTCTTCAATCTATGCAGCGGCTGCTTTGACAGGTATGACAACAAACAACAACCGCACGGTTGCTGAACCTTTAACACGTGAAAATCCTGCGGGTATTTATGGTTTAAGCCGTGAGTACATTCGCTCTGAAGTAGAGAAGATGTCCGCAGCTGGTACAACAGTACTCGTAACACGCAATGCTGCTGTTACAGTAAACCAAGCAGTAACAACTGATAATACCAATCAGAACAATCGTGAACTGTCTGTAGTACTCATCAAAGACGAAGTGATGAAGACTATCAGATACAATTTGGACAAGGAATTTATTGGGCATTTCTATGACCGCAACAAAACTCCAACCGCTATCAAAACATCAATTATGTTGATGCTCGATGATATGCTTGGAACCCTTGTACAAGATTACGATCAGTCTAACATCATCGTAACACCTGATGCTCAAGACACGACCAGAGTGAACGTTAAGATGGCATTCGCAGTCCTCAGACCGTTGAACTACATCTACATCTCATTCATGGTGACAATCTAAGGAGAATAGAACATGCCGAATATTGATTTCACATTCGCAACTGACGTTCTTAACCCCGAAGGTAAAGTACGGTTAGTAACTTCGTTAGAGCTATTCGTACGTGTACCTGATTCAACTGGTACCTACTACTCCACTCCAGTGGGTATGGCTCAGAAAATTGACGTTTCAGAAGAACGCAATATCGTATATAACTTCGTGATTGGGAACAGAAACCCTTCTCGTTGCCGTGACCTGATCCCTGGTCCTGTAACCTCCAGCACTTTAGCGTTGGATATGGTTTCCTTGTATCAAGTAAACGGTATCGGGTTGTTCACAACACCACAGCCAACGGACAAAGCAATTGCTCCAGCATTGCCGTACAACAAACGTCCGTTTGACTTGGTAGAACGCTGGTTAAACCCGTCAACCGGGCACACCTTGTACGAAATCATCTACACCGGATGTTACATCCGCAACTACACAATGCCGAAATCCATGAACGATGGTAGCGACATCCGCGTAGTTGAGAACATGAACGTAGACTTCAAAGATATCGTATACGTGCCTTCGTCTGATTTTGATGCAGACATCGCTGGCGGAACGTTAGGTAATCCGTTCCAAAATTAGTTAATTTGTGTGGAGGGCTTCGGCCCTCCACACCAAGCACAGTAAAGGAGAAGTAACATGGACGCACTGATTGAATTATTTGCAGGACACACTACAAAAAGAACCTTTAAGACAAGTAAAGTTACGATTACAATGCGTACTTTAACTACCGATGAGATTGCTGATGTACTGAGACGCGTTGATTTATTGGCAGTAACAGACGTAACAAAAGCAATCATCTCACGCAAGCTCACCTTAGCGTATTCCATCGAGGCCATTAACGGCGTTGATGTTTTATCAATCCCAGAAGTACAAGAGCTCAAGAAAAGTAAAGGCGACGATTCCCTTACCAAAGTAGACCTTTTAAGCGAAATTCTTGGTAAATTCGATGATGTGGCTATTCGTAATCTTTACGATTGCTACGACGAACTATCTACAGAACATGAGAAGAGCGTTGAAGCATTAAAAAAAGACTCGAAGGCCCAATAGGACGCCAGTTGTGGCTCGTTCACAAGGCAGTAGGATCAAAAGTCTTTAGAGAGACGCTGAAACATCCCGAAGTTTTCAGTTGGGTCTGGGATCAAGTTAACAAAGATCGGGACGACGTACATAAGACAATTGCCGACGTATTTGAAGCGTTGAAACCATGGCTAAATAGTGATCTCTTCTCCGTTATTGAAAAGAAGAAACAACGTGAAGAGAACAAACTACAACGGCTCGCAAAAACGGAAGCTAAAAATGTACAAGTTACGAACCTGTACGACGTGATGATGCGTAATATGGGTTTAGATCCTAAGAAAATTAAAGAGAAATAAGAAATGGACACGGACTCCACAAACAATAACACTTCTTCTAACAGCGAAAAATTAGCACAAGACGCTAACGATAAAATCTCCTCAATATTCAATAAGCTGTCAGATCAAGATGAGAAAGGAACCCAAGTACTTGGGTTGTTGACGGATATTCGTAATTTCCTAGCTGAGAACTCTCAACGAAGAAAGAAACAGAAAACCGTCGTGGACTCGTCCGTGTCCAGTTCTAAGAAGAACTCTGTCGGGCTAGGTAAAGAAGGTGCCCGCGACCTTGTTAATGCCATCAACCAAAGTAACCTAGCCAAATATATTCAAAAATTTTTAAGCACCGTAGGTATGTCCTACAACGCAAGAAATCCGTTTGGACGTTCTCTCTATGGTGTACAGCAATGGTTTGGAACAATGGGTTCCAACCCATCGACATGGTCAGCTAAACAATATCAAGCGTTCCAACGTATAATGACAAATGCAAAGGGTAAAGGGTATGACCGTTACCTTAAAGCGTATGACGCGTTATATAAGATTGGTCGCTCAAGAACAGCCTTAGGTGGTGCTTTTAACACAGGTAAAGCCTTATTCTATGGCCTTACAGGTGGTTCTGGTGCTAAAGCAGGTATGAGTATGCTGTCGAAGGCTGGTTTGTTAGGTTCAGGCGCAATTGGAAGTTTTATTGGTGGCCCAATAGGAACAGTAGCCTTAATGGGGTTAACTACAGCTGCCACACAATTACAAAAAGCTATTGAAGAAAACACGAAAGCAATTCTCGGTGGAAACTGGGCTAACTCCCGTTTAACGATGGGAGCAGCCGGTGATCTCTCCATGTGGGGAGTACCCGGTAAAGGCGTTGATTTTAATGCAGGTAGCTATCAGGCATATAGAAGTAAAATGCGTATGATGGGTCTACGTGATGACCAGGCAGTTGCGAACGCACTTACCTCTCTATCAGGGATGGGTATTTACGGTTTTGGTGGGCAAGATGCAGTAGGTGCTGCTTTATCACGTCAGGCAATGAGAACTCGTATCGGTGCAAATGTCTCAGATGAGTTTGTACGAAGAATGTATATTGCTACCCAAGGCCAGAAACAAGGTGCCTTCCACGTCAACGGGGCTTTCAGTTTAGAAGGTTTTGCCAGACAAATAGCAGCTGTTTCTAATCGTAGCATGAATAAACAAGGTGTTCGTTTAGGAACACAAAATAGCATCTCGATTGTTGAACAGATGACTCAAGACCTGTTGGGCATGGATAACAATATTTCTGCCGTAACAGCTGCCTTGGATAAATTCAGTAAGCAATTAACAACAGGTAAGCTAACAACACAAGAATTTATAAATATGTTCAACGGCCAGAACATGGCAGGATCTGAACAAGGAAGATTGAACATAGCTGCTATAAGTGCCGGACGCCATGGAAGTGTATTATCACACATGTATGATATGATGGTACGCAACAGAGATATGACCGGCCGTGTAACGAACTGGCAGGAAAACTCTGCTGCTATCTTAAGCTACTTCCGTAAAATAGGTATTGGTAAAGATAAAGAGTCTACCATGTTAGGTATGTACTCTGGAGGTGGTCAATCTTTACTTGAAATGTTTAACTTAGGTGCACTCAGTAAAAACCCGAGATACATGGAGATTTTGTCTGCTGCTGCAGCTGGAGACCGTAAAGGCATTGATGCACTAACTAAGATTTCTGAAGATGAAAAAGGAATAATGTATCGTCAAGCAAAAACATTGGACGCTATCCGCAATCCTGTGGAACATATGCGCGATGTTTTATTTGCCACGATGAAAGTTGGTGTATTTGAGAGCATTGGTGGTCTTATGAGTAAAGGACGTGCTCGGCAGATGGAGTACGATAAGTGGCGTACCGGAATGTCTGATGAGCAGTTTGAAACTTATAAGCAAGCCAAAGAGTACGAATATAAGCAAGATATCGCTGAGCAACGGTCTGCAATTGGTCAGGTGTTGTCTGCTGCTATGGAGAGTATAGGCGCAAAGATGAACCCACAAATTGAGGCACTTATTAAAGCTCTCGATGACAACACAAAATCTAGATCACAGGTTACAGGATATACGTATCTCCCTGCAGGTAAAAGGTAATAAATTATGGCATTATATGATAGTACAACCGGACATGTAGGTGCATTTGACGCCTATCACAATCACCAAGTTATTATTGGTAACTTGCAGATACCTCTTTTCTTCCGTTTTACACAGAACCCAAATAAACTTACCTTTACAATGGAAAAAGAGTATAAGCAGACAAAAACAATTGGTGGATACGTGTTTGAGCAGTGGGGTAAAAAACCTACCATTATGCGTGGTACCGTGTTAATTAAAAAGGAAGGTTCGTTTGCTCAGTTAGTTGGTATAAATACAAAAACCACTGGATTTGACCTTGAAGATAAATCATTTAACCCAGAGTTATTCACATTACAAACACTTTTCGATGTAGACCAGCGAAAGATAAAAGGTGCTCTGAACATGGTAAAGGGTAAAGCAGGCGTCAAGAATTTAGGTAAGTTGGTTGATAGCGGTGTTAGCTGGGCGAAAAGTCTATTTTCTTCTGCATCCTCAAACCCATATGAACGTCTCGTTTCCAATAACGTGTATCAAGAGCCTGGTCAATCAACTATGGAAGGGTACTTCAACACTTTTACAGATACAATAATTTACTATAAAGGATGTATTTATACCGGCTTCTTTACAAAAATGACATGGGAAGAGAACGGTAAGACGCCATTTACGAATGAGTGTACGTTTGAATTTGTTGTAACTGGTACAACCTATGATTGGATTGAGACTATGTTAACAACAACTGCGGCCGGTCGTGCTATTTCAGCTACATGGGGAGCAGCAAGCTCAATAACTACACTAGGTTCTCTACTCAAAGATATTTTCCAGACTACCTCAAATATTTTTTAGGTGATATATGGCATTAGACCTACAAGACGATAAATTCGACTTTAAGGACCTAAACACTTCCTTTTTGCGTAGACCAGCAGCGGTTACCATCAGAAAGCCGTTCTTTACAACGGCAGAGATGTCAGACCTTTTATTGCGTACATTACGTAACTACGTTCCACCAGCTCACAGAACCGTAAGTACAGGTGGTGGTAGTGCTCGGAGTCTCGGTCTTATTCGTGCAGTTGTTATTACATATGAACGAATAAATGAGGCTAAATTCTTAGAAGTGGAGAGACAATATCCTGCCGCTGCACAAAAAATACGTGTCCTAAGCGCGGACTATAATCAGAACCAGATAGGTAACGCAAACGCAGAGTATATAAAACCTATTAAAATTGCCTTTGACCAAAATTTATGTATAAGACCACTTGTATCTGGTGAGAGCATTACTGCTATTTACGACCCGTTACGACCAGATATAATTAACAGCCACTATTTACTTGGAACTACTCTTGGCAATCCACACTATTATTCATCAGAACATAAGACTGAACAGTCCTATCCATATGGAGACCTTGTAGCACAGAGACGTGTTAGAGAGATCCCCAATATTGGTGACTGCTTTGAGCGGTATGCTAGAGTATATATTTTTGATAGTCTTGACCACACGGAATTGCAACCGGAAGATACAGACAATGTTAGAAAAAAATCACAAGCACCGCGTCATACGGCGCATGATTACTTTTACAACCAAGTACCTTCCTATATCTCTAACCCAAAGCTGGTTACGTTCTACACACCTCCGGCTAAAAAATCATCTGGTTCAACATCAGGTAAAAGTACACCTGCCACACGAGGCGTTGGTGACACTCCGCAGATAACAGATGAGTTTATTAAGGAAACATTCGGTGCCATACCGAGTAAACCGATTTACGCATATAAATGGGATTTTGCTGTTCCGTATGGTTACGAAATGCACATCGTTCAAGAATCGACACTCCGTACTAACTACTATAAAGGTACGACACAGTCTTATTACGATGAAACACGGGAACTTACAAATCTAATTCGTAACATTCCATCGTTTCAAGTAAACGGGATATATATTCCAACTACAGGGCGTCGTGCTGCTAATGTTACACAGAACGTAACTCCGGCCGAACAAAAGTCACTAACAACGAAGTTAGATGCTCTTGAAAAGGCATCAACATTGGTAGAGAAGTTAGAGGCGGCAACCTCTTTGCAAGAAGATTTAGGTAAGTTGGCATCTAAACGTAGGGCAAATCCTACAGAAGGTGTTGTGTTCAAAGCATTCAGGACATTGGTAAGTCAAACAGGGGAAACTGTACCTGCTGTACCTGAAGCAAAACATGCGTATGATAAGGTAACAGAATATATCTACAGGTTGTCAGATGGTTCGTTATCAGTAAACGGAGCGTCTGATACAGAATCAGAAGCGTTTTTTGTAAAATACGGGCTACCATTTTTCGGTTTTCTTTACAGTTTTTACAAGTCTCGTTTACAACAGCGTGAAGACACATTTAGAAGTCTTTACACGTTGGATTATGTTGTTGCCAAAAACCCAGTTAATATGACTGAGTTGGAGTTCAGGATCAGATACTACGCTGTCCTGTTGCTAAAAATACTTGATAAACTAGATGAATACGAGTACTTTATAAACGACAATATTATCCAAATCCCAACGCTATCAGATATAACTGACTGTAGTAAGATGTTACGTTCGTGTGTTGAAGGATCTGTTGGTTCTGAAAATGGAGTTGCAAATGTAGGGACAGAAGCTCTTGCGAAAATGAAGAGTAGAGGGTACGACCGTAAGTTTGTCGCACAAATGGACCGTGTTTTGTTCAGCTCCTTAGCTGGAATGTATATAACATCCATGTCAGACCTTAATGCGTCCGTGAAAGCACCAATGTGGAACGCTGAACCCACAGAGGAAGACTTTAAGGTTGACTCAGAGAGCATTTTACCTTCATTTGATGCGAGTAAAAAAAATCAAGACTTTTTAGATGCACTAACAAAAGCAATTACGTTGTGTAACAATAAGGACGTTGAAAACATCGGTATTTCAAGAGTCGTCCAAGGAATTAGTACAGCTACTGTTACAATCAAAAACGATAAAGAAAAGTACAATTTTAATCGTGATGATGGACTGAACAGTTGTCGTATTTGTATTGAACCGATGGACCAGATAGATATTTTCTTACCTGATTTTGACGGTAAGTTACGTCCGGTGTTTTCTGGGCTTATTTCACGTGCAGAGGCATCAGATGATGGTGGCTACCACTCAATTAACATTGATGCAGACTGCAATATGAAGTATTTCCAAATTAACAGAACGAACATAAAACCGTCTGCATCTCGACAGGAAAGTGAGAATAACCCTCTCACTGCTTTTACTGTACCTGAGAAAATGTTTGGGTCAATCAACAACTTTCTTCCACTAATTTTTGCTCAATCTTTGACATATCTTGAATGTCAGCCTAGGGCATTGGTTAGCGACACGGAGATGTTATTCACAGAAACTCCAGTAGCTAGACAGAAGAAAACAAAAGTCAATATTAGCAACGGAGGATCTGTTCCACGTGTAGGAATAAAATACGACTCCTTTGTTTCCAACATGAGCGTTAATGAAACAGATGTTGATACAGAGAAAAGCACTACAAAAATTGAAGTTCAAAATGGTGGAACTTCCACAGAAAAGAAAACAGATATAACCATCGTTTTCACTTCAAAAGTTGAAGGTGAAGTTGAGAAATCAGATGTTTCTGATAAAGATACAACTACCAGCGAGGATATTTACAGTAAGGTCATTTTTGCAGACCCTCTGTTCAACTACTTGTGGTATAAGTCAGCCAGCCACTATCCAAAAGACGAAGCAAAACTTATTGATGACAATCTAGAGAAGGTATTAAATGACTATGTCTATACCAGTTATACAGGTATGGACAACAACGATACCGCTGCCGCTGTGCGTGTTTTAGTTCCAGGTGCACAAGAACCTACCGAGGCTCTTAAGAATGGTAAGCGTTGTTCCTATGTTATTTTCAAACAACGCAGAAAAGGTACTATGTCTGGTATTTTCCGTATTCCAGATGAGAAGAACGCGTCCTTAAAACGTGCACAAGAGCTTTCAGGAATGGGTGAAGAAGAA
>Ga0247610_10002853_pt1 | contig 19484 bp, 16 predicted proteins | sample 174DNAGHGhighgp2_FD_193483 | JGI IMG/M metagenome (GOLD analysis project Ga0247610, IMG submission 193483) | Sheep rumen microbial communities from Palmerston North, Manawatu-Wanganui, New Zealand - 1742 DNA GHGhigh gp2 | ecosystem: Host-associated > Mammals > Digestive system > Stomach > Rumen...
TTAATTTGGTTTTTGAAGCGATGAAAGCGAGTTTTATGATAGCAGCACCCACGAGCGGCTCTGGCAAGACGACAATTGCCAGAGGACTGATGGCGTTGCTGACCTCGAAGGGGATGAAGGTGCAGCCCTTCAAGTGTGGACCTGACTATATCGACACGAAGTTCCATGAGGCTGTCTGTGGACGACCCAGTATCAACCTTGATACCTTCATGGCGACTCCAGAACATGTGTGCGAACTCTTTGCCCGTTATGGTTCAGATGCCGATGTGTGTATTGTTGAAGGGATGATGGGACTGTTTGATGGTTACGACCGCGACAAAGGCTCTTCGGCTGAGATCGCTCAGGTGCTGGATATCCCAGTCGTATTGGTCGTCGATGCCAAATCGGCTGCTTACTCGATGGCTCCGTTGCTTTCGGGCTTTATGAACTTCAGAAAAGAGGTCCGCATTGCGGGTGTTATATTTAACAAGGTTGGTTCGGAGAAACATTTCAATATGCTCCGCCAAGTGTGTGACGATCTTGGCTTAGAATGTTTTGGTTATCTGCCCAAGTCGTCTGCGCTCGAACAAAACTCGCGATACTTAGGACTCGATTTCTCGGAAACAGTCAATAGTCAGGATCTCAATCATCTTTTGGAGGAGCACATCAATTGGAGGCAGTTGCTCACTTTTACGAAATCCTTGCATCCCTGCGGTGGTAAGCGGGCAGAGCTCAGACGACGGCTCGTCGTAGCGCGGAACCAAGAGTCGTTCTCCTTTATCTATCAGGAGAATATCGATTGTTTCGGGAACGTTACGTTTTTCAATCCTGAGACAGAAGTGCCAAACCTTGATGATGCCGGTTTGCTCTATCTGCCAGGTGGCTATCCCGAGAAACATTTGGAGGCACTTGTCGCCAACAAGGCTTGTCGCAAGGCCATCAAGGACTATGCTGAACGAGGCGGACGGATTCAGGCAGAATGTGGCGGGATGATGTACCTCTGCGAGAAGATTGTCACCGATAATGGTGAGTATCCGATGTGCGGTGTATTGCCCTATTCTATAACGGCACGCCAATGTGAGCTGAAGTTATCGCTGGGCTATCGGAAGTTTGTGATCGATGGCAAGGATTATCGGGGCCATGAGTTCCATTATACGCAATTTCTGGGCGAAACGCCAAAGAGTATCGTTCAGGTGTATAATGCCAAAGGTGAGCCTGTCGACACCCCGGTTCTAAAGTATAGGAATGTCTTAGCAAGTTATACGCATCTATATGAAATCATTGGCTAAATTACATCCTGTGATGCTGGCAGGTACTGGCAGCGACGTTGGCAAGAGTATTCTTGCTGCCGCATTCTGCCGTATCTTCAAGCAAGATGGTTACAGTCCTGCTCCTTTCAAGGCGCAGAACATGGCCCTGAACTCGTATGCTACACCTGAAGGTCTGGAGATCGGTCGTGCCCAGGCGGTACAGGCTGAAGCTGCAGGGATTCCCTGTCATACCGATATGAATCCGTTGTTGCTGAAGCCGAACTCTGACCATACTTCACAAGTTGTGCTGAATGGTAAGCCCATCGACAATAAGAATGCCTATGATTTTTGGAGGAAAGAGAAAAGTGGAGAGAGGAAAGAGAAAAGTGGAGAGAGAATAGATTTTAGGCAGGAGGTTTGTGATGCTTTCGACAGGTTAACAAAACGTTATAACCCTATTGTGATGGAGGGTGCTGGCAGTATCGCAGAAATCAATCTGAAAGACCGGGATTTGGTGAACATGTCGATGGCGCGGCATGCTGGAGCCGATGTGATTCTGGTAGGCGATATTGATCGTGGAGGTGTGTTTGCCTCCGTCTATGGCAGCATCGCCCTGCAGACACCTGAAGACAGAAAACAGATAAAAGGCATCATCATCAATAAATTTCGAGGCGATTTGCGGCTCTTCGAAGAAGGACGGAAGATGCTGGAGGATATCTGTGGCGTACCCGTATTGGGAGTTGTGCCTTATTATAAAGACATCTTTATTGAGGAAGAGGATTCGGTGAGCCTTGAGAAGAAGCAACGCGAAATTGCAGAAGGAAAGGTAAATGTTGCCGTAGTGCTGCTGCGTCATATCTCGAACTTTACGGATTTCGATACGTTGGAGCGAGATCCGCGCGTCAATCTCTTCTACACCAATAACATCAATGATCTCAGCCAGGCCGATATTATTATCCTGCCTGGTACCAAAGCCACCTTGGACGATCTGTTGGAGTTACGTCGTAACGGTTGTGCGCAAGCCATCATCCGTGCCCATCGTGACGGACGGACTGTCGTTGGTATCTGTGGCGGTTATCAGATGTTAGGACAGATGGTCAATGACCCCGATGGTATTGAGGGTACTGTCGCCAGTCTGCCAGGTCTTGGACTGTTGCCTATTCAGACGACGATGACACCAGAGAAGACCACACGACAAGTCACCTTCCTGTTTGAGGGACAGACCTGTCAAGGTTATGAGATTCATCAAGGCGTGAGTGATACTGATCAGATTATTCTACAGACAGATCATTGTATCGGAACCTATATTCATGGTTTCCTTGATAATGCGCCTGTCATCGAATATCTGCTTAAAGATAAGGTCGTTAGTAATACTTCTTTAAAGAGTTACATGGAGTTTAAAGAGGAACAATACGACAAGTTGGCTGAACACGTACGTCACTATGTGGATATCGAAAAACTCTATCAGATACTGACTCATGACTAACCCTGTTGCATTGCTCATCGGCTGGGTGTCTGACCTCATCTTCGGTGATCCTCAGCGTCTGCCACACCCCATCGTATGGTTCGGTAAAGCCATTGCTTTCTGCGAACATCGAATGAACAAAGGGGGCCATCGCAAGATAAAGGGTGCGATCACGGCTGTTGGTTTGATCGCCTGCATCTTTATGGCCACTTGGCTCCTACGTTATTCCATCATCCATCTTCCATCATACATCCTACATCTTCTCGATGCCATCCTGATTTTTTACTGTCTCGCAGGTACGACACTTATTCGCGAAGTCCGCGCAGTATTCCTTGCCCTCGACCGTTCTTTAGAGGCGGGTAGGGCACAGGTGGCCCGTATTGTGGGGCGCGACACCTCAGAACTTTCTGCCCAGGAAGTGCGTACAGCAGCCCTCGAAACGTTGGCAGAGAATCTAAGCGATGGGGTTATTGCCCCCTTGTTCTGGGTCGCCTTACTGGGTGTACCAGGTATGATGGCCTACAAGATGGTGAACACACTTGATTCAATGATCGGCTATAAAACAGAACGTTACAAGGATTTCGGCTGTTGGGCGGCTCATATCGATGATATTGCCAATTATATCCCCGCCCGTCTGACGGCCCTGCTGATGATTTTGAGCGCTGGAAAACCGAAACTGTTTGGCTTTGTCTGGCGCAACGGACGAAACCATGCCTCACCCAATAGCGGCTATCCTGAAGCTGCTTTGGCAGGTATTCTCAACTGTCGTTTCGGAGGACCGCATTATTACTTTGGTGAGTTGTTTGACAAGCCTTATATTGGTGAGAACGACCGTGAACTCACGACTGATGACATGAAAAAAGCCGTTCGCATCAATCGGACGGCTGAAGTGATAATGGTTGTGCTGGTTGCCTTAAGCATATGGGTTTGCCAATAAGCCACAGACTACCAGATAGACCGATAATTCCACCAGCAGACAGACGGCACCACAACAGTCGCCTGTATAACCGTGGATACGTCGCCAGATCAACAGGTAAAGGAAATACATTACCAGACAAGGCAGGAAGATGACCATCTCCCACGAAAGATTTGTATACCAAAGGAATGCAACCATCGGGAGCAGACCCTGAATGGCGAGACAGACACCAGCTTTCCATTCTATCTTCCGATACACCGTCTTGTTCTTGGCGGTTTCCTCCGTTCGGGCATAGGGCATCATGATAATCAGTTCACTCGTTACCATCTTACTATAAGGGTCAGCGGCAAGGATGGTTAATGCTGCCATCTCAGGTGACATCGAGAAAAGGGCCGCAAATAAGAGCAATTCGTATAGGATGAGTCCCAACACACCGTATGTACCGATATGCGAATCTTTCATGATGGCGAGGATGCGCTGACGGTCTGTACCACCACCCCCAAAGCCATCGAGGAAGTCGGCCAGTCCGTCTTCGTGCAAGGCACCCGTAATCAGCAGACGCACGACGATAGCTGCAATGACAACGATGGGATAGGGCATCACCATGCTACCGAAGTAGAGCGTGGCAGCCATCGCACCACCGGTGAGCCAGCCAGTCAACGGCCACCATTCCACCACTGAAGTGTATGAGGACTTAGGTGGCTGATGGAGTCGCCAGAACGGCAAACGGGTAAAGAAGATGAATGCCGCCCAAATGCGATCATACCAACGTGTTTGGTCTATGTTTATTTCCATCGTTCAAAAGTATTTTGTGATTTTGGCATTATCGAAATTATTCATCTCGTTGATCATACGGACGGCCGAGTCGACGATGGGATAGGCACAGAGCGCGCCCGTGCCTTCGCCTAACCTGAGTCCCAGGCTAAGTAATGGCCTGGCATTTACGATATCCAGCATCTTCCGATGTCCGCTCTCATCACCGCAGTGGGTGAAGATCATATAGTCATGCGAGGCTGGGTAAAGTCGGATGGCAGCGAGTGCGCAGGCTGTCATTATAAAACCGTCGACTAATACAACGAGATGACATTCTGCAGCTCGCAGCATGGCACCGATGGCAGCAATCATCTCAAAGCCGCCGAAATAGCGTAATGTCACAATGGGGTCAGGATACTTTGAGACACGCTCATGACAAGTCACAGCTTTCGACAATACCTCGTATTTATGACGGATGCCTGGACTGTCGAGTCCTGATCCGGCGCCGATACAATCATTCAGGGGGATGTTGCCAAAGAGATGCATCCAGATACTGGAGGGTGAGGTGTTGCCGATGCCCATCTCACCGATACTCAATACCTTGCAACCCTCAGTGATACAGTCGTCCACAAGGGCTGCACCCACTTCAATCGCTTTGTCAAATTCTTCTTCCGTCATCGCTGGCTCATAGAGGAAGTCTTTGGTGCCACGGGCTATCTTCCGGTCAATGATACCGTCGACAGCACTCAGATCGTAGTCTACGCCCACATCAACGATACGTAATTTGAAACCATGTTGACGACAGAACATATTCACGCCTCCACCACCACGGGTAAAGTTGATCATCTGTTGCCACGTCACCTCGCGAGGCGAGACACTGACACCCTCGCGCTCGATGCCATGATCCCCACCCAACAACAGATGACAGGGATGTTCCAACGATGGCGAGAGTGTCTGCTGAATCAGACACACCTGCATGGCCAGTTCTTCCAACCTTCCGAGTGACCCTTTGGGCTTGTTCAGATTGTCGATCTTCTCCTGTATCGCAGGGCGTAATGATTCGTCGGGTGTATTTATCTTAAAAGTTCTCATTTGATTTTTACAGCTATTCCACTAACCATGAGTATCACTTCATCGGCCTTTGAGGCAATATACTGGTTCATCCAGCCTTCGAGATCGGTGAATTTCCTTTGGATGGCATTTTCGCTCACACCACCGCTGCCAATCTCATTCGTTACAAAGATATAGGTGGCATCATGTGAAGTGAAACGGTCGAACTCCTGTTTGACAGCTTCGAGTGTCTGATCCACATCTGATGTCTCAAAGAAGAAGTTCGTCAGCCAGAGTGTCACACAATCAATCACCACGACACGTTCGGTAAGGTCGTGTCTGCTTAGGTATTTCTCCTCCTCGATGTTTATCCACTGAGGCCCCCGGCGTTCCTGATGCTTTCGCACCCGTTCACGGAACTCGTCATCCCAGATATGTGCCGTCGCTACATATACGGGATTGCTTGCCAGACTCAGTGCCATTTGCTCTGCTTGACGACTCTTGCCGGAGCGCTGTCCACCTGTAATCAAGATGATTTTCTTTCCCATCCTTGTTTTTATTCTGAATTTTGCTGCAAAGTTAATCATTTTTTTGTATCTTTGCAGCAGATATGAAGAAAATAATTGTTGCAGGGATAGGACCTGGCAGTCGTGAGGATATCACTCATGCTGTTGTGGCAGCTGTCAAAGAGGCTGATGTCGTGGTAGGCTACAAGTATTACTTCCAATTTGTGGAGCAATATCTGAAGCCTGGTTGTGAGTGTGTTGACACAGGTATGAAGAAAGAGCGCGAACGTGCGGAACAGGCTTTTCTGTTAGCAGAACAAGACAAGACCGTCGTTGTGATTTCTTCAGGTGATGCCGGTATCTATGGTATGGCCCCGCTCATTTATGAGATGAAGCGTGAGCGAGAATCTGACATTGAGATCGTAACCTTACCTGGCATCTCTGCTTTTCAGAAGGCAGCCTCGCTTTTAGGGGCACCTATCGGTCATGATCTGTGTATCATCTCACTCAGCGACTTGATGACACCTTGGGAAGTTATTGAGCGACGTATCAAAGCGGCAGCAACAGGAGATTTCATAACGGCTGTCTATAACCCCAAATCACATGGCCGCTACTGGCAGTTGTATCGCCTTATAGAACTGTTTCTGAAGGTTCGTTCAGCTGATACGCCAATAGGCTATGTGTATCAGGCTGGACGCGAGGAACAGAAAGTGAAACTAACCACGCTGGGGGCTTTCGACCCTGAGGATGTGGATATGTTTACTGTCATTCTCATTGGCAATTCACAATCATACATTGCTGATGGTAAGATGATCACGCCAAGAGGCTACTATTCGCGCGCAGAGTCGCAGCGTGTCGCAGAGAAACCAGGCCAGCAGATTATGATGGATTCTTTCCGAACGATTGAAAGTGAACTACGAAATAATGATATACCATTAGGACGAAAGTGGGCATTATTACATGCCATCCATACCACTGCCGACTTCGATATGGAGCGCATTCTCTATACCGATGAGGAGGCCGTGGAAACACTATATAATAAGGTCGCAAACGGGCAGCTGAAAACCATCATTACTGATGTCACAATGGTGACCAGCGGCGTCCGCAAAGGCGCCCTCCAACGCTTGGGCATCGAGGCGAAGTGTTATCTCTCCGATCCCCGAGTGGCAGAAATGGTCAATGGTCAATGTTCAATGGTCAATGAAAAGATCACCCGCACGCAGGCTGGTATCCGTCTGGCTGTTGAAGAACATCCTGATGCGCTCTATGCCTTTGGCAATGCGCCCACAGCCCTCATGGAACTCTGTGACCTGATTCGTAAGGGTAAGGCTCATCCTGCAGGCATCATTGCTGCGCCAGTAGGTTTTGTACACGTCAAGGAATCGAAACATATGGTAAAGCCGTTTAAGGATATCCCCAAGATTATCATCGAGGGACGAAAGGGAGGCTCTAACCTTGCCGCTACGCTTTGCAATGCCATCTTGACATTTGATGATGCCGAACAACTCAAACCTGGCAGGGATTTATGAAGTTTATCGTCATAGGGATTACGGACAATCCCAAGCCCTGGTTCCCACCAGAGGTGATGGATATAATCAAGCAGGGTAGGGTGTTCTCTGGTGGCAAGCGCCATCATGAGATAGTGGCACCTATTCTCCCTTCGGATGCAGAATGGATCGACGTCACGGTACCACTCGATGCCGTTTTCGACTATTACTCTTCACTCTTCACTATTCACTATTCACTACCCATCATCGTCTTTGCTTCTGGCGATCCTTTGTTCTTTGGCTTTGCCAATACCATCAGGCGCAAGATGCCTGAGGCTGAGATGGAACTCTATCCAACCTTCAACTCCCTGCAGATGCTGGCCCATAAGCTGGTGATGCCTTATCATGACTTGCGGGTTGTTTCTCTTACAGGCCGTCCTTGGCCTGAGTTTGACAAGGCACTTATTGAGCGGGCAGAGAAGATAGGTGTTTTAACCGATAAAGAACATACCCCTGCAGCCATCGCCCAGCGGATGCTCGACTATGGCTATGACGCCTATCAGATGTCAGTTGGTGAGCATTTAGGCAATCCCTCTTTGGAAAAAGTCACGACCCTATCCCTCGAAGAAGCTTCCCATTGCGACTTCTCCATGCCCAACTGCGTGATTCTTGACTCTTTTATCCATCATCTATCTACCATCAGCCATCCTTTCGGCCTTCCCGATGCAGACTTTGCCCTCCTCGATGGTCGTGAGAAGATGATTACCAAGATGCCGATTCGTCTGTTGACACTTCAGACCCTTGAACTGCCTGAAAGACACGTCTTCTGGGACATTGGTTTCTGCACGGGCAGCGTTTCCATCGAGGCCCGTCTGCAGTTCCCGCATCTGCATATCGAAGCTTTCGAAATCCGTCCTGAGTGCGAGGCTATTATCCAAGAAAACACCCGTCGCTTTGGTGCGCCAGGCATCAATATCCACATTGGCGATTTCCTCGAAACAGACATCTCTTCGCTGCCTCATCCTGATGCCGTCTTCATCGGAGGGCACGGAGGACGCCTGAAAGAAATCATGGCCAAAGTCCTGACGGTCTTGTCAGAAGATGGCGTCATCGTCTTCAATAGCGTTGTTGCGCCAAAGGTCATTGTTGATAGCAGGAAACTATGGGATGAGGCTTGCGATGAACTTGGTTTGCAGCAGGAACCTCCACTTCATATCCAACTGAACGATAATCACCCAATAACGATATTAAAATGCAGAAGATAGCTGTCATACAGATTAGTGAGGCAGGTAAGGATATTGCGCAGATCCTCCAGCGTGAACTTGGTGCCAAGATTATCACTCGTACGGAAGTCGGTAAGCAGTGGCAAAAATATGATGCCTTTGTCTTCATCGGAGCGATGGGTATCTGTGTCCGAACTATTGCCCCCTACATTAAGGACAAACATGAAGACCCGGCTGTGGTCTGTGTCGATAGTTTAGGACAAAATGCCATCTCTGTACTCTCCGGACATATCGGAGGCGCCAATGATCTGGCTCGTGAGGTGGCTGCTGCTATAGGTGCTCGTGAGGTCATCACAACCCAGAGCGACAATGCCGGTCTTTGGGCCCTTGATACCTTTGCAGAACGATTCAATTGGGCCATCGCCAGCGACGACGATATGAATGCGTGTATTTATGCTTTCGTCAATCGCGAGCCTACCGCCTTGCTGATGGAAATCTGCGATGAAGGGACCAACTACCTGGAGAAAACATTGCCTGAGCATGTGACTGTCGTCAAGAGCCTCGAAGAGGTAGATCCCACGAAGTTTAAGTTGGTGATCTTGGTGACACCCTATAACCTCTGTGCACCTTATGGTGTACTCGAGTTGCATTTCGTGCCGATGATCGCAGCTTTAGGCTTCGGTCTTGCCCATCATCCTGATGATTATGAGGATATCTACGATGAGATCGACGAGGCTATGAGCCAGATAGGTGTGTTGCCCTGCTACAAGCGCTATTGCACGATTGATGTGAAGCAGGATGAAGAATTTTGTGCGATGCTCGTCGATGATCTGGGAGAAGAACTGGTATTTTACACGGCTGAGGAACTGGCCAAGGTCGAGGTGCCTAATCCAAGTGAGACCGTTCAGAAGCATGTTGGCACACCGAGTGTCTGCGAGGCTGCTGCCATCCTCGGTTCCAATCATGGTAAACTCATTGTGCCCAAGGTAAAAGGTAAGAACTGGACGGCAGCCCTTGCCATCGATTACAGATATCTTCGTGAGAAGCAGGGGCATATCGAGATTGTGGGAGCCGGACCTGGTGATCCTGATCTGGTAAGTGTCCGGGGGCGCAAGATGCTCGAGTGTGCAGACCTTATTCTCTATGCAGGTTCGCTTGTGCCTAAAGCCCTCACAACATGTCACAAGCCTGGGGCTGTAGTTCGTTCCTCTGCTGATATGAACCTCGAAGAGCAATGTGCCTTGATGAAGGAACACTACGACAAGGGCCACTTTATCGTCCGTCTGCATACAGGTGATCCTTGCATCTTCGGTGCCATTCAGGAGCAGATGGCGTTCTTCGATCAGAACCACATGGACTATCATATCACGCCAGGCATCTCCTCATTCCTTGCTGCTGCTGCCGAGCTGCAGAGTCAGTTCACGATTCCCGAGCGTTGTCAGACGATAATCCTGACACGAGGCGAGGGGAGGACACCCATGCCTGAGAAGGAACAACTGCATTTGTTGGCCAAGAGTCAGAGTACGATGTGTATCTTTCTTTCTGCTTCGATTGTCGACGATGTGCAGCGTGAACTGCTTCAGGAATATCCTGAGGATACGCCTGTAGCAGCCTGCTATCATCTCACATGGCCTGATCAGAAAATCTATCGTGGTCAGCTCAAGGATCTCGCAAAGATTGTCCACGATAACCACCTGACCCTCACCACGATGCTCGTTGTCGGTGAAGCAATTGATAATCGTCAGGGACTCTCAGAACTCTATTCCAAACATTTTACCCACCTCTTCCGCAAGGGAGATGACGAAACGGTCTCATGATATTAGTTTTCGGAGGAACGACGGAAGGTCGTAAGGCAGCAGAAGTGCTCGAAGAGGCAGGATCACCTTTCTTTTATAGCACGAAGACGGGAGAGCAATATATCAGTCTGCTCAATGGTCAGCGTGTTGACGGTGCGATGGATGCTGGGGCGATGAAGGCCTTTATTTCAAGACACGGCATCCGTCTCATCGTGGATGCTGCCCATCCCTTTGCCTCACGACTCCATCAGACGATTGCTGCAGTGGCCTCCGATACGCAGATTCCCGTTATCCGCTATGAGCGCATCTATCCGCCTCGTGATCCTGATATCACTTGGATTGACGACTATGTTCAAATACCGACGGATATCCATTCGCTGCTCGCTACCACAGGTGTACAGAGTATCAGCAAACTGAAATGGTTGGAGATGTTTGGAGTCAAAGTCTACTACCGGATTCTGAACCGCGAGAGCAGTCTCCTGTTTGCCTATGAACAGGGCGCCACCGATGATCAGCTATGCTACTATGAAGATAGCAACGAGATTGAAGTCGATGCCGATGCGATCCTGCTGAAGGAAAGCGGTCTTAGTGGAGGCTTCTGCGAGAAGGTAGCAGCAGCCAGGGCCAAGGGCATGCGTATCATCGCCCTCAAGCGCCAGGAGATGATACATGGGGATAGTATCAACGGCCCATACGGCTTGCGAAGGGCTGTGGAGAGGCTATTGCCTGAGTTCTATCCTTTGCATAGCGGACTGACGACGGGCACTTGTGCAACGGCTGCTGCTGTGGCTGCGACGATAAGACTAATGAAAGATGAGACGCCTGAGGAAGTACCCGTGTTACTACCTGATGGTGAGACAATTATGGTGACGGTGGGTTATGGCGAGAATTATGCCTACTGCATCAAAGAAGCTGGCGACGACCCTGATGTGACGAATGGTATCGAAGTCAGGGCGAAAGTCCAGACAAGCGACCATTTTGAAATCGTTGGTGGCGAAGGGGTAGGGCGCTTCACCTTGCCTGGTTTCGATTATTCACCAGGTGAGGCCGCTATCAATAAGGCACCACGTGAGATGATCCGCCACAATCTTCAAACAATTCTCTCACCTCTGAAAATCACCATTTCCGTACCTCAAGGTGCAGAGATAGCAAAACGCACCTTCAATCCCCGTCTTGGCATCGAGGGCGGCATCTCGATCATCGGCGTCTCTGGCATCGTCAAGCCATTCTCTGAAGAAGCCTTTATCGACAGTATCCGCAAGTGCATGACGGTGGCACAAGCCTCCGGTTCAGAACGCGTGGTCATCAATAGCGGTGGCAAGAGCGAACGCTTTGTGAAATCTCTCTATCCTGACTTGCCACAACAGGCGTTTGTAGAATATGGCAATTATATTGGTGAGACCCTGAAGATTGCCAACGAACTCGATATCCGGAAAGTCACCCTCGGTGTGATGCTGGGTAAGGCCGTGAAGTTGGCTGCAGGACATCTGGATACCCATAGTCGTAAGACGACGATGGACAAAGATTTTATCCGACAACTGCTCAAGGAAGCCGACTGTGATATTGATATCAATGATATGACGCTGGCCCGTGAGCTCTGGGATCGTCTGCCTGAGGATAAGCGTGAAGCCTTTGCCCGCATCGTCATCCGTCATTGTGCCGAACATTGTAATCCTATTCTGCCAGATGGTGCGCTCACCATCCTGTTGATTGATGACAACGGACATATCTACCAACCTTGAACGGTGGCCTTATTCTGCTACCTCGTCTTTGTGGCGACGGAAAAGAACGGCTGCAATGACAGGGGCACCGACAAGGGCTGTGACGCTGTTAACAGGTAAGGCGCCTTCGAAGCCCGGCATACGGGCAATGAAGTTGCAGACGAGTGCCAGGGCTGCACCGCAGAGTGCTGTGGCAGGCATGAGCACACGATGATCGCTGGTGCGGAAGATGGCACGTGCCAAGTGTGGAACGGCCAGACCGATGAACATGATAGGACCGCAATAGGCTGTAACGATTGCCACCAGTACACCAGAACTGATAATCACCAGCATACGGGCACGACGGATATTCAGACCCAGATTGGCTGCATAGCGGTCACCCAACAGCAGCAGGTTCATGGGTTTCACCAACAGACAGGCCAGCGGCAGCAATACGCACATAATGACCACGAAGAGTGTCATCTCGTCGCCAGATACCCTTGAGAATGAACCGAGTCCCCATACTACAAAGGCCTTCACATCTTCTTCTGGCGACAGGAATTTCAAAACACCGATAATCGCATTGGCCAGATAACCAATCATGACACCTATAATCAATAAGGTGACATTGCCTTTCACTTTTTGTGCTATCCAGACAATCAGCATCATCACCGCCAACGCACCGATAATGGCAGCGATACTGATGGCAGCATCGCCCAGATAGCCGAGACGGCTCAGCGCCACACCACCGATCCGGCCTGAGAGCAGCACCACAAAGGCCACACCCAAAGCTGAGCCGTTTGATATACCCAATACAGAGGGACCTGCCAACGGATTGCGGAAGACCGTCTGCATCTGTAATCCGCTGACTGCCAAGCCTGCCCCTGCCACGATAGCCGTGAGTGCCTGGGGCAGACGAGACTTCCAGATGATATTCTGCCATATCTCGGATTCTGATGTGTCACTAAACAGAATACGACAGACATTCTTCAGAGGAATATCGACGGACCCAATGAGCAGGTTGACAATAGCAAACACAACTATTGTCACTACCAGGATCAGAATCATCGGCAACGTTCGTCTCATCACTTCAGTAGATAATAGAATGTAGGCTGATAATCCTGTTCCACTAACTCCGGATGGAAGATGGCCACAAAATCCTTCAACAGCAGATCAGGTTCCACAGGCGAGATTTCGTAGTAGGGCGTCTGCTTCATGTTGCAATAGATGACCTTCCGCTCCTTATACGCCTTGAACAGTTCGTTGCGTGGTTCTGAGGCTTTCAGCGCTTCGTAAGAGAACTCACCGGGATAGCTGTTCAAGATGCGCCAGTAGTCGGCATTGGCAGCGAGCGAATACATCTTCTCAAACTCAAGGTCTTCACCACTGGTTTCTTCATCGTTGATGACATAGTCTGCACCGGCATCGCGGAAAATCTGTGCCAGATAGTTCTTGCCACCCACGGCATGCCAGTTGCCATAGTGCATTTCACCACTCAGTATCGTAGGACGTTTGTCTGTGTGCTGCGTCTTTTCCTTCAGCTCGTTGTAGCGGCTCTCGATGCCGGCAAACACCTCGTTGGCTTCCTTCTCCTTACCGATAAACATACCTACGAACTTAATCCATTCGGCCTGTCCTAATGGGTCAAGCTCCTTATAGCCCAGATGGGGCACTAGTGTGATACCGGTCTCCTTGATGGCATCGTATCCACCACGCTTCGAAGGCGAGATGAAGATCACGTCGGGATTAGCCGCCAGGACCATTTCTGTATCGAAATTGCCCTCCATGCCAATCTTCACGATGCGACCGTCCTTTACCCGTTGCAGGATATCTTTGTTGAAGAGGTTCTTCGTACCCGTCAGACCCTTCACTACATCGTGCGCATCCAGTATCGTGAAGTTCGACAGCTGTAATGAAGTCATGCAGATGGTACGCTTGATGGGCGTGTGAACCTTTATGTAGCCATTGGGAACAGCTGCATCGTCACTCGCAACCAGCGCAAAGTGATAGTCTTTGCCCACATCTACCAGTCGCACGCCGGCGCTATCCTTTACGGTGTAGCCCGTGGCATACTTGGGATTCATCACAGAATCAGCATCGGCCTCGTCGGCAACTGCCGTTTTACCCTTATTGCTGCACGAACAGACCAGACATAAGCATAAGCTTATCACGCTGAAAGCAATTATCTTTTTCATCTTTATTTCAATTTCATTGTCATCGGGTGCAAAGGTACACATTTTCTTTGAAATATCTTTGTAATGTCAAAGAAAAAATGTATCTTTGCAGCATGAAATATAAAGACCTCTTTATCGATTTCGATGATACGCTCTATGATACCCATGGTAATGCTGTCATCGCGCTGAGCGAGACCTTCGAAGCATTCCAGCTGGGTCGTTATTTCCAGGACCCGCAACTGTTCTATGATGCCTATTGGACTGCAAACATCGATCTGTGGACACGATATGCCAAAGGTGAAATCACGCGCGATTATCTGATTGTAGAGCGTTTCCGTCGTCCGCTGAGCGAAGGCAAGGGGATTGAGGTCACAAAAGAACTCTGTCTGGAGATCAGCGACCGGTTTCTTGATTTCTGTGCCTCGAAACCCGGTGTGATTGAGGGTGCCCACGAACTGATGGACTATCTGAAGGGTAGGGGCTATCGGATGCACATGACAAGCAACGGCTTCCATGAAGTGCAGTATAAGAAACTCGAAGCCTGTGGCCTGAGGGATTATTTCGACACCATCATCCTGAGTGAAGACGCTGGTGTGAACAAGCCTTCGCCGCTTTACTTCGACTATGCGCTCAAAGTGTCCGGTGCATGTCGCGAAACAACGGTCATAATTGGTGACAATCTGCAGAGCGATATTCTCGGTGCTCTCAACGCTGGCATTGATGCTATATTGTTTAATCGCTGGCAGGTTCCCGCCGAAGAAATGCCACCGACGCTCACCTTCGTCGCCCCGACGCTCAGCGATATCAAGTCGATACTTTGATTTTTTTCTTCAAAGATTGCAATAATTTTCCATTTGGTGTGTATATATAGGTAGAAGGCATTATAATGGAACAAGAAACAACCGACCTGATCAGCGAGCTGCAACAGCACAAGACTGCTGCCTGTCAGCAGTTGCTGGCAACCTATGGCCCGGCTGTGTTTCGCATGGTGCAACGTATCGTGACGCGCCACGAAGATGCCGAAGAGGTCTATCAGGATGTGTTTGTCAAGGCCCTGCGCGGCATCGGGACCTACAATCCCCGCCAGGCATCGCTCGCCACATGGCTCAACCGCATTGCCTATCACGAGTCGCTGAACTTTGTCAGAGGTCAAAAGCCCAATATGATCTATCTGGACGACTGCGACCATGGCATCAATGCATTAGAGGCTCCCGACGAGGCGCCACAGGACGAAGAGACCATCCAACAGTTGGAACAGGCATTAGCCCAGTTGCCGCCCCACGAGCAGGCTGTAGTGAGTATGTTCTACTACGACAACATGAGCCTCGCCGACATGGCCTACGTCACAGGCGCCAACCCCTCTACCATCGGCTCGCAGCTGAGCCGTATCCGCAAGAAACTCTATCGAATCATCAAAACGCTCTGAATTATGAACGAACTCAAAAACGATAAGAACCTCCGCCAAGCCGTCAGCCGACGGGAGCAACAACTGCCGCCGATGCCTGCCGACCTGAACGAGCGCCTGATGCAGCGCATCGAAGAGCAGCCGCAACCTGCCGCCAAGCCGAAACGATTGTGGCTCTATGCCGCTATCGCCATCGCTGCCTGCATCACCCTGCTGCTCATCATCAACTACGGAAAGAATCCAACTTCCCAGGATCCCCTCATGGCGCAGACCTTTGAAAAGCCCTTGGTCACGGATCCTGAGCCTGTCGAAGAGCCTTCCCCCACGGTTCCTGAGCTTGTCGAAGGACCGCTTGTCACGGTCTCTGAGCCCGTCGAAGAGCCCGTCGAAAGACACCCCGCGAAGAAACATCGGAAAGCCGTCATGAAGCTCGTAGAACTGATTCCCACCTCCGAAGCAAATCCTTTGCTCGCAGCAGCCCCTGAACCAGCCTCTGAACCAACCCCTGCCTATGACACCACCGAAGAAGACCCCCTCGTGGCGATGGCGGCCCAGGTAGAGGACATCCGACAGCGCGGCCAGCGCCTGCAACAGGAAATCACAGCACTCATGAACAATTAAAAAGCATATTATCATGAACAGACGCTATACACTTATATTCCTGGTTGTCTGGGTGACGATGGCTTTCGCCCAACAGCCCAATCCGCGCCTCAGCCAGTTGGACGACTACCTCCAAAAGCAGAGAGACCATGTGAATGCCGACTCCATCCGTCAACTCTTCGCCATTGTGAGCAAAGCCGCATCCGACAGCTATCGCTACGAATCTCACAAGGACGGTGCCGATACCATCAAGTACGAAATCGCCTTTCGTTATGACGGTAATGATGACCGTCGGAGCCCTATCCGGGAAGTAGTCCGGTTCCTTTGCAGCGGCACCCAAGGCAGCTATTATCATGGGGGTAAGAACCGCCAGTCAGACAACGGGTTGAAAGCCATCGAAGTCGCCCCCCTTACGGTATCGAAACAAACGTCTCCATCCGCTAAGACCTCCAATCCGCGCATCCGACAGTTGGAAGACTATCTGCAGGCGCAGGGGCTGATAAAGATGGTCGACCGCAAGCCGAACGCCAGTAAAACGAAAAGAAGACACAACAGGGGCGGACTGCTCACAACACCTCCCGAACAAGCTGTTATCGACTCTATCCGCACCGTCTTCACCGATCTGAGCAAGGAGGCGGCAGAGAGTCATCTGTACGAAAACCACAAGGACGGTGCCGACACCCTCGAGTACGCCCTGGTGCTCAGTGCCACAGAATCCGTCAACTTCACCTATAAGAAGAACAGCGCCAACCAGGCCAGAGGCCTCTACACACATACCTACGAGAGAGAGGAAGTGAAGCCCTCCGATGCCATCGCCGCCAGACAGTGGCGCATCGACATCCGTTCGATGAACACCATGCGCTACGGATCGAGGATGGTGACGCCCGACTTCTATCTGGAACTGCGAGGCGACACGCTCCACAGCTATCTGCCCTATCTGGGTCAGGCCCGTGTATCGCCAACACTCTCACCCTCGATCGGTCTGAACTTCGAGGCGCCTGTACTGAATTATAAGGTGAGTAAACCAAAGTCGAACAAATACACGCAACTCGACATGGATGTCAGGACCAAGGAGGATACCTATCACTATGGCGTGGAACTCTATGACTCCGGCGAGGCGTATATCCGTGTGCGCTCGCTGAACCGTGACCCCATCGGTTTCGATGGCACTATGACAACCTCTCATTAAAACCAACAACCCTATGAAGAAAAGTTTTACCATCATCGTGCTGGCTCTCGTCTCCAGCCTTGCTACTGCACAGACAAGCGTCACCTTTGACGTTGACAAAAACCTGCCTGCCCCCAAAGAGACCCTCCCGAAGTACGACGATCAGGAGATAGCCAGAAAACTTGTCAACATCTCGGCCGTACCCGAGAACCTGCACCGTGTCGTGAAGACCAGTTTCGAGGGGCAGCGCCTGAGTTATATAGGCGACGACAACTTCTACAAGTGCCTGGTTCAGGCCTATGCCGACCATCACCCCATCGTGTTGTCGCCCGATATGGTGTGGCTCATCATCAGCCAGGGATTCTCCCGCTATGTAAATGCGCATGCTGAGGAGTTGCGCGACCTGTTGGTGTTTCATGAGGGAAAGATGGATCTCGTGGTCAATTCCAACAACGACGTGCTCTCACCCACAGGCGATTGGCAACGCCTGCTGAACGATTTCTCCGCCTGCATCGCCAATAATACCAAGGGCGAGCTGGCCGACCTGATGACCGCCGACTTCACCACCACGGGTATCACCGAACGCGTCGCCTCGCAGATCTCGCTGATGGATGCCGTCAAGAAGTACTTCAACTATGCCAACATTGCAGCCGGCTGCGGCATCCCCTCCATCACGCTCCAGGGCTCGCCCGACGACTGGCAGAAAGTGCTCGACAAGACCCGCAACCTGAAGAAATACCATCTGGAGAAATGGGTCTCCGACCTCGAGCCCATCCTGGTGGAGTTTGTCAAAGCCTCCAAGGGCCATGCCAACAAGAAGTTCTGGAGAAATATCGTCAAGAAGGTACGTGTCGACCAGTTAAAGAAAGATGGAGGCGTGTGTGCGCCCCCGAAGCATACGACCTATTTGGACGGCTGGTTCCTGAAGTTCTTCCCCAATGCGCTGGGTGAAACCAGCGACAGCGTGATGTGGACCACCAACATGCCGCAGGAGATGGTACGTGTGAGTTTCCTGCATATATACGTCGACATCGCCACCCGCGAGCCGATCGACACCATCCCCATGCAGTTGTGGGCAGGCTTCGTAGGCGTGGAGGAAGATGCCAGCACGCGCGCCCTCACGCCCAAGATTGGGTGGCTGGCCCGCATCGCCGACGAGGAGTCGGATGAACTCGCCCGTCTGAAGGAAAAAAACGAGTTTATGACGCTCTATTTCTACATGCATAAAGACCAGAAAGTGCCCCATGTGCTCTCAAAGATGGATCATATCCGCTCGCTGATTCTCGACTTCGGAGGCAATCCCGTCGTCATCCCCGAATGGATGGATAATATTCTCATAGATAAACTCCAGATTACGGGTCAGTTCACCGACGACGAGGAAGCCCGCTTGCGCCAGCGGTTCCCCAAGGCCGAGCTCAAACAATATGTGGACTATACCAAAGGGCTCAAACGACTGCCAATAGAAGACTCGGAGGACGACAGCAACAACATCGACTCCGTCCTCATCGTCGTCAACGGCAAGCAGCTCCCCAAACAATCATCCCCCTTCAGGGGCGTCATTACCGTCGGGAATGGCGTGAATGCCGGCGATACGATCAGCGGCATTGTGAAAGATCAGCATGATGTGCCGTTGATTGGCGCCACCGTCTGTGAGCGCAACGAGAAAGGATGGATTGTGTCAGCTGCCATCACCGACCACAATGGCAGGTTCACGCTCAAGGTCATGAATACCTCGAACAAACTCCGGTTTTCTTACGTAGGCTGCCGCAGCGAGGATTTTGATATCGTCGGCCTAAAATATGACGTCCGTCTGCAGCCGGTTCAATAAACAGTCAAACACTTGGGGACGGTTCTTTTTTGTTTGACAGCAAACGCGCGCACTTGGATCAAACAAAAAAGAACCGCATTCTATGCTAAATTCCAAACATTAATTGATAATTAACTATATATTTAACACTTGAGGAGCTAGGCTTACCTCGTTGCTTGTTCGATACACGTTATCAGGGTTATAT
>Ga0247610_10002854_pt1 | contig 19477 bp, 19 predicted proteins | sample 174DNAGHGhighgp2_FD_193483 | JGI IMG/M metagenome (GOLD analysis project Ga0247610, IMG submission 193483) | Sheep rumen microbial communities from Palmerston North, Manawatu-Wanganui, New Zealand - 1742 DNA GHGhigh gp2 | ecosystem: Host-associated > Mammals > Digestive system > Stomach > Rumen...
GCTGGTGCTCGGTACCGGCGGAACGAGCAAAACAGCCGTGTATACCGCAAAGGCCATGGGCGCGGAACCGGTGATCCGGGTGAGCCGGAGCGCCCGGGAAGACGCGGTGACCTATGAGGAAGCACTGCAGGACCACCGGGACGCGGAAATCCTGATCAATACCACCCCGTGCGGCATGTTCCCGGAAGCGGAGGATATGCCCGTGGATATCGCCGGGTTCCCTGCACTGCGGGGTGTGGTGGATGTAATCTACAATCCCCTGCGCACGAAGCTGGTGCTGGCCGCACTGCGGCGGGGCATTCCGGCGGAGGGCGGGCTGTATATGCTGACAGCCCAGGCGGTCCGCGCGGCGGAAGAATTCCGCAGGATCCGGTATGATGAAGAACTGACGGAAAAGATTTACCGCCGGATGGCCCGGGACAAGGAAAACATCGTGCTGACCGGGATGCCGGGCAGCGGGAAAAGCGCGGTATCATCGATCCTGGGAGCACGGACCGGCCGGGACGTGATTGATACGGACCGGATGATTGTGGAGAAGGCCGGAATGGAAATCACGGAGATCTTCCGCCGGTACGGCGAAAAGCATTTCCGGGACCTGGAGAGTGAAGTGATCCGCAAGGAGGCAGCCCGCGCCGGGGTGATTATCTCCACAGGCGGCGGAGCTATCCTCCGGGAGGAAAACGTGGACGCGCTGCGGCGGAACGGCCGGCTGGTATGGCTGGACCGGAAACCGGCCGACCTGGTTCCGACGGACGACCGGCCGCTGGCAGACTCCCGGGAAAAGATGACGGCGCTGTATGCGGCGCGGGAACCGATTTACCGCGCGACCGCGGATGAGCGGATTGCGGTGACTGGGAGCGCGGCGGATACGGCAAGTGAAATTGAAAGCAGGTGGAACGCATGAGGATCCTGGTGATCAACGGACCGAACCTGAATATGCTGGGAATCCGGGAGCCGGATATCTACGGCCGGGAAACCTATGAGAGCCTGTGCCGGAAGATCCGGGAGCATGCCGGGAAGCGGGGGATTGAGGTCACCCTTTTCCAGTCCAACCATGAAGGCGCACTGGTGGATGCCATTCAGTCAGCCTATGGCCGGGAAGACGGCATTGTGATCAATCCCGGCGCGTATACGCATACGAGCATTGCCATCCTGGACGCGATGAAGGCGGTCGGCATCCGGGCGGTGGAGGTACATATCTCCGACGTGAACGCCCGGGAGGAATTCCGGAAGGTGAGCTATATCCGCGCGGCCTGCGAGAAAACGATCTCCGGCCATGGAACGGACGGATACCTGGAAGCGATGGACTACCTTGCCGGTACGGAGGGCGGGAAATGAGGGCGGTAATTCAGCCCGGAAATCCCCGGGGCCGGATGGAAGCGCCGCCCTCCAAATCCATGGCGCACCGCCTGCTGATCTGCGCGGGATTCGCGGAAGGTGAAAGCGTGATCCGCCATGTGGACGCAAGCGAGGATATCCTGGCTACGGCAGACTGCCTGCGTGCGCTTGGAGCGGAGGTCCGGATCGAAGAAGGAACAGCATATATCCGCGGATACGATCCGCGGAAGGCGGGGGAAGCGCTCCTGGCCTGCCGGGAGAGCGGAAGCACCCTGCGGTTTATGATTCCCGCTGCGCTGCTGTGCGGAAAAGATATCCGGTTTACCGGCAGCGAGCGGCTGATGAGCCGGCCGCTGACGGTGTATGAAGCGCTCTGCGCAGAGCGCGGAATGGTATTTGTCCGGGAAGACGGCGGACTGCGGGTGCGCGGGACGCTGACGGCCGGGACATACATCGTACGGGGGGATATCAGCAGCCAGTTTATCTCCGGCCTGATGTTCGCCCTGCCGCTGACCGGCGCGGACAGCCGCATTGAAATCCTCCCGCCGCTGGAAAGCCGTTCGTACCTGGACCTGACGGTGCAGGCGCTGCGGGATTCCGGAATTGAAGCGGAATGGGACGGGGAGTATGCCCTGAAGATTCCCGCCGGCGCATACCGGGCACGGGAGGCAACTGTGGAAGGCGACTATTCCAACGCCGCGTACCTGGATATCCTGAATGACGCAGGCGGGAAAGTGGAGCTGACCGGGCTGCGGGCGGACAGCCTGCAGGGAGACCGGGTATACAGCCGGTACCTGGCGGAGATCCGGAAAGGAACGCCGGAGCTGGATCTGACGGACTGCCCGGACCTTGCACCTGCCCTGATTGCCGCCGCGGCGCTGAACCACGGCGCAAAGCTGACCGGAACCCGAAGACTGCGGATGAAGGAAAGCGACCGGGGTGAAGCCATGCGGGAAGAAATGGCCAAGTTCGGCATCATCCTGGAAAATAAAGAAAATGAAATCCTGATTCCCGGCAAAACGCCGGAGACGCCGGCGAAGCCGCTGGACAGCCACAACGACCACCGGATCGCAATGGCCCTGGCAGCAGTGTGCGTGAGGACCGGCGGTGTGCTGGAGGGCGCGGAGTCAGTGCGCAAGAGCCTGCCGGACTACTGGGACCGGCTGGCAGCGCTGGGAATACAGGCGGAGGTGGAACCATGGAATGGATCAGCAGGAAAAATATCCTGATTGTCGGTCTCGGACTGATGGGCGGAAGCTATGCCCGGGGACTGAAGCGGCTGGGATTTCATGTGAGTGCGATCGACCGGGATCCGGAAGCGATCCGCTGGGCACTGGAGCATGACGTGATTGACCGCGGATATGACCATGTGGACGAAACGACCGTGCGGGAAACGGACGCGGCGATCTTCGCGCTGTATCCCGGGGTGTTCCTGGAATGGATCCGCGAGTGGCAGCACCTGTTCAAACCCGGCCTGATGATGACGGATGTGACCGGCGTGAAGAGCTGCGTGGTGTATGATATCCAGGCGGCGCTGCGGGATGACGTGGAGTTTATCGCTGCCCACCCGATGGCCGGCCGCGAGGTGTACGGCGTGCAGAACAGCGACGAGCGGATTTTCCGGGACGCGAACTATATTGTGGTCCCCACAGAGAAGAATACGCCGGAAGCAATTGAATGGTGCCGGAGCCTTGGACGGATCCTGGGCTTCCGCCATATCGCGGAGCTGACACCGGAGCAGCATGACGAGATGATCGGCTTTGTATCCCAGCTGACGCACGTGATCGCGGTGAGCCTGATGACCTGCTCGGACAACACGCACCTGGTGGATTACACCGGCGACTCCTTCCGGGACCTGACCCGGATCGCGCGGATCAACGACGCGATGTGGAGCGAGCTTTTCCTGATGAACCGGGAACCGCTGCTGAAGCAGATGGACGTGTTCCTGGCAGAGGTCAGCCGGTTCCGGGACATGCTGGCGGCGGGAGACCGGGAAGGCATGCGGGAAAAGATGCGGCTGTCGACGCAGCGGCGGGCACTGTTTGATAAAAAGTAAGGAGAGCGGAACCCATGAACATGATATTTGAACGGAAACTGGCCATCCCCATGGAGGTCAAGGAAATGTACCCGCTGACCGGGGAAATGAGCCGGACAGTGGAGAAGCGGATTGCCGAGCTGAAAAGCATTTTTGCCGGCCGGGATGACCGGTTTGTCCTGGTGATCGGACCGTGCAGCGCGGACCATGAGGACAGCGTGATGGAATATGTGCTGCGGCTGGGTGAGCTGGCGGAAAAGGTGAAGGACAAGCTGTTCATTGTTCCGCGGATCTACACCAACAAACCGCGCACCACAGGAGACGGCTACAAGGGCATGCTGCACCAGCCGGATCCGGACGAGAAACCGGATATGTTCAAGGGAATCATCGCGATCCGGAAACTGCACATGCGCGTGCTGCAGGAGACCGGGATGGCGGCGGCGGATGAGATGCTGTATCCGGAAAACCACAAGTACCTGGACGATATGCTGGGATATGTGGCGGTCGGCGCACGGTCCGTGGAGGACCAGCAGCACCGGCTGACGGCCAGCGGAATCGAGGTTCCGGTGGGCATGAAGAACCCGACCAGCGGCGATTTCTAGGTGATGCTGAACGCCATCCAGGCAGCCCAGCACGGACATACGTTCATCTACCGCGGATGGGAGGCACGCTCCGAGGGCAACCCCTATGCCCACGCCATCCTGCGCGGATCGACCAACAAGCACGGCCAGCCCCAGCCGAACTACCACTATGAGGACCTGATCCGGATCAAGGATTTCTACGAGGAGCGGGAGCTGCAGAATCCGGCGGTGGTGGTGGATGTGAACCATGCGAATTCCGGCAAGCAGTACATCGAACAGATCCGGATTTCCAAGGAAGTGCTGCACAGCCGGCGGTACAATGAGTCACTGCGGAAGCTGGTCAAGGGCCTGATGATCGAAAGCTACCTGGTGGACGGAAACCAGAAGGTCGGCGGCGGGGTTTATGGGCAGTCGATCACCGATCCGTGCCTCGGATGGGAGAAGACGGAAAAACTGGTGCTCGAGATTGCTGAGCAGGTATAACAGAACGCGGCCGGGGAATATCCCCGGCCGCGTTTCATATCAGCACGGACTGGATTATTTGTGGTACAGCTTGTGGGACTGGTAGCTTGGGTCGCAGGTGAGGTTGACCCCCAGACGGCGGAAGGTATTGTCATCCACTGCGGGGAGGATTACCGTGGAATGCGCTTCGCAGTTCTTCAGCTGCGGCAGCATGCTCAGGGCTTTCGCGGCGTTCGGATCGGATGCGGCGGAAACGGAAAGGGCGACCAGGACCTCATCGGAATGCAGGCGGGGATTGTGATTGCCCAGGTACTTGCATTTCAGCTCCTGCACAGGCCCGATCACCTCCGGGGAGATCAGGTGCACATTCTTGGGGATATCCCCCAGGCGCTTGAGCGCATTCAGGATCACCGCGGCGGACGGACCGAGCAGGTTGGTGGTTTTGCCGGTGACGATTTCGCCGTCCGGCAGCTCAATCGCCAGGGCGGGACTGCCGGTGGCTTCCGCACGGGTGCGGGCCGCGGCGATCACGGGACGGATGCTGTCGCTCAGGTTGAGGTGGTTCATCAGCAGGCGGATCTTCTCGGCTTCCTCCCGCGCGGCATGGCCCTGCAGGAACTGGCAGCGGGCGGCGTACCAGCGGCGGAGGATTTCTTTTTCAGCCGCTTCCCGGCAGGCCTGGTCATCAGTGATGCACATGCCGGCCATGTTGACGCCCATATCCGTCGGACTCTTGTAGGGGGACTTGCCCCAGACATGCTCGAAGAGGGCGTTGAGCACCGGGAAGATCTCGATATCCCGGTTGTAGTTGACGGTGGTGATTCCGTACGCTTCGAGGTGGTACGGGTCGATCATATTCACATCGCTCAGGTCCGCGGTGGCGGCCTCATAGGCCATGTTCACCGGATGCCTGAGCGGGAGGTTCCAGATGGGGAAGGTTTCGAACTTGGCGTAACCGGCCTTGATGCCGCGGCGGTTTTCCTGGTACAGCTGGGACAGGCAGGTGGCCATTTTGCCGCTGCCGGGGCCGGGAGCCGTGACCAGCACGAGGGGACGCGTGGTTTCGACGTAGTCGTTGCGGCCGAAGCCCTCATCGCTGACGATGTGTTCGACATCCGTGGGGTATCCTTCGATGGGATAATGGCGGTAGGTTTTGATGCCGAGGGAGTTGAGCCGCTGCTCGAAAGCGATGGCGGCCGGCTGGCCGGCCCAGCGGGTGAGCACGACGGAACCCACATACAGGCCGATACCGCGGAAGGCGTCGATCAGGCGGAGGGTGTCCAGGTCGTAGGTGATGCCCAGGTCGCCGCGGACCTTGCTCTTTTCGATATCATCGGCATTGATCGCGATGAGGATTTCTTCCTTGTCCTTGAGCTTCAGGAGCATCTGCACCTTGCTGTCGGGCTTGAAACCGGGAAGGACACGGCTGGCGTGGTAGTCATCAAACAGCTTGCCGCCCAGCTCCAGGTAGAGCTTGCCGCCGAACTCATCGATCCGCTGGATGATCCGCTCCGACTGCATCCGGGTATACTGCTCATGATCAAAACCGATTTTCATAACACGCCTCCCGATCACGCTGTTTTTCCAAAACACGTGTATTTTACTCTTCCGCATTCGCCGCGGTCAATGGCAAAAAAGGGAAGAAAAGAAAAAAGAAAGTGAAAAAACATTTACCGAAACGTTGCAATCGGCGGGAAAAACGGATATACTAAAGTGCCGCATGCGCGATGAAGACCGGGTCCTGTGCGATCTCCCGGCGTGAACCCTGTCAGGTCCTGACGGAAGCAGCAGTAAGCGTTAGAGAGATGTGCTGCGGGGCTGCCCGATCTGAGTGCAGCGGTTTTTTTGTTTCCCGGGCTGTTTTGGCGGAAATACAAGGAATATACAGTCCCGGCGGTATCCCAACGGCGGGAAAGCGAGTATAATGAAGCATCCGATAAGGCATGAATGCCGAATCCGATAAGCGAGTAAGGAGGAGAAGAATATGAAGAATACCCTGAAAATACTGTGCCTGGCGCTTGCAGCTATTCTGTGCCTGGCACTGACCGGCTGCCAGAAGGAAGAAGCAAAACCCGCGGTCACTGAAGCTCCCGCCGCCGCTCCCGCGGAGGAAGCCAAGACAGAGCTTACGCTGACCATCGCGCATATCGGACCGCAGACCGGCGGAGCCGCCGTTTACGGCCTGGCGACCTACCGCGGCGCGCAGATCGCGGCGGATGAGATTACCGCGGCGGACAACGGAATCAAGGTTGTGCTGCTGAATGAAGACGACACGCATGATGCCGAAAAGGCCGTGAATGCGTACAACAGTGTTATGGAGAAGGGCGCGCAGATGATCGTGGGCACCACGACCACCGCTCCCTGCATCGCGGTCGGCGCCAAGGCATACGAAGAACGCGTGTTCATGCTGACCCCATCGGCTTCTTCCACGGACGTGACCGCGGACAAGGACAACGTCTACCAGCTGTGCTTCACGGACCCGAACCAGGGCTCCGCTTCCGCGGCTGTTATCAAGGAACGGAACCTGGGCACCAAGATCGCCGTGATCTACAACAACGCCGACGCATACTCCACCGGTATCTACCAGACCTTTGTGGATAAGGCCGCTGAGCTGGGACTGGAGATTGTCTCCACCACCACGTTCACCGATGAAACCACCGACTACTCCGTGCAGGTGGCGGACGCGCAGAACAAGGGCGCCGACCTCGTATTCCTGCCGATCTATTACACCCCCGCGTCCCAGATCCTGATCGCCGCGAACAGCATCGGTTATGCGCCTGCCTTCTTCGGCGTGGACGGCATGGATGGCATCCTGACCCTCGAAGGTTTCGACACAAAACTGGCGGAAGGCGTGATGCTGCTGACTCCCTTCGTTGCGGACGCGAAGGACGACCTGACCGTGAAATTTGTGACCAAGTACCAGGAACTGTACAACGAAGTTCCCAACCAGTTCGCCGCAGACGCCTATGACTGCGTGTACGCGCTGACGGAAGCGGCCCGGAATGCCGGCGTCCAGAGCGGCGACAAGGCTGAAGCGGTCTGCGACAAGATGATCAAGGCCATGCAGGAACTGAAGATTACAGGCCTGACCGGTACCATGAGCTGGAGCGCCAACGGTGAAGTGGACAAGGTGCCCACCGCCATGGTGATCAAGGACGGCGCTTACGTCGGACTGGACAACTGACTGATTCCAGCTGCATTTCCGGTCCGGGTGAATCCCGGACCGGATTGCTTGTTTTCCGGCATGGAAACAGGCAGACAAAGGTTTCTCATTGGCATGACAGGGGAGGAGAACAAGCATGGTATTCCTGTCCAACCTGGTGAACGGAGTCAGCCTGGGCAGCATCTACGCGATTATCGCACTGGGATACACCATGGTGTACGGAATCGCGAAGATGCTGAACTTTGCCCACGGCGACGTCATCATGGTCGGTGCGTACATTACTTTCTGCGCCGCCCAGTACTGGAATATGCCGCTGCCGGTGTCGCTGCTGATCGCGATGCTCGTCTGTACGGCGCTGGGCATTACCATTGAGAAGCTGGCTTATAAGCCGCTTCGGCAGGCAACAAGCCTGGCAGTGCTGATTACCGCCATCGGCATGAGCTACCTGCTGCAGAACACCGCGCTGCTGATCTGGGGCGCCAACCCGAAGGTGTTCCCGGATATGCTGAACATCGGATCCATTTCCCTGTTCGGCGGGCAGCTGCTGATCAAGGGCGAGACGCTGATTACCATCCTGGTCAACATCGTGATCATGGTGGCACTGACGCTGTTTATCTCCCGAAGCCGCACGGGCAAGGCCATGCGCTGCGTTTCCGAGGACCGGGGCGCTGCGGAACTGATGGGCATCAATGTGAACACCACGATCTCCGTGACGTTCGCCATCGGCTCGGCACTGGCGGCCATTGCCGGCCTGCTGCTGTGCTCCTCCTATCCCATGCTCCAGCCGACGACCGGCTCCATGCCCGGCATCAAGGCGTTTACCGCCGCGGTGTTCGGCGGGATCGGCTCCATTCCCGGGGCCATGCTGGGCGGCGTACTGCTGGGTGTGATCGAGATCCTGGGGAAAGCCTATATTTCCACGGAACTGGGCGACGCGATCGTTTTCGCGGTGCTGATTATCGTACTGCTCGTACGGCCGACCGGACTGCTCGGCAAGCCTGTACGGGAGAAAGTGTGAGGTGGGCGGCATGAAAACGAAAAAAGCCCGGCTGATTACCAATGCCGTCACCTATGGGGTGCTGGCCGTCCTGTTTATCATCCTGACGGTGATGATCAACAACAACTCGATTACCCGTACCTTGAAGGGCCAGCTGATTCCGATCTGCAGCTGGATCGTAATGGCGGTTTCCCTGAACCTGGTGGTGGGCATCAGCGGCGAGCTGAGCCTTGGCCATGCCGGCTTCATGAGTATCGGCGCGTTCTCGGGAATTGTGACTTCCGGCTGGCTGCTGAACGGATTCCAGATGCAGGACCCGACGCTGCGGCTGCTGCTGGCGATTATTGCCGGCGGGCTGATTGCCGGTATTTTCGGCGCCCTGATCGGCATTCCGGTGCTGCGGCTGCGGGGTGACTACCTGGCCATTGTGACGCTGGCCTTCGGCGAAATCATCAAAAACGTGATGAACTGCGTTTATACTTCTGTGGAAGGAACGACGCTTCATTTCGGATTCCTGAACAGCTCGCTGCCCGGGACCCTGCTGCTGAACGGCCCGATGGGGGCGGTGAAGGTCAAGGCGATTTCCACGTTCACCGCCGGGTTTATCCTGGTGATGGTGACGCTGGTGATTGTGCTGAACCTGGTGAATTCCCGCTCCGGCCGCGCGATTATGGCGGCACGGGACAACCGAATCGCCGCGGAAGCCATGGGAATCAACATTACCAAGTACAAGATGATGGCCTTTGTGACCGCCGCCGTGCTGGCGGGCATGGCCGGCGCCCTGTACGGCCTGAGCATGGCCACGCTGGTGCCGACCAAGTTCAGCTTCAACGAATCCATCAACGTGCTGGTATTCGTGGTCCTGGGCGGGATCGGGAATATTCCCGGATCGATTGTGGCCGCTACAGCACTGACCATCCTGCCGGAGCGGCTGCGCTTCCTGCAGAATTACCGGATGCTGGCCTACGCGGTGCTGCTGATCCTGGTGATGCTGCTGAGCAACAACCCGATGGTGAAGAACCTGTGGCGCCGGCTGATTCCGGGCCGGAAGCATGACGGAGAGGAGGCGCTGAAGGCATGAGTGAGACCAGAAGACAACAGACGCTGATGGTGCCTTATCCCTCCGGCGCGATCGTTCCGGAACGCGACCTGGGCTCCATGCCGGTGCTGGAATGCAGCCACCTGGGAATCGATTTTGGCGGCCTGAAGGCCGTGGACGATTTCAGCGTCATCATGGGAAAAACGGAAATTGCCGGCCTGATCGGGCCGAACGGAGCCGGGAAGACGACCGTGTTCAACCTGCTGACGCGGGTGTACCAGCCGACGCGCGGCACGATGATGCTGGAAGGGCGCGACATGGGCTCCATGACCACGGTGGACGCCAACAAGGCGGGGATCGCCCGGACGTTCCAGAATATCCGGCTGTTTGACAACATGACCGTGGAAGAGAACGTGCGCATCGGCCTGCACAACCAGATCCGGTACGGCATGTTCAGCGGAATCCTGCGGATGCCGAAATACTGGAAGGCAGAGAAAAAACAGCATGAGGAAGCCCTGGAACTGCTGAATATTTTCGATATGGCTTCGATGGCGGATATGCGGGCGGGGAGCCTGCCCTACGGTGCCCAGCGCCGGCTGGAGATCGTGCGCGCCCTGGCGACCCATCCGAAACTGCTGCTGCTGGATGAACCGGCCGCCGGCATGAACCCGCATGAGACCGAAGAGCTGATGGATAACATCATCCGGATCCGCGACCAGTTCCAGATCGCGATCCTCCTGATCGAGCATGACATGAACCTGGTCATGGGCATCTGCGAGGACATCTGTGTGCTGAACTTCGGACGGATTATCGCCAAGGGAACCCCGGACGAGATCCAGCGGAACCCCGCGGTGATTGAAGCCTACCTGGGCAAACAGAAGGAGGCGCAGGCATGAGCGAGAACCAGCTTCCGCTGCTGAAGGTCAACAACCTGCACGTCTACTACGGCGCGATCCACGCGATCAAGGGGATTACGCTGGAAGTGAATGAAGGGGAAATTGTGACCCTGATCGGCGCCAACGGCGCCGGAAAGTCCACCACGCTGAACACCATTGTGGGACTGCTGAAGCCCCGGCAGGGCTCCATCGCCTTTGCCGGAATGCCGGTGGACGGGGTTCCCGCGTCGAAAATGGTTTACCGGGGGCTGAGCCTCTGCCCGGAAGGACGGCGGATTTTCCAGCAGATGACGGTGAAGGACAACCTGGTGATGGGCGGATTCTCCCGCCCGAATGAAGAACTGCAGGAATCCATGGAGCATGTGTACTCCTTCTTCCCGCGGCTGAAGGAACGTGAAAAGCAGATTGCCGGAACACTGTCCGGCGGCGAGCAGCAGATGCTGGCCATGGGCCGCGCGCTGATGAGCAAGCCGAAGCTGATGATGCTGGATGAGCCGTCGATGGGCCTCGCGCCGATCCTGGTGGACCAGATCTTCGACATCATCCGGGAACTGCACTCCTCCGGCGTGACGATCCTGCTGGTGGAACAGAACGCGCAGATGGCGCTGTCCGTCGCAAACCGCGCGTATGTGCTGGAAACCGGGACCATTTCCATGTCCGGAAACGCACAGGACCTGCTGCAGAATGACGACGTCCGGAAAGCCTACCTGGGCAAATAAACGAACCCGAACCCCTTCGCGCAGCGAAGGGGTTTTTTGGGCTGCTTTTTTTATGTTTCAACCATTGTGCGGCCGGGGATATATGATATACTAAGCTGATTCTTTTGACGGGGGTATGGACACATGGAGCTGGAACTGATCCGCCAGGCGGATCCACAGGTAGCTGAGGCAATTGAACTGGAACTGAACCGACAGAGGACCCACATCGAACTGATTGCCAGCGAGAACTTCGTTTCTCCGGCCGTCATGGCGGCGATGGGCACCTGCCTGACGAATAAATATGCCGAAGGATATCCGGGAAAGCGTTATTACGGCGGCTGCGAATACGTGGATATCGTGGAAGAACTGGCGCGGAAACGGGCCTGCGAACTGTTCGGCGCCGACCACGCGAACGTACAGCCCCACAGCGGCGCACAGGCGAACACCGCCGTGTACTTCGCGATGCTGAAGCCCGGCGATACCGTGATGGGCATGAGCCTGTCCAACGGCGGACACCTGACCCACGGAAGCCCGGTGAACATGAGCGGTTCCTATTTCAACTTTGTTCCCTACGGCGTTTCCGCTGAAACGGAAATGATCGATTATGATGAAGTGCGCCGCCTGGCGAAGGAAAACAAGCCGAAGATGATTGTGGCCGGCGCGTCCGCCTATCCCCGGATCATCGACTTCAAAAAGCTGCGGGAGATCGCCGATGAAACCGGCGCCATGTTGATGGTGGACATGGCCCACATCGCCGGCCTGGTGGCCGCGGGCGAGCATCCCAGCCCCGTGCCCTACGCGGACTTTGTGACCACCACAACCCACAAGACCCTGCGCGGTCCCCGCGGCGGCATGATCCTCTGCCGCGAAGAGTACGCGAAGGCGATTGACAAGGCGATCTTCCCCGGAACCCAGGGCGGCCCGCTGGAACATGTGATTGCCGCGAAGGCCGTTTCCTTCCAGGAAGCACTGTCCGATGAATTCAAAGCTTACCAGCACCAGATCGTGCTGAACGCCAAGGCCCTGGAAAACGCATTCCGCAAGGAAGGCGTGCGCATGGTGTCCGGCGGAACAGACAACCACCTGCTGCTGCTGGACTTCACCGGCACCGAGATGACCGGCAAGCAGATGGAAGCCCTGCTGGAGGCATCCAACATCACCGTGAACAAGAACACGGTGCCGAACGAAACCCGGAGTCCCTTCGTGACCAGCGGTATCCGCGTCGGCACCCCCGCGGCCACCACGCGCGGCCTGAAAGAACCCGAGATGAAGAAGGTTGCCGGCTGGATTGCCCGCATCCTGCGGGAAGGCGAAGCCGCCGTGCCGGAAGTGAAGAAACAGGTCGAAGACCTGATGGCCGGGTATCCCCTGTACAAGTAAGCCTGACGGCCGGAAGAGGGTTTCTCTTCCGGCTTTTCGGTTGGCCGAAGGCGGTTGACAGGCAGCGGTACAGATCTTATAATCAGCCTGGTCTTAAAGTTTACTCTAAGTCAAGAGGAACGGAGGCGCTGCATATGTACTCGATCCAGGATGTCAGCAGGAAAACCGGCCTGACCGCCCACACACTGCGGTACTATGAGAAGGAAGGCCTGATTCCCAGCATCGAGCGGAGCCAGGGCGGCATCCGCCAGTACACGGACGAGGACCTGGAAGCGCTCGGCCTGATCTGCTGCCTGAAGAACACGGGGATGTCCCTGCAGGAAATCGCCCGGTTTGTGCAGCTGACCCAGGCCGGGGAGCATACCCTGCGCGAACGGGTCAACATGCTGACGGAACACCGGGAAAACGTGATTGCCCGGATGGCTGAAATGCAGAAGTACCTGGACAAGGTCACCTGGAAGGTCGATTATTTTTCCCGGAAACTTGAGGAATACGAATCCCGGGAAGCCAAAGAAGCCAATTAACAGCAACGAAAGGAACCGGAAAAGCGATGAGTCAGGAAAGAAAACCGCTGGTGAGCCACATCTTTACGGCCGATCCCTCCGCCCATGTATTCAACGGAAAAATCTATATCTACCCCTCCCATGATATCCCGCACGATGGCGAGGATAACGATGACGGGGATGAGTACCGGATGGAGGATTACCACATCCTTTCCATGGACGGACCGGACGCGGAGTGCGTGGACCATGGATGCGCGCTGCACATGAAGGACGTTCCGTGGGTAAGCAAGCAGATGTGGGCGCCGGATGCCGCATACAAAAACGGAAAGTACTACCTGTACTTCCCGGCACGCGACAAGGACGGCATCTTCCGCCTCGGCGTGGCGGTTTCCGATGATCCCGCCGGCCCGTTCACCCCGGAGGAAAGCTATATCCCGGGCAGCTACAGCATCGACCCGGCCGTACTGGTGGATGACGACGGCCGCAGCTATATCTACTACGGCGGCCTGTGGGGCGGCCAGCTGGAGATGTGGCAGAGCGGTTCCTTCAATCCGCAGGAACACCGGCCGGAAGGGAAGGAACCCGCGATCGGACCGATGTTCGCAGAGCTGGACGCGGATATGAAGCATTTCAAAACCGAACCGAAGCACCTGCAGATCCTTGACGAGAACGGCGAGCCGCTGAAGGCCGAAGACGAGGAACGGCGCTATTTTGAAGGCCCCTGGATGCACAAGTTCAACGGCAAATACTACCTGTCCTATTCCACGGGCACCACGCATTACCTGGTGTACGCGGAGGGCGACAGGCCGGACGGCCCCTTCACCTACAAGGGACGGATCATGGAGCCGGTGCTGGGCTGGACCACGCATCACTCCATTGTGGAATACAACGGAAAGTGGTACCTGTTCTACCATGACTGTGAGCTTTCCAACGGTATCAACCACCGCCGGAACGTCAAATTCACCGAGCTGACCATCCATGAGGACGGCACGATCGAAAAGATCCTCCCCTACGGGGAATAAAACCGGCTGAAACGCTTGAAAACAGGGGGGTTGCGGGGTTCGGCAAAAGGGTGTATAATAAGGGCAACAATGATCAGGGGCGAAATGCCCGGAAAGGAAGGATTATTCCATGAACAAAACTGAACTGGTCGAAGTCGTTGCTTCCAAAGCGGAAATCACCAAGGTTGAAGCCCAGAAGGTTGTTACTGCTACCCTGGACGCCATCGTGGCCGGCATCGTCAAGGACGGCAAAGTGATCCTGCCCGGATTCGGCACTTTTGAGACCCGCGCCCGCAGCGCCCGCACCGGACGGAATCCCCGCACGGGCGAGAAGATCAAGATCGCCGCGACAAAGGCTCCCGCCTTCAAGGCCGGCAAGGGCATGAAGGATGCCGTTGCCAAGAAAAAGAAGTAATTCCAGATACCCGGCGGGTTCTTTCATGGCATCATGAAAGAACCCGTTTTTTTCATGTCCGGAAAGCCCCGGCGCATTGACAAATAACGGGCGCAGGGGGTAAAATAATCATTAGCGTGCAGATGACTGCACGCGCTCTGGAAACGACCCGGAAGGAGGAACTTCCATGGCTTGTACCGCGATTGTCGGAATCAACTGGGGTGACGAAGGAAAAGGCAGGATGGTTGACCTGCTGACGGAAGACTTTGACGTGGTTGTACGGTTCCAGGGCGGCGGAAACGCCGGGCATACCGTCAAGAATGAGCTGGGCACCTTTGCGCTGCACCTGCTCCCGTCGGGCGTATGCCACAAGGGCGTGATGAACGTGCTTGGCAACGGCGTGGCGCTGGATCCTGAGAGCCTGCTCCGGGAAATCAAGGATGTAAAGAGCAAGGGCATCAGTGTGACGCCTGACAACCTGATGATCAGTGACCGGGCATCGCTGCTGCTTCCCTGGCACCGGAAGCTGGACGCCCTGGAGGAAGCCCGGCTGAAGGACAAGAAATTCGGTTCCACCAAGCAGGGAATCGCGCCGTTCTATTCGGACAAGTTCCAGAAGAAGACGATCATGGCCGGCGAGCTGTTCTATCCGGAACGGCTGAGGGCGCACCTGAATGCCCTGCGGGAGTGGAAGAACCTGATCCTGACCGGCGTTTACGGCGCGGATCCTGTATCCGAAGAAGATATCGACAAGTGGCTGAAGAACAGCTGCGAGAAGATCAAGCCGTTTATCCGGGATACGCGCGCATACCTGTCTGAAGCACAGAAGGATGACAAGCGGATCCTGTTCGAGGCGCAGCTGGGCGCCCTGCGGGACCTGGATTACGGCACCTATCCCTACACCACATCCTCCAGCACGGTGGTGGCCTACGCCCCGATCGGCGCCGGACTTCCGGACGCGCAGATCGACCGGACCATCGGCGTGGTGAAAGCCTATTCCTCCTGCCTCGGCGAGGGACCGTTCGTATGCGAGATCTTTGGCGAGGAAGCGGACCGGCTGCGGAAGCTGGGCGGCGAATTCAGCGAGAAGGACGGCCATCCCTACCGGGTCGGCCCGATCGACCTGGTGGCCACCCGGTACGGTGTGCAGGTGCAGACCGCAACGGAAATCGCGCTGACGAAGCTGGATATCCTGGGCGCACTGGATGAAATTCCGCTGTGCGTGAAGTACCGCCTGAACGGACAGGAGATCGATGAGTTCCCCTTCCCGGCGGCGCTGGACCAGTGCGAGCCCGTGATCGAAACCATGCCGGGATGGAAGTGCGACATTTCCGGGGTGCGGGACTGGTGGGACCTGCCTGAGGAAGCCAAGGCCTACGTCAACCGTATTGAACGCTCTGTGGGGCGGATTGTCCGCTGGATTTCCGTCGGTCCGGAACGCGACAGCATCATCCGCCGCGGATAAGCGGCGCAGAACAAGGGTCAAATAAAATTGACATATATGAAGAGGGAAAGAGGAGAAACAAACAATGAAGGGTAATGTTCTTGTCGGTCAGTCCGGAGGCCCTACCGCTGTAATCAATTCCAGCCTGGCGGGCGTGTACAAAACCGCGATGGAGCGCGGCTTTACCAAGGTGTACGGCATGCGGTACGGCATCCAGGGTTTCATGGATGAGCAGTATGTGGACATGTCCGAACACATCAAGAATGAGCTGGACCTGGAGCTGCTGAAGCGGACTCCTTCCGCCTTCCTGGGCACCTGCCGCTACAAGCTGCCGGAAATCCATGAAGACAAGGCTGTTTACGAGCGGATCTTCGAGCTGCTGGACAAGCTGGATATCGAAGTGTTCATCTACATCGGCGGCAACGACTCCATGGACACCATCCGCAAGCTGTATGATTACTCCCTGCTGGTGGGCGCGAAGCAGAAGTTCGTCGGCTGCCCCAAGACCATCGACAACGACCTGGCGATCACCGACCATACTCCCGGCTTCGGCAGCGCCGCCAAGTACATTGCCACCTCCACCAAGGAAATCATCCGTGACGCGATGGGCTTCTCCTACAAGAAGAAGAACGTGAACATCATCGAGGTCATGGGCCGCAACGCCGGCTGGCTGACCGGCGCCGCCGGACTGAGCCGCAGCGAAGACTGCGAAGGTCCCGACCTGATCTACCTGCCTGAGGTTGCTTTTGACATCGCCGGCTTTGTCCAGACGATCAAGAACCTGCTCGAGAAGAAAGACGTGATCGTGGCCGTTGTTTCCGAAGGCATCAAGACGCCTGAAGGCAAGTACGTCTGCGAATACACCGCCGGCTCCAACACCACCGACGCGTTCGGCCACATCCAGATGACCGGCACCGCTTCCTACCTGGCGCAGCTGGTGCAGAGCGAGCTGGGCTGCAAGACCCGCGCGATCGAACTGAGCACCCTGCAGCGGGCGGCCGCGCATATGGCCAGCCGTGTGGACGTGGATGAAGCGTTCAGCGTCGGCGGCGCCACCATCAAGGCGGCGGACGAAGGTTCTTCCGGCGTGATGGTCGTTATCGACCGCGTGTCTGATGATCCGTACCAGAGCACCACGCACGTGTTCGACGTACACCGCATCGCCAATGACGAGAAGGTTGTTCCGCGGAAGTGGATCAACAAGGAAGGCAACTATGTGACCGAAGAGTTCCTGGACTATGTACGTCCCCTGATCCAGGGCCACTACACCCCCATGATGGTCGAAGGCCTGCCGCGTCACCTGAACGTGAACATGAAGGACTACGACTGGGTTACCGACAGCAAGAAAAAGAAGTAATTCCGAGAGACAATGAAGGCCGTGCCGGATTTCCGGCGCGGCCTGTTTTATGTAAGTGAGGGCATATCAGCGGGCATTCCGCTTCCGGGACAGGAAGGGGGAAAGCTGGGCCAGGATGACGGCGGTGAACATCATCAGCGGGCATTCCGCTTCCGGGACAGGAAGGGGGAAAGCTGGGCCAGGATGACGGCGGTGAACATCAGGGCGCAGCCGGCCAGCTCGCGGCCGGACATGACTTCCCCGAGGATCAGCGCACCGGTGAGCACCGCAAAGACGGACTCCAGGCACATGATCAGCGAGGCAACCGTCGGGTTGACATGCTGCTGGCCGAGCACCTGCAGGGTGTAGCCGACCCCGCAGGAGAATATGCCGGTATACAGGATCGGGATCAGCGCTTCCCCGATTCCTTCCAGGGTGATCGTTTCCGTACAGAGGGAGACGATCATGGACAGGATGCCGGTGACCAGGAATTCGTCCCGGGCCAGGGTGACCCCGTCCACCCGCGGGGCAAAACGGTCCACACAGAGGATCTGGGCAGTAAAGCAGACCGCGCAGCCGACCAGCAGGAGATCGCCGGTTTCGATGGCAAAGCCTTCCGGCGGGACGCACAGCAGCCAGAGCGCCGACACTGCCAGCGCCACCCCGATCCAGACCAGCCGGCCGGGACTGGCCCGGAAAAGCAGCAGCCCGGCGACAGGAACGAGCACCACATACAGCGCGGTAATAAACCCGGCTTTGCCGGCGCCGGTGGATACCAGGCCGACCTGCTGCAGCGAAGTAGCCAGGAACAGGAAGAAACCGCACAGGAGGCCGCTTTTCCACTGCAATGCACGGATGGCCGCCGGGTTGCCGACGGACAACGTCTTCCGGCGGGTTATCCGGGAAAACGGGTACAGGACGGCAAAGCCGAGCAGCATCCGGATGCCGGAGAAAGCAAAAGGCGGCATATGATCCATGCCGGCGCGCTGGGCCACAAACGCGGCTCCCCATACAACGGCGCCCAGCAGGAGGAGCAGGCTGCCCTGAATTGATCTGTTCTTCATGAAAACGCCCTTCCCGAAATGGAATGGATCCGATTGAAAAACCGTTGTCTATTATATCGGAAGAAGCAGGCGGGTTCAAGCCGGAAAAGCCGCAGGCAGGATTGAAGGACATATATGGAGAATAAGGAATATGGTTTTTTATCGGTTTCCAAAGCCGGGACCGGTACAGCCGCGGAAAGAAACAGGAGTGGAGAAGTGAACCCGGATGCACATGCGGACCAAGAAATGGGCCAGGCCGGAGCTGGATGCCTGCCCGTTTTACACCAACGGCGGGGAAAAATACCGGAATGCCTGGCGGCAGCGCTTTGCGGAGCCGGAGAGGCCGCTGCACCTGGAAATGGGATGCGGCAAGGGCGTCAGCACCGCGGCCATGATCGCGGACAATCCGGATATCAATTACGCCGTATGTGATATGAGCCCCGACGTACTGGGTACCGCCCGGCGGAACATCATTGCCGCCTGCGGGGAAAACCCCGGGAATATCCAGATCATCCGGACGGATATCTGCTATATCGGAAAGGTTTTCGGCCCGGAGGACGGAGCAGAAAGGATCTATATCCACTTCTGCAACCCGTGGACGGAACATCCCAAGCACGCGAAGCGGCGGCTGACGCATCCGCGCCAGCTGATGCAGTACCGGGAGATCCTGAAGCCGGGCGGGGAGATCTGGTTCAAGACGGATGACGATACGCTGTTCCAGGATTCACTGGTTTACCTGGACCTCTGCGGATTTGAAATCCGGTACCTGACGCATGACCTGCACGCGGCCGGATTTGCCCCGAACTATATATCGGAACATGAACGGAAATTTACAGGCCTGGGGATTCCGATCAAATTCGGGATCTTCCGGATGAAGGCGGAAGCGCCGGAATTCGACCCCACCCGGTACCGGCTGACACCGGGAATCCGGGCGGAGGCGCTGAAACGCCTGGACCGTGACGTGAACGAAGAAGGAGACGGAAAATGAGCCTGCTGAGTCAACTGGTATCCATGGCCGCGGCCGGCATGATGCTGCTTTCTGTGCCGCTGGACACGGCGGCACCGCAGAACAATCCCCGCGGGGACCTGTTCCTGGTCAACCGCCAGTGGATGGTATCCGAAGGATTCGAACCGGACAACCTGCGGGAAGCCCAGGTGCCGGGATCC
>Ga0247610_10002856_pt1 | contig 19472 bp, 8 predicted proteins | sample 174DNAGHGhighgp2_FD_193483 | JGI IMG/M metagenome (GOLD analysis project Ga0247610, IMG submission 193483) | Sheep rumen microbial communities from Palmerston North, Manawatu-Wanganui, New Zealand - 1742 DNA GHGhigh gp2 | ecosystem: Host-associated > Mammals > Digestive system > Stomach > Rumen ...
CGAACAACATAGCCTCTACTTATTATAAGGGTGAAGCTACGACGCTGACCATCAGCGGTGGCAGCTATACACCATATTATGCTGTTGAGGCAGTTGATGCGTCTCAATTGCCCAGTGACGCTACGGTGACTTTTGCAGGTGGTGATGCTATAGGCACAGCTCCCGCTGCTGTCAAAAAAGAGGTGGGCAGTAAAATGACGTTGCCTACTAATTTCACCCTCTACGTGGAGGGCAAGACCTTGACAGCCTGGACCGACGGTACGAGCGACTTTGCTCCCGGTTCTGAATATACCGTTCCTGAAAAGGATGTCACACTGACTGCTAAGTTTACCGCTAACGAGGTGAGTCTTAACGACCGCACCGAGCCTGTGACGGTGAAATTCAACTTCCGTCGTGATTCCGGTGCTCCTACTGTTGCTTATCAGAATGCTGTAGGTATCTGGGTGGCTCAGGCTTCTGTCAATGGCAAGACCATTGATGTGAAGGCAGACTTCGACACCAACAACGGCGGTAAGTTTGCTAACGGCAACTGGAACGACTGGGCACAACTGAACGGAGGTACTAAGTGGACTATTCCTTCGTGCAAGGGTGCCACCGTATCGATGGAGGCATACGGTGAGATTACTACCACAACCATCGATGGTCAGACCGACTATACCAAAGGCAAGACCATCAGCTATGAGATTGGCGGTTCTGCCGAGACTGTTGACGTTGTCATCGGTGACGGCTCATACTACCGCTACATCCAGGTTGTACTGCCCGTCGTGCAGGGTGGTGGCGGTGAGACCTTCAACAATGCTGACCTCTCTGTAGAGTGGCCCATGCTGGTCGATGGTAATATAGATTTGGAAAGCAAGACCATCAATCCTGAGTCAGCTATTTCCGTAGCTTCCTTTGAATATAGCCCTGCTGATGCTACGGTAGCCACTGGTGCGCGTAGCAAGGACCCTGACAACGGACTGAAGTTCGTGACTTTTATGGGCGAGAACGTCCAGCTGCATTGGAATGTGAAGCCTGCTTCGGGTCTCGCATTTACGCCGACTCAGATTAAGATGTATGTACAGCGTTTCGGTACCAACAAGAAGGACGGTGTCGTTGTTACTGCCAAGGTGGGCGAAGGCGAGCCGATTTCGCTTGGAACCTTTACGGCACGTCGTGCCAACTGGGATGACAGTCAGGAGGAAGGCCAGTGGGGCGAGAACCTGAGCAATCTGGTTAACGAGATTGTTATTAATCTGACTGAGGATCAGCAAAAGGCTCTGACATCAGGCGAAGGCTTCGACCTGTATGCTACAACTGGTTTGGCCAACAATAAGGCTGGCGGTTTTGCTGACGTGCGCATCTATGGTAAGGTGAATGGTACCAAGGCCGCTGTCGAGATGTACACCCTCTCTGCTGTTGCCAATCCCGAGGAAGCCGGTAGCGTGAGTGTCTATCCGAAGTCTGACAGCTATGAGGCTGGCAGCGAGGTGACGCTGACCGCCACTGAGAACTTCGGCTACGACTTTGAGAATTGGACTGATGCCACCGGTCAGGTAGTTTCTACCGAGGCTAAGTTCAAATATGTTGTCAATGCCAACAGCGAGCTGAAGGCTAACTTCAAGAAGGTGGAGACTTACGAGTTGAAGTTGACCATTGAAGGTACGAACGACTATATGGTTAAGGTTAGTCCTATTCCTGAGACGATTGACGGCAAGTGGATGTATGAAGCAGGTGCAACGGTGGCCCTGACGGCTAGCCAGTATGAGGGTCTGGTGACCTTCACCAACTGGAATGATGGTACGACGAACAGCGATCTGACTGTAACGATGGACGGCGATAAGAATATTGTTGCTTCCTATTCTCAGGCAGACATCATTGCCGGTTGGGATTTCTATAAGGCTGGAAGCAATGGCCGTAAGGCTGACTTCGCCGCACAGGACAACGACGGCGATGCCCTGAATCTAGTGAATACCGAGACTGGCGAGACCAGTGGCTGGCTCGACAAGTCGACTGTTGGTGGCGGTGGTTACGAGAGCTTTGCAGGTGCTGCCGTCAACTGGCGCCAGGGCAAGCAAAACGGCGACGTGGGTAACTGGCATTGGCAGACGAAGATCAATGCCGAGGCATTTACCGACATCAACGTACAGTTCCAGATGCTGTATAACTACAACGCCTATCAGACCTACGATGCTGAATACTCGCTAGACGGTGAGAACTGGACAAAGTTCGGCAGCGTGACCATGACGGGTGCGAAGGCTGTGGCTACGTTCAGCGAAAAATTGCCCGCAGCTGCCAACAACCAGAAGGAACTCATCATCCGCATGAAAGCCGACAAGACCTCGCAGGTCGATGGTGCTGCATCGGCTAACGACGGTAACACGCTGGCTATGTTCTTCATCACCGGTACTCCGAAGTTGGTTGACGACGGCAAGGCTCCTGTGCTTGTTTCGACAGTTCCTGCCGACGGCGCCACCGGCGCTTCTGCTAGCGGTAAGATTGTGCTCGCCTTCGACGAGCGCGTGAAGGTGAAGGACGGTGCTACGGGTATGATGGCCGTCAACAACGGCGCGAGCGGTGCTTGGCTGGTAGAACCCACAGTCAGCGGTAAGACCATCACCTTCGAATATAAGGGACTGGAGTATGCTACTGCATATAAATTCAGTATGCCTGCCAACACTATCAGCGATCTGACAGACAACTATCTAGACAAGGACATCACGATTGACTTTACCATCATGTCTCGTCCTACTATTGAGAAGAAGGCTTACGACCAGATTGTCGAAAATGCTGAACAACTGCTAGCTGCCATCGATGCTGCCCAGAAACGCAGCGACAAGAACGTGCGCTACCGTATCTTTATCAAGAACGGTAACTACACCATTCCTCTCTATTCAACAATGAAGACCGTCAACGGTTATGAGGTTCCCGAATGTATCACATTCATCAATACCAAGAACGTATCATTCATCGGTGAAAGCCGCGACGGCGTTATAATCACCAACGGTATCGACAAGAATGCTACCTTCGCAGGTACTTACGGCACTACCAGCAAGTACGATGGTATTGGTAACAGCGACGTGTTCCAGATAAGCGGTAGCGACTATTACTTCCAGGATTTGACCATCGAGAGTGGTATGGAAGACGCTACGGGTCGTGACCTCGCCATTCAAGACAAGGCTACGCGTACCATTTATAAGAATACTGGCCTGCGCGGTTATCAGGATACCTGGACCTCGAACAACGACAACGGTTACTACTACTTCGAGGGCGGTTATGTTCGCGGACGCACCGACTACATGTGTGGTAAGGGCGATGCCTTCTTCAACGGTGTTGAACTGCGCCAAATTGCCGGTGGCTACGCTGCCGTACCTTCGAAGAGCATCAAGTACGGTTACGTCTACAAAGACTGCGTCATCAATGGTGAAGGCAATAATGTCGACGGCAACTACACCCTCGGTCGTCCTTGGGGAAGCGGCACTCCTGTTGCCCTCTATATTGACACGAAGATGAACGTTGTTCCTTCAGCTATTGGCTGGAACGAGATGGGTACAGGCTGGCCCAAGCGCTTCGCTGAGTACAACTCGATGACATCGACTGGCTCGCAGATTGACCTGAGCGGTCGTAAGAAGACCTTCGGCGACGGCCATGCCAACAATCCTGTTCTGACTGCTGAGGAGGCTGCCGAGGCTGGTAACTTGCACAACATGTTTGGTGAGTGGGATCCCACTTTGCTCACCGAACAGGCTCCTGTCCCACAGAACGTGAAGATTTCCGGAACCACGTTGACTTGGGAGAATAGCAACTACGCTCTGTTGTGGGCTGTCTGCAAAAATGGTAGCATCGTCGGCTTCACCACGGAGCCTACTTATACCGTCGACGACGCAACGGCTACTTATACTGTGCGTGCAGCCAACGAGATGGGTGGTCTGAGCGAACCTTCGGAAGCTGGCACGACTGGTATCAAGACAGTTGAAAGTTCAAAGCTCAATGTTGAAAGTTCAATAATCTACGACCTGCAGGGCCGTCAGGTGACCAACCCCACCAAGGGTCTGTATATTGTCAACGGCCGTAAGGTTGTGATTAAGTAAAGCCTCACCCCCGACCCCTCTCCAAGGGGCGAGGGGAGTGATTACAAACTTGAATAAAATAAGATAAAATAGAGCGGGAAAACGAGTGTTTCCCGTTCTTTTTTTGCATAAATATCGTAATCGTTTACGAAAAAAAGGATAAAGAATATTTGGTTGTGTTATTTTTTCTTCGTACTTTTGCAGCAATTTAAGAAACTACTTTTATATAAAACAAACAAACAATTTTACTAACATGCAAAGAAGAAGACTACTCTTAGCCCTGTTGCTGTGTGCGCTGTGGCTAACGGGCTTCGCCCAGAATGCAATCAAAGGTACCGTGAAGGACAAGAGCGGTGAGCCTCTGATTGGAGTAAGCGTTACTTATGGTAACGGCCAGGGTACGGTGACCGACATTGACGGTAACTTCAGTGTCAACGCCCCCGCTGGCTCAACTATCAAGTTCTCGTATGTTGGCTACAAGCCCCAATCGGTGAAGGGCGGTGCCAACATGAACGTCACCCTCGAGGAAGACAATACAACCCTCGAGGATGTGGTTGTTATCGGTTATGGCACGATGAAGCGTCGCGACCTGACTGGTGCTGTGGCATCGGTAACGGGTGAGACACTGGCCAAGAACCCCGTGTCGAACGTGGCTCAGGCCCTGCAGGGTCAGCTGCCTGGTGTGAGCGTCATCTCACAGGACGGTCGTCCTGGCGGTACCACTCAGATTCGCGTTCGTGGTGGCGGTTCTATCACCCAGTCGAACGACCCGCTGTATATCGTGGATGGTGTGCAGGTAAGCGACATCAACGATATTCCTGCCGACAACATTGAGAGCATTGACGTGCTGAAGGATGCTGCTTCGACAGCCATCTATGGTGCCCGCGGTGCTAACGGTGTTATCCTGATTACCACGAAGGGTTCGAAGGGTGACGGCAAGGCCAAGGTGAAGTACAACATGTACTACCAGATCAAGAAGTCGACCTATACTCCCGACGTGCAGAATGCCTACGACTACGTGCTGCACAACTGGAGCTACGCCAAGTCATACGGCGAGGCTTACGGTGAGGGTGTCGCTTCGTACTTCGGACTGGGCAGCGCTCATGGCAATCACCTAAACGACTACAGAAACGTGGGTGTTCACAACTATGTGGACGACGTGATGCAGACTGCTCACTCGTGGAACCACGACCTGTCGCTGTCGGGCGGTAACCAGAACACCAAGTACTATGCTTCTGTAAACTATGTGACCGATGAGGGTAACCGTATCAACACCGGTTTCAAGCGTTGGAATGCCAGCTTCAAGATCTCTCAGAAGATCAACAAGGACCTGACTTTCGACGCTGACCTGCGTTACAGCGAGATGAAGCGCGAGGGTACACAGTTTGAGTATGCTGCCGGTAACGCCGTTTACGGTTTCCGTCCCATCGACAATCCTCTTGGAAGCGGCGAGCCCTCTGATCTCGGTATGGGTAGTGCCAGTGTGGAAGATATCAGCAATCCCCTGTCGATTATCGACAACTACAGCAGCGTGACAACCCGTCAGCGCGTTCGTGGTATGGGTACGCTGACCTGGAACGTCCTGAAGGGTCTGACCGCTAAGACTGAGCTGTCGCTGAGCCGCAATTGGAGCAAGACGCAGGAATGGGACGGCGGCAAGTCGTCGAACCCCTACAACAAGGCTACGCTGACCAATGGCGACGGCTACGGCATCCGTTGGGCCACCACGCTGAACTATCAGGTTCAGGGTCTGGGTGAGGATCACAACCTGTCGTTCCTCGCTGGTAACGAGGTGCTGGCCAGCAAGTCGAACAGCAACACCATGACTGGTGCCGGCTTCCCCGCCGAGTTCAGCCAGGATCGTGCTTTCGGTTTCTTCAGCATGTACAACATGGTTGACGCTTATTTGAACCAGACTCAGCAGGCTTCTGACTTCAGCAACACAATTGGTGAGCCTAAGCACACGCTGTCGTGGTTCGGTCGTGTCAACTACGACTATCTGGGCCGCTACCTGTTCACTGCTACGTTCCGTGCCGATGGTAGCTCGAACTTCGCTCCTAACAAGCACTGGGGTTACTTCCCCGCTGCCGCCTTCGCTTGGCGCATCAACGACGAGCCGTTCATGGCCAACACCAAGGACTGGCTGGACAACTTGAAGCTGCGTCTGTCGTATGGTACCTCTGGTAACGACAACATTGACGCCAGCCTCTGGAAGGAGTACTGGGAGCCGAAGGTTGTCTGGACCAATGGCGTCCGCAAGGTGACCTTCTCGCCGGGTGCCGTACTGGCTAACCCCGACCTGAAGTGGGAGACCACCATCTCGCGTAACCTCGGTATCGACTATGGTTTCTGGAATGGTAAGCTGCGTGGTAGCATCGAGTTCTACTGGAACACCACGAAGGACATTCTGATGCGTGTTCCCGTTGCTGAGTCGACAGGTCACAGCTATCAGTACCAGAATGTGGGTGAGACCTCGAACAAGGGTATTGAATTCTCGGTATTCTACGAGATTATCCGTTCGAAGGACTTCAACCTGAGCGTCAACGCTACCTACAACTACAATAAGAATAAGGTAGAGAAGGTTGTTGAAGGCGTCAATGCCGACACGAACACCAACTGGGGTTCTTCGATGAAGCGTCCGTACAACGACTACATCATCCGTGAGGGTGAGCCTGTAGGTACAATCTACGGTTACAAGTCGGCTGGCTACTATACCGTTGACGACTTCACCGTAGCTGATGGCGTATGGACCCTGAAGGCCGGCGTGCCCGACATGGGTTCGAACGTAACCAACTATTCTACCGGATATCTGAATGCATATCCTGTTCCCGAGGGCCAGGTGGCTCGTCCCGGTATGGTGAAGTTCCAGGATACCGATGGTGACGGTACCATCACGGAGGACGACTGCCAGGTAGTGGGTCACACCATGCCTCAGCACACCGGTGGTATCAACCTGAATGCCAACTACAAGGGCTTCGACTTCTCGGCAGGCTTCACCTATCAGATTGGTGGCGACGTCTACAATGCCAACGCCATGCACTCTATGATGGGTAATAAGGATACCAGCTTCGGTTGGAACCGTCTGGCTGTCGCTTCTGATACTTGGAAAATGTACGACGTAGACGCCAGCGGCGATCTGGTTGCTGTAACCGATCCTGCTGCCTTGGCTAAGCTCAACAGCGGTGTCAAGTACGCTCTGCCTTACTACGAGTATGGTCTTGTCAACTCTGAATTCATCGAAGATGCTTCTTATCTGCGTCTGAACACGCTGACCCTCGGTTACACCATTCCGAAGCAGCTCACCAAGAAGATTGGTATCAGCAATCTGCGTGTCTACTTCACCGGTGGTAACCTGTTCTGTCTGACCGGTTATGACGGCAGTGACCCCGACGTGAACACCCGTCCCGGTGGCAACAACGGATTCCCTACTCCGAACTACGACTGGAACTCATATCCGCGTGCCAGAACTTACACATTCGGTCTTAACGTTGCATTCTAAATCATAAGGAGGTATTAAAGATATGAAAAAGATATTATATTCAACGCTTTTCGCAGCAGCCACCCTCATGCTGGGTGTATCATGTAGCGACTATTTGGAGACTGACACGCTGTCAAAGGCCGATGCAGCCTTCGTATTCTCGACCAACGAGACGGCTCGTGCCGCTCTGGAAGGTGCCTACTCTTCATGGACCGATGCTGCTCAGAATAAGGTTTTCGGCGACGGTTTGTTCTATGCTGCCGACGTGGCAGGCTCTGACATTGAGCGTCACCCCGAGAACTTCAGCAACCAGCCCGGACGTCACTATCCGGAGTGCTTCTACCAGAATGGTGCTTATGCCAGCGAGTACACGCTGCTGAGCTATCAGAAGGAGAACGACACCTATGCTTCGCTCTATGCTGTCATCAACAAGGCTTGTATCGTTGTGAAGGCCATCTCTGAGTCTACTGGATTCCAGGAGATGATTGACGCTGGTGTGGAGTGCACCATGGGTCAGCTCTACGGTGAGGCTGTTGCCCTGAAGGCTACTGCCTATCGCGAGCTCATCAAGTACTTTGGTGATGTTCCCTATATCAGCGGTAATGCTACCGACCACGATGGTCTCGTAGGCCGCGACTCTATCTACGACGTCATCCTGGCTGAATTGCAGCAGGCTGCTCCCGTCATGTATCGCGTGGGTTCTATCCCCGGCATCTCTGGTAAAAACTACTTCTCTCGCACTTACGTGGAAGGTCTTATCGGCCGTATCGCCCTCGAGGCTGGTGGCTATCAGACTCGTCGCGGTGATATTGCCCGTGTCGACGGTAAGGGCAACGCGCTGACCTTCGAGAACATGGGTACCGAGAACAATGGTGCCACCTACGGTCGTCGTAGTGACTGGCAGAACTACTACCGTATGGCTCAGACCTACTTCAAGGCAGTCATCGACAACCCCGGTTCTGCTAAGTTCATCACTACCGACTCACGTACTCCGGCTAACCCCTATCAGGTATTCTTCCAGCAGATGCACGCTGAGGACGAGACCTATGCCGACGAGAGCATCTACGAGTATGCCATCACACAGGGTGGCGGCAACGATGCACGTCCTTACTCTTTCGGCCGTCCTACCACTGGTGGTTCGAAGAACAACTATCCTTGTAAGAACTATGGTCAGGGCCGTATCAATCCTGCCTTCTACTATGGTGTGTTCGATCCTGCCGACATGCGTCGTGATGTCAGCTGCACCGTAACAGCTACGAAGGGTGCCGACGGTACCGAGATCATTCTTCCCTTCACTCCTGGTTCACAGGGTAAGGGTGGTGGTATCGCCTACAACAAGTGGGACGAGAACCGTCAGGACAAGGTGTGGACTGCCAACCAGCGTAAGTCGGGTATCAATGGCCCGTACATGCGTATCTCTGAGATTTATCTCGGCTACGCAGAGGCTTGTGCTGCCCTGGCGACAACAGCACCGCCCGCCAGTATCTGGACATCATCCGCAACCGTGCCTTCGGTGGCGCTGCTGCTGCCAAGACCGATGCCTTTATCGCCAAGGAAGGTTCGCTGTATAACGCTATCATCCAGGAGCGCGGCTTCGAGTTTGCTGGCGAGGGTGACCGCCGCTGGACACTGATCCGCTCGGGTCTGATTGGTCCGAAGATTCGTGAGATCAAGGAGCTGACTGCCAAGATGTTCGCTGGCCTGAAGGCCAATGGTTCCTACACCTTCGACAACGGCAACACCATTTCTGAGTATATCTGGACGAAGTATGTCGACCTGGGTAAGGGCAAGCGCCTCGTCAACCAGTGTCCCGACGAGAACGATCCCGCTCAGTTCCCCGGCTGGCGTGGCGTGAACAACGACTGGAGTGCTTTTGGTCTGTCTATCCCCGACAACTATGCTCCCAACTTGGCCATCAAGGGTCTGTTCAAGGCACTCACCGCTGACGAGATTGCTGCTCTGGAGGCTGACGGCTACAAGAAGACCAACTGGGCTGTAGACCTGGTGAAGGCTGAGGACGAGTACAACAAGAACCTGTTCCTCGACTACGACTACGTGAAGGCTCCTATCTATCTGTGGCCCTTCACCCCGAACGTGATGGCTAACGGCCACTTCACCAACGGTTACGGTTTCAAGCAGGAATAAACCGATCTTTACTGCATAGTAAAAAGGTATAATAGTAAAAGGGAAGAGCGGAAAGCAACACAGCGGTTCCGCTCTTCTTTTTTTGTTTTGTTTTCTTTCGTCTTCTCGTTTTTTTTCATTTTCGCAAACGTTTACGAAAAAAAGATTTGTTAACTTTTGGAAATGTTATCAAATCTTCGTACCTTTGCAAGCAGAATATTCTATTTAATTATTAATTTTTTAAAACTACTAATTTATGTCTGTTAAGATTAAGAGTATTTTCCGACTGACACTATTATGGTGTCTGCTCTTGGTGTGCGGTCAGGTTTCGGCCCAGACAACCGCTAAGGGTACGGTTACGGACGCGACGGGAGAACCCGTTATCGGCGCTACCGTAGTAGAGAAGGGTAATGCCAAGAATGCAGCAGTCACCGACTTCGACGGTAACTTCACGTTGAAGCTCCAGAAGTCGAAGACCATCGTGATCTCCTACATCGGTATGGTCACCCAGGAGGTCAATGCTACAGGAGGCGATTTGAAGATTACCTTGCAGGACGACAATGCTTCTCTGGAAGAAGTCGTTGTCGTTGGTTACACCAGCAAGGCTCGTAAGGACCTGACGGGTTCCGTGGGTTCTGTCTCGGGTGCCAAACTGGCTGTGGTTCCTGTATCGTCAGCCGCCGAGGCCCTGACGGGTAAGATTGCCGGTGTGCAGGTTACGACCACTGACGGTCAGCCTGGTGCCGACATCAACATCCGCGTTCGTGGTGCTACGTCAGTAACCCAGTCGAACGACCCGTTGTTCATCGTCGACGGTTTCCAGGTGGCTAACATCAACGATATCCCTCCCTCGGATATTGCTTCTATCGACGTTCTGAAGGATGCCTCTCTGACCGCCATCTACGGTGCGAAGGGTGGTAATGGTGTTGTTATCGTCACCACCAAGAGCGCCCAGGCCGGTAAAGTTCAGGTGTCGTTCAACGGTCGTCTGAGCGTATCGTCGCTGACTCGCTCGATGAAGCTGATGAATACCGGTCAGTTTGTCGACCTGATGTACGACCGCGCCTCGAGTAACGGTGGCGGTGCCCGCGACAGCTGGCAGAAGGCCTTCCGCGGTGACTTCGGTAACCCCAAGGATAACGTTCTTTATTACAACCAGCCCACCAACGACTGGCAGGACGAGGTATTGGGCAACCACCCGATGAGCTATTCGGCCAACGTCACTGTAGGTGGTGGTAACGAGTCTACTCGTTTCAACCTCTCGCTGACCCAGTCGGAGGACGTAGGTATCATCCTCGGTTCTGGTGTTCGCCGTACCAATGTCAACTTCAAGCTTAACACCAAGATTACCAAGAACCTCGAGTTCACCTACAACCCCAAGCTGACCTATCGTCGCGACGAGGGTGCCGGTGGTGCCAACGTCGGTTCCGGCGGTCTGGTCGACCGTGTGCTGCGCTATCAGCCTACCAGTGGTCTGCGCGGATGGGGTAACTACTCCATCATGGAGGATGCTGCTGATGCAGAGCGCTTCAACCTGACAAACCCTGTGACCGATATCAACACCAACACCCAGAAGAAGCACAGCTACGCCATCTCTCAGCAGTTCTCGCTGAAGTGGACGCCCATCAAGGGCCTCGTGCTCCGTTCCGAGGGTAACTATAACATCTCTTTCCGCGATACCCAGCGCTACTGGGGTTGGCTGACCTCTACCGGTCAGAGCACCGTCCACCAGCAGATGCCGGTTGCTGCACTCACCAAGCGCACCACCGAGTCGTACACCTGGACCAATACCGCCAGCTACGACATGAGTATCAAGGACATGCACAACCTGTCGTTCCTGCTCGGTCAGGAAATCTACAACACCCAGTATAAGGAGAACAAGCAGACCGCTCACCTGTTCGATCGTGGTATCGACGCCGAGACTGCTATCAACAACATGGCCCTGGGTCAGCCTTATGCTGCCGACACCTACACGCTGCGCTCTACGGCAAACCGTACCGCATCGTTCTTCGGACAGGTTTCTTACAACTACGATCACAAGTATCTGCTCTCGGCTACGTTCCGTGCCGACGGTAGCTCGAAGTTCGCTCCCGGCAACCAGTGGGGTTACTTCCCCTCAGTCAGTGGTGCTTGGGTTGTCAATCGCGAGAAGTTCCTGAAGGACGTGAAGTGGATCGACCAGTTGAAGATTCGCGCCGCCTTCGGTCTCGCCGGTAACAACAACATCAGCGACGACCTGTGGCGCTTCCTCTATACGTCAAGCAACTCGGGTGGTCCTGAGTTCGCTTCTACCACTGCCGCCAATGGTGAGCTCTACTACAGCGCTCCCGGCAGCTATCCTAACAAGGACATCAAGTGGGAGACCACCATCACCCGCAACTTGGCAGCCGACATCTCGCTGTTCGGCGGACGCATCACCATTACGCCGGAAATCTACTGGAACACCACTCGCGACCTGCTTTATCAGTCGCCCATCCCCGGTGTGTCAGGTTACAGCCGTCAGATGCAGAACATCGGTAAGGTGAACAACAACGGTTGGGAGTTAACCATCAATGGCGACATCCTTCGCGGTAAGGACTACGTGTTGAGTGCCAACTTCACGCTGGGTCACAACAAGATGACCATCAAGGAGTTGAACGCTACCGACACCCGCATCTACAACTACGCAGGTGCCTGGAAGTCCAGCGACCAGAACGACTACCTCCTCGAGGTGGGCGGCGAGCTCGGTCTGATGTACGGCTACGTCTACGACGGACTCTACACTTGGGACGAGTTCCTGTATCCTACCACATCGACCTATGCTGCCAACCCGAAGGGTAAGGGTGTTGTCAATGGCATTCTCGTTGGCGGTACCATCACCGACGGTTACGAGGGCAACTCGGGTAACGGTGTGCTGGGTGGTTCACACTCAGGCTATTCTACCATGCCTGGCAAGATCCGCATCAAGGACTTGAACGGCGACGGACAGATCGACCAGAACGACAAGACCGTCATTGGTCGCACCACGCCGAAGTGGCAGGGTGGTTTCGGTATCTCTGGCCAGTGGAAGGACTTCGACTTCGTAGCCAACTTCACCTACATGCTCGACTTCGACGTCTACAATGCTACTGCTTATGCATTGTCAAGCATGTCGAGCAGCCAGAACAACTTCACTAACGTTTTTGCTAAGTTTGCTGACGGCCGCTGGCGTTACAGTGCTCCCGACGGTTATACCGACCTGAGCGGACACAACATCACCGGTGAGTCTCTCTATAAGAATGGTAACCTCGACGGTATGCCCGGTCTCTATAAGGACATGAATGCCAACGTCAACAAGTGGAATCCCGCCGACCTGGTTACTAATATCATGCTCGACTCCTTCGTCGAGGACGGCTCGTTCATCCGTTGCTCTGACATTACCCTCGGCTACACCTTGCCGAAGAGTGTTATCAAGAAGATCTATTTAAATAAGGTTCGCGCGTATGTGTCTGTTTCCAACCTCTTCATCCTGACCAAGTATTCTGGTTACGATCCTGAGGTGGACGTACAGTCGGGTCTCACTCCTTCTATGGACTACAACCGCTATCCGCGTGCACGTACATTCTCTTGTGGTGTCAACGTTACGTTCTAATTGATAATTAGTAATTGAAAATTGAAAACGATATGAAACTTAATAAGATATTTATCAGTGGACTGGCCATGCTGGCGTTGACTTCGTGCAACGACTATTTGGAAACAGATCCGGCCACCAACGTAGCAAGTACGGAATTGGTGTTCGGCTCCGAGGGTGAGACACGTACCGCCCTGTATGGCGTCTATGCAAAGGTTTGCTCCGACAACCTGTTCGGTGGCAAGCTGTATAACGATTTCCAGCTGAACAGCGACGTTGACTTCTATGCCAACTCGAACGAAGCCGCAGCTGGCAATCAGCCCCGTCGTTTCGACGTGCGTTCCGACGCCAACAACGTGGAAACACTTTGGAACAACCTCTATTCAGCTGTCGAGACAGCCAACGAGTTCATCTTCAACCTGCAGAACAGCAGTATCTATAAGGAAGAGACCGAGGACGCTGCCTCTGAGGCTGCCGACGGTACCATCAGCACCGTCCAGGTGCCCAAGGTTACCAGTCTGACCCAGATGATGGGTGAGGCCAAGGTGATGCGCGCCATGTTCTATCACGAGCTGTTGAGCTACTGGGGCGACATCCCCTTCACGCTGAAGTCTACTTACGAGACTGACGACTTGAATCCCGCCATCACGCCGCGTCAGGAGGTGAGCGACGCGCTCATCGCCGACCTGCGCCACGCTGCCGAGTATATGTACTCCGACCAGGATGGTAAGGTGGCTGCCCCCGAGCGTATCACCAAGGAGGCTGCCTACGCCATGATAGCCCGTCTGGCCCTGCAGGCTGGCGGTTACTCGCTGAACCACGATGCCAACGACGCCACCAACTATCAGATGACACGTCCCTCCAACTATCAGGAGTATTACATCATTGCCCGCGACTACACCAAGCGCATCATCGACGCTGGTGGTCACCGTCTGAGCAAGAGCTTCCGCGACGTGTTCATCGACGAGTGTAACTTCGTGGCTTCTACTGGCGACGACCCCATCTTCGAGATTCCTTTTGCCAAGGAGACCAACGGCAACTGGGGTTATGCCCAGGGTCCGACGAACGGTGTCGACACCGGTGTGGAGACCGACTATACGAACTCTGCCTGGGGTGCTACCAGCGGTGGCGTTCGCACTACTGCTTTCTACGGCTACTCATTCGACAGCCTCGACGTGCGCCGCGACTACATCTGCGGTCTGTGGTACTATTCTAACCAGGGCCTGCCCACCATGCGCCTCGACTATGCTATGCACAACAACAAGTGGTCGAAGCTGTGGAACTCGAATGGTCTGGGTAAGACCACCACGGGTGCTACTGGTATCAACTTCGCCTACATCCGCTATGCCGACGTGCTGCTGATGTTTGCCGAGGCCGAGAACGAACTCTCTGGTCCTACCGCTGCCGCTCAGGAGGCACTGAAGACCGTTCGCCGTCGTGCCTTCGACTCTGAGGCTCAGGCCGAGAAGGTCGACCAGTATGTCGCTGCCGCTACTTCTAAGGCCGACTTCCTGAAGCTGGTGCTCGACGAGCGCAAGTGGGAGTTTGCCGGCGAGAACATGCGTTGGAAGGACCTCGTCCGCAACAACATGTATGCCGAGAAGGTGTTCTTTACCTTCCTCGACTACTATGCAGTCACCGAGGCTATGGCCGGTACGTCGTCTTACATCGACATGGTCGAGGAGTACGACAAGGTGCCCTACAGCGAGGTATTCGTACAGAGCATGTACTCTATCCTCGTCCGCAACTATGTCGATCCGAACTTCCCCAACCGTGGCGTCTACATGTTCTACGTGGCTAATCCTTACAACGGTGCTATGCAGAACCCCACAGGTACCGCTCCTGCCAAGTATTTCGAGGACAACGAAATGGACTTCGAGGCCGTGTCTCCGAAGACCATCACTGGTCTGTCGACAGCATCAAATACTGTTGCCTGGACCACTACCACGTTGGCATGGTCGAACGACGACGGTACACCCAAGAACCAGATCGTCTACTCGCTCTATGGTTATATCCGCATCAATCAGGCCGGCAACATCGTTGTCGTCAACAATGGCTCTGCACAGCCCTTCAGCATCAATCCTAACGATGCTCAGGCTAACATCAGCCGTCTGCCTGCTGTGCGCTATCTGCTGCCTATTCCTGACGAGGCTATTGCCCGCTCGGGTGGTGTCTATAAGAACTACTATGGTTATTAATTGATAATTGAAAATTGATAATTGATAATGAATATGAAAAAGATATTTTTATTATCACTGGCCCTTCTGACGACATTGTCCTTCTATTCTTGTAAGGATGATGACAACACCAGCGTGCCCGAAGGTGCCGATGGTCGCTTGTTCCGCCCCATGTTCCGTAACGACAACAGTACGAACAAGGGTTCCAACGACCCCTACAATACCGTCATCACCGACTACAACACCGCCAACCTGTATTGGTATGTGGTCGACGACGCTGTAGGTTATGAAATCATGTGGACCACCCCCGTGGCCTATGTCGCTGAAGGTGAGAATGGCTGGAACCAGTCGCTGAATAACGAGGAAGGCAAGTCGCTCGTTGGCCATGTCGTCATTGCCGACAAGAACCGCTATAACCTCATCATCGAGAATCTGAACTATCAGTCCGTCTATCGTTTTGCCATCCGTGCCCTCCACTCGTTCAATCCTGCCGGCTATCAGCTGTGGAATGGCGAGTCGGGTGTCTACGATGTGCTCAACACCCCCGACGCCGACTGGAAGAACGATCCGAAGAACTCGCTGTGGCACGGCATGGGTAACCTCCGTGAGTGGGCCGACTACGTAGCCCTCGAGACCAGTGCCCGCGACTGGGTGCCCTTCGTCATCCAGGTGTCCGACATCACCAAGACCTCGATGAAGGTAACCCTCAACCGCAACATTGCTACCTATAAGGATGCCGAGAAAGACAAGTTCCGTCAGTACTGGCACTTCAAGGATGCCGAGCAGAACATGCTTGCTGTCGACTACCTGACCTTCGAGCCCAATGCCGGTACGCCCGACGCTGTCGTTCCTGCCAAGTTCGTCAAGTACGACATTCCCGAGTCGGCATGGAACGAGGCAGGCATTGCCGAGATCGTTGTCGAGGGACTCTCCGAGAACTCTTGCTACAACATCAACGTTTGGGACAAGGAAATTCCTCTGGCCATCGACGCTTGCTTCAACACCACGATGAAGCGCACCAAGGGTACTCCCGCTGCTCCTATCCTCGTCAACCATGTCGTATGGGCTAACGATACCGTTGGTACCGATCCTGCTACCTGGAACATCTACGACATCTCGCAGTATCAGGCCTGCAAGCTCGACCAGATTCTGGACGACTATTGCGCCAGCAGCACATCTGCCGAGAACCAGCAGTTCTATCTGGAAGGCGGCAAGACCTACTTCGTCAGCAACAATGTTCAGATCTACAAGGGTCTCACCATCCGTACCAATCCTGCCGACCTGGCAGCTGGTAAGGGTCGCGCCAAGTTCTATCTGGCCGGTATGTACAAGTCTGGTTCAAGTGTCCGCACCTGTAACTTCATGCTGGGTCGTCAGCCCGTTGCCGGTGAGAACGCCTCTATCACCCTCGACATCGACTCTGTCCGCTTCATGGACCTCGACGTCGACGTGCCGCAGGCCACCAACTACGGACATGCCCAGGAGGGTATCGGCGGTGCTGTCGGTAACTACTTCATGAACATGTACTCCAATGGTATGGGTATCAACGTTACCACCCTCGAGTGGCGCAACTGTACCTTCCAGGGACTCATCCGCGGATTCTTCCGTATTCAGGGTTCTAACGACTTCTACATCCAGCACATCCGCCTCGTAGGCTGCGACTTCTACAACTGCGGATACTATGCACAGACCGGTGGTGACTACGCCTACATCTTCGGCGACCACAACGGAAAGACCAAGTCCAACATCTTGCAGGATGTCGAAATCAGCGACTGCGTATTCTACAACAACCCGAAGCGCTCAGTCGTTACCGACAACAACCGCAATCTGGTTTGGGACGAGAGTGTACGCTGGCACATCAACCTGCACCACAACACCTTCGTCAACTTCTGTACCGTGGCCAACAACCCGATTCTGAACACCCGCTACAATCCTGGTGGTTCACTGCTCGAGTTCCACGACAACGTCATCATCCTCACCAAGGATGCTAACGACAAGAACCGCCTCATGAACGGTGCTGGTTGGGACACCCGTAACATCCAGGGTGGCGACGGCAGCGGACAGGTCACCTTCAACATCTACAACAACTGGACCACCAACGACGAAGAGTATCTGACCAACGGTCAGCCCTTCTCGGCCAACGCATTCAATGCTACGTCGAATGCTCCTGGTAAGTTCATCAAGGGTGGCGAGGGTATCTATCCCGCAGGTGAAGCCGAGCTGGAAGTTCATTGCGATCAGACCTTGCGTGCTACCGACCTGATGCTGGATCCCAATCCGAAGTACTTCATCGGCGAGACGCCTACCGGTAAGGACTATCATACCGACAAGGGTATCGACGGCCTCTACTACAAGCAGAACGACATCGTCTTCAACTCAGCCATCTACAAGAGTGGTGCTGGTTGCCAGCGTCTGCTGAAGGGAAAGTAAGCGGGCTGCGCCCTAAATAAAAAATAATAAATAATAATAAGTAAGATTATGAAGATTTATAAATTTGTAACTGTACTGGTGGCTGTTCTGGCCATGTCGGCTACGTTCTTCAGCTGCAATAGGGACAACGACATCACGGGCGATCCTATGGCCAATCACACCCAGGGCGACAAGCAGGACTATTGGATTGACTTCACGCTCTCCAATCCTGGCAGTCTCTCCGAGGCAGCACAGGCTCGTTTCGTCGAGTTGCGCGACACCACCATCTATGGCGAGAAGCTCATCAAGATTATCGAGCATCCCATGTATGTCGAGTTAGACTACGCCATGAAGAGCTTCAACAGCGTTGCTGCTCTGCCCAATGCCGAGAACGACATCGTGCAGAAGGTCATGCTGCCCACGTCGCTCTTCGACGATGCCAAGAACCCCAAGCGCGACTTCGCCGTCACCATGACGCTGTCGAAGGACAGCATGCGCACCGTGCTGGCCACCAAGGTTTGGAATGCATCAGAAGTGCTGAACTGATTCCCTTTGTGAATCCACAATAGAGTGGGGGTGGGCACCGCATCAGGTGCCCGCCCTTCCTTTTTCTGCCTGTTTCGTAAACCTTTGCGTGCTTTTTTAGTGATAAAAACGTTAAAAGTTTGGCTGTTTTCTGCAAAAAGCGTAACTTTGCACCGTGTTATTATGCACAAAACGAATACGAAGATATTAATTTTACTAACAATTTAACAAACAAAACAACGCGTATGAAGAAAATTTTTACTCTTATTGCAGTAGCCGCAATGGCTTTGACAGTTAACGCTCAGGGCAAGTATGCCATGGAAGAGGGCGAGACCATCGCTGCTGGTACACAGCAGGCAAAGGCTAAGCGTGTAGAGAACTGCAAGCTGGTCTTCGGTGAAGGTGGCGACGATTTCAAGGCAGCTGTTGCTGACGGAAGTGTAGAGGGTTACACCGCTTACACCGCTGGTAATGGTACCAATGGTAACAAGGAGAATGGTACTTTCTACCTGCTCACTCCTTCACTCGATGGTAACATCACTGTTGCTGTTGTGCTGAATGCCGACAAGAAGTTCTATATCGAGGAAGACGGTACCGCTCTCGAGAATTTCAACGGCTTCACAGTCGACGAGAAGTACTATGGTACTTACACTTTCGACGTCAAGGCCAACAAGACCTACAAGGTTTACTGCGCAGGTTCTAAGCTCGGCTTCTATGGCTTCGAGTTCAAGACCGGCACCGCTGGCATCCAGGGCGTTAAGGCCGAGAAGGCTAACGCTGCCGCTTTCAACCTCGCTGGACAGCAGGTTTCTGAGAACTACAAGGGTGTAGTCATTAAGGACGGTAAAAAGATGATTCAGAAGTAATCGTACTTCGGGTAACAAAGAATAAAGGCGAATCATTCCGATTCGCCTTTGTTTTTTCTCACCACTCACCACTAAAATACCACCGACCTGAACCAGTCGCGCAGCATCCCTTTGTGCTGGTTCTGCGAGTCAGCCACCAGCAGCAACACCTGCCGTCCGTCCACCAGCTGCGGACCCACGCAGATTCCTTCGTAGTTGGCAAAGTTGCGTCGCGTCAGGTTCATGCGCGTGCTAAACTCTGTTATCAGCTGTTTA
>Ga0247610_10002857_pt1 | contig 19470 bp, 13 predicted proteins | sample 174DNAGHGhighgp2_FD_193483 | JGI IMG/M metagenome (GOLD analysis project Ga0247610, IMG submission 193483) | Sheep rumen microbial communities from Palmerston North, Manawatu-Wanganui, New Zealand - 1742 DNA GHGhigh gp2 | ecosystem: Host-associated > Mammals > Digestive system > Stomach > Rumen...
CTATATAAACGTGGAAGACCTTGCACAAGCTCACATCCTGGCGCTTGATTATTTGGAACAGGGCGGAAACACTAACTATTTTAACCTCGGAACAAAATCAGGAAACAGCGTAAAAGAAGTTTTTAAAGTGTGTGAAGAAATAAAAGGCTCATCTATACCGCTTGAAGTTTGCCCAAGAAGAGACGGTGACCCTGCTATTCTGGTTGCCGATAACACTAAAGCAAAAGAAATTCTGAATTGGCAGCCCGAAAAAGATTTAAAATATAGTATAAAAACTGCTAACGATTGGGAAAAAGCACTTTTAGAGTTGAGAGAAGTGACAAAATAAACTGTTTAAAGAGATTCTTCGATTGTTTTACTCAAAATGATGAAGCCCAACAACAGTGTATATTAGGCATGTTTGTAAAGTTTTGTAAACATGTTAAAAACATGAAGCAATTTTTGAAAACAAAAAAACTTTATATAGGTAAGGTAAAGGTATTTTTGAAAGGTAGGTATATATGGCAGGTTATTTAGATGCTATAGGCAATCCTTATGCACAAGCTGCATATGATTCAACAAATTACAGTCAGATAGCTCAGATGTTAGCTTATCAAAAAATGTTGGAACAACAGACTGCACAAGCAGATGCAACCCGAGTAGACAGATCTGATATTGTTACAAATCAATCATTCAAAGGCAGCGGAAAAAAAGAGGAAGGATCTAATACCCTTTTTGTACTTGGTGCATTAGCAGCTGCGGGTTATGCCGGATATTGCATAATAGCAAAGAAAAATCCTGTAAATCATATCAAAAAAGCCTGGAACTGGGGCAGAAAACTAATAACCGGCAAAGGCGGAAGCGTAAGTGATAAACTTAAAGCTGTTATGACAGATGACGGACTGAGATATGTGATTAAAGGTGGTACAGAAACAATACCTGCTAATAAAATTGCAGAATATGCTGCAAAACATAAAATAGATCTTGCAGAATTATCAAAAATAACGAAAGATGCAACAAAAGTAGATAGTGGTATTTTTGAATTTATCAACAATAATATTATGGGGCGTGTTACATTTGAAAACGGAAAAATCTCAAAAATAGTAGATATGCGAACTAAAAAAGAAATAACTGATATGTTATTATCTCCTCAAGGTGAAACTCAATCAAAATATATAGAAGCATTAAAAGCTCAATTTGATAAAATCATAAAAATGGAAAACGGATATGATAAAATTAAAGGCTTAAAAGAATTAACATATGTAAATACAATTGGTGATAATACATTGAAATTAAATCAAATATTCTCAAAAGCCGGTAATACAATTACACAAAAAGAATTAATTACACCGGAGTTACTTGATAAAGATTCTGTTTCATTGTTAGCATTTGCGGAAAAACATGGTTTGAAAATAAAAAATCTCTTTACTGACGATGGAAAACTTCCAAAAGCTTTAAGATTAGAATCATACATATATCCTCATGAGATAGGTGGTGGTAATACCGTTGAATTTGTAATTAAAAACGGAAAAATCAACGGTATAATGAAGGATGGTAAGTTCTTATCGTTATCAGAAAAAGATGCTTTAGCAATGAAACACTTGTATGGTGAAAATGTAGAAAAAGCACTATCAGGATTTTTGAAAAACAATCCAAACCCAGCTGGTGCAACATATGCAATGGCAGCATAAACAAAAAGATAATATTCTCCTTTCTTATAAAACGTATTTCTCTAAATTTCCCTATTTACCCCGAAAAATTCCCCTTCGGGGTTTTTGATTTGTTTCCTTAAAAAATAAAAAGGAATTTGAGATTCCTCGAATTCCTTTATAAAACGGAGTTTAACTAAAATTATTTTATTAATCAAACTATGACGTTGCCATTTCCATTGCGGATTGAAGCAAGTCTTTATTTGATTTAATCAAAGTTTTTACAATTTCCATTTGTACTTGTGCTTGTTGATAGTTTGCAATGTTAGCCTTAAAATCTGTATTTGATTGTTCTAAAAGACCTGAACGGATTTCGCCCCTTCCGATTACAGGTTTTCCTGATTCAGGAGTTTCAACAAAAACACCGTCTTTTACCATTGCCAAGCCGTTAGGATTATGGAAATTTGCGGTAGCTATTTTGTACAAAGGAACTGAACGATTTCCGCCGTCTGCTTTTCCGTATATAGTTCCGTCATTTTTGATTTCGTATTCATCATATTTACCCAAGAATTTACCGTTATTCGGGTCAATCCAAAGTTTAATATTTGTTGTCGGAATACTTAAAGCACCACCTTTAAGTGCAGTTTCTTCGTATAAGTCTGCGCTTATTGATTTTGTTCCTGACATGATTTCACCTTTGTCGTTCAAAATATATCCTTGAACTGTTGAGCCGTCTTTTGCTTTGTATACACCTTCAGAATCGAATGTAAATTCACCAAGTCTTGTGTAACTTACATTTCCTTCAGGAGAACGTATCATAAAGAAACCGCTTCCTTCAAAAAACAGGTTTTCATTTGAAGTTCCCGGTGTTGATTTACCTTGGCCTTGGTTTCTAACGTTATTATCTACAACAACACCGCCTAAGAAGGTTTTAAAATTGATTTTGTTTTCACGATAACCCGGAGTATAAACATTGGTCATGTTTTCTGCAAGGAAATCCATCCATTGCGTAGTTGCTTTCTGGGTATTAATCGCAGTTGTGTACATATCATTCATCTTTGCGGCCCTTCTTTCTGTTTTCTTGGTTATCTTTTTGCTGTCTGTTTCTTTGGTTTAATTCATCGTATTCGATGTTATTATCATCGAATCTTTGTTTGAGAAGCGGTAAATTTTCTTTTAAATACGCCTCTGCTACTTGAGAACTCGGAAGAAAGTCTGCTGAAATCTTTCCGTCCTTACCTACTTTTATAATGACAGAAATGTCATTGTCAAAATCTATTCTTACCGGTTTATTTTCATTCATTGATTTTGCTATTAAATCCGCTAAAGTTTTTGATACCTGAGAAGATTTTTGAGCGTTTTGGACTTCTCTCATATCTACAGCACCTTCATTTACGAGTTTTGAGAAGAAGTCAACGTCAGATTTATCCATAACAACTGTGTCATACTTAACAACAGTTTCTACCGTAACATTTGATTTTTTGTCAACTTTTTTTACGCCTTCATCTGTTGTCACGGTTTTTGTTTTTGGTTCAATTGTTTTAATATCTTCTGTTTCGTCTTCAATAATATCCTGCAAGATATTATTCGCGACTTTTTCTACTACTTTTTGTTCAACATTCTTTTCCGCAGATTTTGATTGTTTTATCATATTTTTATTAGCAATTGCTACATTTTCATCCATCGTTGATAAAATTTTCTGTTCTTCTGCCAGTTCTTCTGCTGTAACCTTAAGTTTTACGTTTTCTTTTTTAGGGTTAACAAATTCCGCAAACGGCTGACCGTCGCTGTTAAAATTCATATTAGGATTCATTTGAGGAAGCGGTTTATCTTTTGTGTCTTGTACATTCATATTGTTATCAATCAAAGTCTCATCCTCTTTTTCATTTTTTATTTGAGTTTTTTCAAATTCTTTTTTATCAAATTTTGTTGATTTTTTAACAAAGAAGTTTTTATTTTGCTCTTCATTTAAAAGAATCTCTTCAGCTCTTTCGTTTTGTTTATCGGCAAAAGTATTATTTTCCTGAACAGGTTTATTATCTTTTTCCACCGTACGATTGAGTTTTTGTATTTCTTGAACAGTATTTTTTAAGCCTGTTATACATTCTTCTGTGCCTTTATCTTCTGTTTTTTTTACTTCATCAATATTATCTGATTTTTCTGCTTTTTTTGTTTCGTCTTTTTTAGAAACTTCTTTTGTATCTTCCGTTTTTTTTGTTTCCTCTTTAGAAGTTTCTTTTGTTTCTTTAGCAGAAAGCGTTTTCAGTTCTTCCGCAAACTTACCTTCATCCTCTTTATTAGTTTTAGTTGAAGATGTTGAGCTTGAGTTTACTGTTGATGTTTTTAAATTTTGATTAACGTCTATATTCATATAAAACCTCTATTGACCTAATTCTTGTTCCAATTCTTTTTCTAATTCAAGAAGCTCTGCTTCTTCTTTTTCTTTCGAATGTATATAAAATCTTTGTACACCTATTTCTGAGAATTGCTTGAGTTCTTTGTTTTTTTCTTCTTCTATATATGCTTCTTTTTGTTTTTCCTTATGTTTTTCTACTACTTTCACTTCTTGTTCGCATTTTACAAGTTTTTGTTTTTCTTCATCCAATATTGCTTGTAATCGCTGTCGTTCTTGTTCCAGAGCTTCTGCCTTGTCCCAAAGGTGATGAAGGTAATTGTCATAATATTCCATCATCTTGAAATCAGCATGTCTCTTGTTTTCGATAGTTTGTTGAATTTCCGCTTCATTCTGTCTTATTCGTTCTTCTGCTTCGTATACCGCCATTTGTGCTTTTTGGACAACCAGTACTTGTGCTTCTTTTTTTCTGATACGAAAATCCAGAATCTTTTGTAATCTGTATTTAAAGGGCATAATATATTCTCATCGTTAATTATTGCACATGTTTTTTATATTCAGTACATCTATTTAGAGGATTAATTATGAAAAAAGAAAAGTCAAAATACTCAAAATCTGATTTTTTTTGTTCTGTGTTTGGTTTAAAATGAAAATATAAAGATTTTAAGGAGATAGTATGAAATATTCCGAATATTCTGTTGTTGTAGTAGGAAGCGGAGCTGCCGGTATGTATGCTGCACTCAAGATTGCAAACCAAATAAAATTGCCGGAAGGAATTTTGATAATTTCAAAAGCAACTCTTGGTGAAAGTAATTCAAGGTACGCTCAGGGCGGAATCGTAGGAGTAGTTCATCAAAATCCGGAAGATAGTGTTGAGCTGCATATAAAAGACACTTTGAAAGCAGGAGCTGGCTTAAGTGATGAAAAAGCAACAGAAGAAATTTCCCAAGCATCAGATGCTGTCATAAATGACCTTATTGATATGGGAGTACCTTTTGACAGAGATGAAAATGGAGAAATCACATTCACCCTTGAAGCAGCTCACAGTGTAAAAAGAATTTTGCACTCCGGCGGTGACGCAACAGGAAGAAAAATGGCAGAAGCTTTGGTCAGATTGGTTAAAGAAAATAAAGATATTGCCGTAATGGAACAAGCAATGGCAGTAGAAATCCTTGTAACCGCAGAAAAAGAATGCAGAGGTATTATTGTATATAATAAACTCACTGGCGAACACGAAATCATTTATACATCGGCTCTTATCCTTGCCACAGGAGGAGTAGGACAGGTTTATAAATATACTACAAATCCTGAAGGAGCAACCGGTGACGGCATTGCACTTGCTTATGAAGCGGGCGCAACAATTCAGGATATGGAATTTATTCAGTTTCATCCGACGGCACTTGCAATCAGTCCTGATAGTAAAAACAGATTTTTGATTTCAGAAGCGGTAAGAGGCGAAGGAGCAAAGCTTATCAACAAAAACGGTGAAGAATTTATGGCTAAATATAGCGAAAAACGAGAACTTGCACCAAGAGATGTTGTAACAAGAGCTATCTTTAATGAGATGCAAAAAGAAAATGTTCCGAATATGTTTTTAAAAACATCCGTTATAAATTCAGATAAGCTTGCCGAACGTTTCCCCACTATATCAAAAGTTTGTGCTAAAAACGGAATTGATATTCCTGTAAACCCTATTCCTGTAGCTCCTGCTGCACATTATACAATGGGCGGAATTAAAGCAGATGTTGAAGGAAAAACATCAATAAAAGGTTTGTATGCTATTGGTGAAACTGCATCTACCGGACTTCACGGTGCAAACAGACTGGCAAGTAATTCGCTTTTAGAATGTGTGGTTTGTGCGTATGAGCTTGCAGACTATCTTTCATTCACAAATCTTGAAACACCAAACAAAATTGATGATGGCATCAAAAAAATGATTGATATTTATTCCCGCTCTGTAACTGATGACGGATATGACATCCCTGCACTAAAGGCAAAACTCAGAAATATAATGTGGGATGATGTCGGTATTATTAGAACGGGAGAAGGGCTTGCAGAGGCTAAAAAAGAAATCGAAAATATGAAAAAAGCATTTAAGCGCAGAAGAAAATGTTTGAATAAAAACGAATACGAATACAGAAATATGCTAATAGTTGCAGAACTTATTATTAAAGGCGCAATTGAAAGAAAAGAATCAAGAGGTGCACACTGCAGAACAGATTATAAAGAAACTTCCGAAACTGCAAGACACTCAAATATAATAAAAACACAAGAAAAGGAATTAAGTTATGTTGAATAAATTTTTTATTGAAGAGCACGTAAAAAGAGCCTTAAACGAAGATATCGGTTTTGGAGATATTACAACCGATTATTTAACGAATGAAGACGATATAATAAAATGTACTTTAAATACAAGAGTTGACGGTATTCTATCGGGAAGAGAAGTTTTTGAATGCGTATTTAAAATTCTATCAGAAAAAGTAGATGTTAAATTCTATTTTAAAGACGGTGATGAAATCAAAAAAGGCAATAAAATTGCTGACATTGAAGGTCCGGCAAAGTATGTTCTTATGGGAGAAAGAACCGCATTAAACTACATTCAAAGAATGAGCGGAATTTCAACAGAAACAAATAAGTATCAAAAAGCAATCGGTAAATATAAGGCTAAAATCGTTGACACGAGAAAAACAACACCTTGTTTTAGAGCATTTGAAAAATATTCCGTTAAAATTGGCGGCGGAAGTCTACACAGGTTTAATCTCGCAGACTGTGCAATGATTAAAGACAACCACATAAAATATGCCGGCTCGCTTACTAAAGCTGTAGAAAAATTAAAAGCTCACATTTCTCATACTCATAAAATTGAAGTTGAATGCGATACTATTGAACAGGTAAAAGAAGCTCTTAATGTCGGAGTTGATATAATTATGCTTGACAATATGACATTAGACCAGATGAAAGAGTGCGTTAAGTTAATTAACGGACGTGCTATTGTTGAAGCAAGCGGTAATGTTAATTTAGAAACTGTTAGAGACATCGCTTCTACGGGAGTTGATATAATTTCATCCAGCGCAATTGTTGCAAAAGCTCCAACACTTGATTTAGGTTTGGATGCGTAAGCCGAGCAGGTTGACGAGCGGAGCCGTCTTTATGTAAAATACAAACAAGATAACTCCTTGTAGCTCAGTCGGATAGAGCGCGGGTCTCCGAAGCCCGAGGTCGTGGGTTCAATTCCCGCCAAGGAGGTTTTGTCTTAATAATTGATATAATAAGTTTTTTAGGTTAAAATCAAATTATGTTTGAAGATTTTAATGAAGTTGTGTGCTTAGGAATGGGCGGTTCTTATTCTGAAATCGCCAAAGATAAGCTGTTTAAGGCTTATGATATATTCTTGTATCAACGTTCTATTAATAATATAAAAGAATGTATTGATTTTGTTGATGAAAACGCAGATGCAATTGCCATACTTCCTGTCGAAACAACTTTTAAAGGAATTATCAGAGAAACTATTGATAATTTAATTACAACAAAAAACCAGAATATTCAAATTCTCGCAGAAACAATCATTCCCGTAAATGATTGTATTTTGTCTAAAACAACAGAATTCTACAGCTTATCGGGATTAATTGCAAACCCAAACGCTCTTGCGAAGTGTAAAACGTTTATAAAAGAAGAACTGCCTCGTCAAATGGATATAGTTATAGCCGACAGTATGGATGATTCTGCCCGCAGATTGAACAATTTTAATCTTACTTATTCAATAATAGGCACTCATAAAACTGCAGAAATATATAATCTTAACGTGTTAAAAGAACATGTAGAAGATTTTAAAAATAATAATCGCAGATTCATTGTAATCGGTGACGGCGTCACGAAACCAACAGGACACGACAAAACAAGCATAGTAATGTTCTTGGATGATAGACAAGGTGCGCTTTTGGACATTGTTCAAGTTTTCGTTAAGTATCATATAAATATTACTCAGATTAATTCTAAAATGATGAATAATGATTTAAACGAGCAAGCTGTCTTTATTGATTTTGACGGGCATAAAGAAGACGAATTAAGCAAAAAACTTATTGAAGACCTTATTCCTCACTCTAAAGGATTAAGAATAATAGGTTCTTACGCTCAGTTTTAAAATCAGCAGAAAATATTATCGTAAATAGGTATTGTCTCTTATTATCGTTATTGGTATTATAAGTAAGTTAAGATGAGACAATTTTTTAATAAATCTATAGTATCAATTTTAATATTTTATGTTGTATGGTTGTTTTTACTGCCTTATATGATAACAAAGGCAATTCCTTCGGTTTGTGAAAATCTATCGCACAACACTCCTTTTAACGTAGTAATTAAAAATCCGAAAATTAAGTTAAATATTATACCAAAATTGATATTTAAAGCTGATAAGCTAGAAATAGAAACTAAGAGTAAAAATCAACAAATTTCATTAAATAATATTTATTTAGATTTAAGAATCCTGCCGCTTTTATCAGGAAATGTTCACCTCAATAAAGCATATTCTTCTGATGTAAAAATAAGTTCTAATCTAAAAAAACAATTAACTCTTGATAAAGATTTCTTTAAAAAAGCCGACAGTATTAAATTTCATTGTAATGAATTAAAGCTTGATAAAATCGAGCTCGCCGTATATCAGCCCAACTTTAAAAATCCGGCTGTATATGAAGGAAAAGATATATATTTCAATAAAAACCAAAGATATATAAAGTTTAATCTAAACAGTAAAATTAATATTGAAAATGAAGTATCAAAAATTTTTGCAAATGCATACTTACCCCAAAACAATGATATAAATAAAAGTTTATTAAATATTAAAATTTCAAATCTGAATATTGCACCTATTTGTGATTATCTTAAAAATTATCTGCCCGAAGATTTTAAAAACGCAAGAGGAATCATTAATGTAGATGTTGATAATAACCATCTCAACATACAGTTAAACAATTGTGCTTTTTTAATGAATGATACTCCAAAATCTATAATTTTTCCTGAAAAATTTAATATAATTTCAGACTTTAATATAACAAGAAAACGTATAAAAATTGAAAATGTTGATATTAAATCCAAAAGAATCAATATTAATTTATCAGGGCGAATATCAGACTATATAGACAAACCGCTTCCTACATACGATATAAATGTGAGAATTAATCCTTCAAAGCTCGAAGATATAATAGAATTTTTGCCGTCTATAAAAACCGAAGATATAGATGTGTATAAATTAAAAACATACAAATTTTACGGTGATATAATAGGCAACTTATCAATTAAAGGCAAAAATTTAGAACCTTCTGTTAACGGAAACATTTTTATTAATAACGGTGTTTTAACAAAACCTATACAAAATGCATCCGGCGCAACGGTAAAACTAAAATTTATAGGAAAATACCTTAATTTTGACGTTTTTGTTCCGGCCGGAAATTCAGAGAATGTGAGAGTTAAGGGAGGTGTTGAATTATACAATGTAAAATATTCTGATATGAGGATTTGGAGTACAAAAAATGTAGACCTTAAAACAGCTGAAGAAAAAGTTGTTCCAATTCATGAGATTCTAAATTTTGTAATAGGTCCTGTTCCCATAATGGATATAAAAGGAGTTGGAAATATTGATATTACTGTCAAGGGAAATCGTAAAAATCCGCATGTTTGGGGCGCTTTAAACTTTAGAAATGTTACAACATTTTTCAAAGAAATTCCAAATATGATTATGCATGACAGTGATGCAGTATTAAACTTTGATGATGAAAATGCTGTATTTAACCTAAAACAAGGTAAAATTGACGGAAAAGAAGTTTCAATTAACGGTACCTGTAATTTATCCGGAAAATTTGATTTTGATGTAAACGTAAATAATCAGGAACTATCTTATCTTTATAAATCGATAAAAACTTCAACTATTATAGATGAACTTAAAAATATGATTCCGGATTTCGAACATCTTTCCGGTTTAATTAATTTAAAAGCTAAAGTTTATGGAAATATTAAAGATATCGAATACATAAAATATAATGATAACTTTTTTGTCAAAGGTGCTATAGAACTTCTTGGAAACAATTTAAAAATGCAAGGAGTTCAAATTAACGACACAAAAGGCACTATCACCTTTGATCCAACCAGTGCACAAGCTAAAATCACATCTAAATTAGGACAACATTCGTTTAATGCAAACTTTAAATCGAAGGATAATTTTGTAGATTTGTATGCAGATTTTCCACGACTTAATATAAACGATTTATTTTCAGCTTATCCTGATTTCCCGAAAGATATGGGTAATGTTTTTGTATCATCAATTATTAAATATAAGGGAAAATTTGATAAGATAGAATACGATAAAGTTGATTTTTCCGCACAAATTTTAGGAATTGGCAAAAATAATAAATTAAAAATTTCTAATGGAAACATTTCATTAAAAAATAACAGATTAAAAATCTCTGATATAAAAGGTTCAGTTGACGGAACTCAGTCCGTTTTTGATATTAATATGAATATTGATAACTTTTCAAATAACCCTTACATAAGCGGAAAAATTAAACTTAAAGATTTTGAATTAAAGCTTTTTAATATTTTTAACGAATATTCTTTTATTCCTCAAGATTTGAAAAATCAATTAAAACAAATAAAATTTACTAAAGGAAAAATCAACCTAAATGCAAATATAAGCAGAAACAATTTGTATGCTTCAACAAATTTAGGCGGAATAGAACTTATATTCATACCTCTAAATTTACCTGTAAAAATTGTTAACGGAAGTGTTTATGCAAAGGGAAATTTTATAGGGATTAATAAAATAAATTTATTAACGGAAGACGGTATGCCGATTTTAATTGACGGCCATATAGATAACTTTTTTACTAAACCTAAAACAAATATTTATATAAATTCTAAACCTCGTCAGGAATTTATAGATAAATATATTAATAACAATAATATATACCCGTTGAAAATAAAGGGAGATATCGTTTATAACGTTCGTATAAAAGGTGAACAAGACAATTATAACTTGTCTTCTGAAGTTAATATAGGAAAAGATTCAAGTGTTTATTACCTTGGCGCAACAGTAGGTGATATAGAAAATGAAATAATTCTTAATTTGGATACACAAGTCATAAAAAATAATATTCTTAAGATAAAAGAATTTTCTTATGATAAATTAATTGCTTCTCAAGGAACACGTAAAACAAGACTTAATATGCTTAAAGCAAACGGCGGCGTTGAATTATTAAAAGATGATTTAATTTTCAATGATTTAAGGATAAAAACTCACAACCCTACAGATGCAAGAATTTTTAATATTTTATTTAAAAAACCTAATATAAAACAGGGACAATTTGCATCAGATTTAAAATGTAACGGTAGATTATCCAATCCAAAACTTGCAGGTAATTTTAAAATTTTTGAAACAAATATCCCATTTTTAGATACAACACTAAAAAGTATTAATTTTAACTTTAAAGAAAAAACTATTGACATCACTTCCTTTGGCGAAGTTTTAGGTAACGACATTAAACTCAAAGGCACACTAAGGAATAAACTTACTCCTCCATATTATATAGAAAATGCCTATGTTTATACAAAACTCGTAGATATAAATCGCATAATTGATACAATGAAAATGTCACAACTTGATGAAGCAAGAAGCGTAGAAAGCGGAGGAAATATTGATTTATCCGATGCAGTAATTAAGAATTTGACATTAAATGCCGATAATATCAAAATAAGAAACTTAGTGGCGCAAAACGTTGATGCACAAATTTCATTAAATGAGAAAAAAGATTTCAATATAAATAATTTCAAGTTTAATATTGCAAATGGCTATTTAAACGGTAACTATACTTTTAATTTAAAAAACAATGATACAAAATTAAAATTGAACGCTCAAAATATTGATGCAAACGACATCACAGTTGCCCTTTTTGACTTAAATAATCAACTATACGGTGACTTAACAGGTAACATGAATTTGTCTTGTTCCGGCATTGATTTTAATAAATGCATGGAAACATTGAATGGTGACATTATTTTTAATGTTTCAGACGGAAGAATGCCAAAACTCGGATCATTGGAATATTTATTAAAAGCAGGAAATCTTATCAAAGGCGGTTTTACAGGATTATCCATAAACAGCGTTATTGACATAATAACTCCGCTTAAAACTGGTAATTTCTCTAATATATATGGAGACATAAATATAAAAAATGGCGTTGCGGAAAATATTGAAATATCTACTAAAGGAAAAGATTTAAGTTTATTCATATTTGGAAAATATTATTTTGCTGATTCTGTTGCTAATATGGAAGTCTTAGGACTTTTATCCAAAAAGATTTCTACAATGTTTGGACCGCTCGGCAATGTATCTTTAAATACATTATTTAATACCATTCCCGGTGTGGATTTAACTGAAAATACTGTTGTAATTAATAATATTAACAAAATTCCGGGAATAGAAATTTCTGATAAATCATTCCGTAAATTTATTGCGGAAATCAAGGGTAATATCAACGGTGATAAGTATGTATCTTCGTTTAAGTGGATAAATTAGCCAATATAAATAAAAACGATTATTTAATTTTAAATTTTTTTATGCAAAAATAAAAAACAAAGAGGAGTTTTAATATGTCAATTGTCATAATGATACTTTTATTAAGTTTACTTATCCTTGTGCATGAAGCAGGTCATTTTATTGCTGCCAGAGCATTTGGCATAAAAGTTGATAAATTTGGTTTTGGACTTCCGATTGGTCCGACTTTATATAAAACAAAAATCGGTGATGTAGAAGTTTTGGTTCATGCTTTTCTTCTGGGTGGATACGTTTCATTTCCGGATGATGAAAAGGATTGCGATTTACCTAAAGATTCTCCGGAAAGATTTGCAAACAAACCCGTTTGGCAAAGAGCAATTGTCGTATCTGCAGGTGTAATTTCAAATGTAATTTGTGCAATTGTACTTGTAATGCTTGTTGCAATTGTATCCGGCAAATTGCCTTCTGGTAATTATGAAGTTTTTGCGAATGATATAAGTGCTCCAAAAGAAGCTTCTATATGGAATTCCGGACTTCAAAAAGGTGATAAAATTATTAAAGCAAACGGATGCGATATTAATAACGTTTATTCTTTTGTAACCATTGTAAAAAATAGCGCAAAGCATAACGGAACCATAAAAAATGAAATCGTCGAATCAAATTATTCAAAACTAAAAGAGCTAAACCCCGGTTTAGTAAGAGATGAAATCATTCCAAAAGGAATAGCAATAAGACTTCCTGAAACAATAAGCCAAGACACAATTACAATGGATAAATTTGCGGCAAGAGGGGCAAAATATTTTAAGCTTGACGGCATAAAATTTGATGAAAAACTTTTACCTCTTGCGAAAGAAACTTTTGGGAAAACTGTTTATGTTTCAAATGGTGAATATACGCTGGAAGATGTGGCAAAAGCTCTTTCTAACGGAGCTCACCCTATCAATTTAACCGTTAAAAGAGAAGATAAAGAAATTACGCTAAATCCTATTTATCCTGATGAAAAAGGTATAATAGGGATTGCTTTAAGCACAAAACAAACAATGATAGAAACAAAGACACCCATATCTGTAGTAAAAGAAAGCTGGATGTATCTTTGGGATAACACATACATGATGATGTATTCACTCGGTCAACTGTTTACAGGAAATATTCCTTTAAAAGATATGCACGGAGTTGTTGCAATTACTAAAATCGGCGGTGACATGATTGATAAAACAGGAAAGGCATCCGGAGTTTTACTGGCAGCAATTATATCAATGAACCTTGCTCTTTTAAATATACTTCCTATACCGGCTTTAGACGGCGGACATTTAATGTTTTTAACAATCGAAAAAATTATGGGAAAACCTGTTGATGAAAGAGTTATAGAAATAGTATCAACAGTATTTTTCACATTACTCATAATTCTTATGATATTTGTAGTGTTTAATGACATAACGCTGATTGTAAGAAAATAGTTTATTACCAAATTGTTTTTAAGCGATTTTACATAACTTAATATTTGAAATATTCTCAACGTTAAGTTATTATTATATTGAGAAGATATCCGCGGGGAGATATGGAAAACAATTATTTTACACTGTTGGCTAACGATGTAAAGAAACTCTGGAACGGTTTGGACGGTACCCAGAAACTTGGAATGCTTGCACTAATTATCGTTACAATTATTGCAGCAACATTTTTCTTATCAAAAGCAATGGAACCGGATTGGGTTGTTTTATATTCGGATTTAAACGAAGTAGATGCTATCAGCATTGTTGAAGGAATGAAAAAGAACGGATACAGATATAAGGTTTCTGAAGACCATAAATCAATTCTTGTACCTTCAAATGTCAGAGATGATATGAGAGTTTTTGTTGCAGAAAATAGTCTTATTAAGAATGAAAATAACGGTTTTGAACTTTTAGATGATATGCAAATGGGCTCAACCGATTTTAAGAATAAATTAACAAAACAGAGAATTTTTCAGGGTGAACTGGTACGCTCTATTGAAAAAATTGAAGGTATAAAATTTGCTCGTGTTCAATTAGCAGAACCCGAACGTTCTATCTTTGAAGATAATGATGCTAAACCAACAGCATCTGTTGTCTTAATATTAGAACCCGGATACAAAATTAAGACTTCACAAGTAAAAGCGGTAAAGAATTTAGTAGCGTATGCCATTCCGAGAATGACTCCGGATCAGGTATTTATTACTGACCAAAACGGTAATACACTTTCTGATGAAACTTCTAAAAACTCTACAGACATGGAAAGTTTCAAATCAAATCTTGAAAAAGAAACAGCTAAAAAGGTATCAACTGTTTTGGAAAAAATTGTAGGTAAGGGTAATGTATCTGTTCAGGTTAATGCGGATATAGATTTTAACTCCGCTAAATCTACAATAGAAAGTTATATTCCGCTTGAAGACGGAAAAGGTACCGGTGTTGTTACAAGTTCGCAAACAGAAGTTGAAACATACGAAAACCCAACAAATGCTCCAAGCCCTGCAAATTTAACACCTGCTGTTACAAACAGAAACTTAAACTATTCAAAACAAAAAACAGCGGTAAATTATAGCGTTTCTAAAGAAGTAAAACAAGTTGTTTACGCACCGGGTTCCGTAAAAAGACTATCAATTGCCGTTGCGGTAAATAAAGTTTTAACTGATGCGGAAAAAGAAGAAATTAAAAACCTTATACAATCCGCTTCAGGAGTTGATTTTTCAAGAGGAGACGTAATATCTGTTTCAGGACTTCAATTTGAAGGTGCTAAAAAAGATCAAACAGAACAACTTGAGATGGAAAAACAATATCAGCAAGAACAGTTTTTCTATTTCTTAACAACATCGGTATTCCCTCTGATTGTTGTAATATTGCTCGGAGGATTTGCACTGTTAATTCTCAAGAGCTTTGTTTCAAAAATGCCTACTATAAAACGTCAAGAACATAAAGTTGTTGAAGAAGTTTCTGAAGCACAAAAATCCGGCATAGAAGAAGATATTGATGTTCCTAAAATACCGCTTTCTCAACGCGAAGTTAAATCTCAAAAAGATCAAAATATAAATGAACTAAATGAAGCAGTAATGGCATCTCCGGAAGAAGCTGCAAAATTAATAACATCATTCATAAGAGACTAGAAAGGAGGATAGTTTATAAGAGTTTAACAGATAATAAGTAAATAAGATTTGTTTAACAACTTATTCACTTATTCGCTTATTCACTTATTCACTTTTCAAAATGGGTATAGAAGAGATAAAAAAAGCCAAAGAAGAGGCAAAAAAAGTTATAACAAGACCGAGCCAAAAGGTTGCGGCTCTTCTTATTGCGCTCGGGCCGGCTACTGCTTCCGAAATACTCAAAAATATTAAAGATGAAGATTTATTGGAACAAATAACGCTTGATATTGCAAATCTTGGAAAAGTTTCTGATGAAGATTTGAACGATGTTTTAAATGAATTTAAAGCAGTCTTTCAGGCAAAGAGTTATGTCGCACTTGGCGGCGTAGGATATGCAAAACAACTTTTATCACAAGCTTATGGTGATGCGGAAGCTTCAAAGATGTTGGAACGTGTTAATTCAATGGTTAACACTAATCCTTTTTATTTCTTAAACGAAGCTGATCCGTCTCAGCTAGCAAACACTTTTGCATCTGAAAATCCTCAACTTTTGGCATTAGTTCTTGCATATATACGACCTGAGCTTGCAGCACAAGTTCTTGCCTTTTTACCGCCTGATATTCAGGCTGTTGTATCTATGAAAATTGCCGATATGACACCTACGAATCCGGAAATACTTTCTACTATTGAAGATATCGTTCAAAGAAAATTTTCGGCATTACTTGTACAGGATTTCTCAAATGCAGGCGGTGTAGAGTCGTTAGCTAATATTCTTAACTGCTGTGACAGAGGTACCGAAAAGAATATCATGGAATGGCTGGAAATAGAAAATCAACAAATGGCACAAGACGTAAGAGACTTGATGTTTGTATTTGAAGATATTATTATCCTCGATGACCGTGCAATTCAAAGGTTGCTCAGAGAAGTTGATACAAAACAACTTGCAACTGCTCTTAAAGGTACTAAGGATGAAATTAAAGAAAAAATATTTAAAAATATGTCTGAACGTGCTCGTCAAATGCTTAATGATGATATGGAATATCTTGGTCCTGTCAGAGCAAAAGATGTTCAAGAAGCTCAAACAGGTGTTGTTAATGCCATCAGAAATCTTGAAGCAACAGGTGAAATTACTATTACTAGAGCAAGTGTTGAGGACGAATTAATTGAGTAACAGAAGTAACAGAATTGTCGGTCAAAATATTCAGATGGGCGAGAGCTATGTTTTGCCTATAGAACAAACACGCGTAACAATGTCTCAAGTAAAAGTAAAACAAATTTTAGAAGAGACCGATAATCAGGCAAAACAAATAATCTCTGCTGCCGATAATAAATCTCAAATAATAGTGGAAACAGCAAACACTGAAGCGACAAGAATAATAGAAGATGCAAGAAAAAAAGCCCAGCAAGAATATGATTCTATAAAAGAAGAAGCCTATAAAGAAGGGTTTAAAAAAGGTGAAGAAGATGGATTAAAAAAGTTTGAAGAAGATTCTAAAGAAGGATTAAATTCGCTTGAAACTCTTGCAAAAAGCTCTTTTGATATGAAAAAAAATATTATTGATTCTGCAACAATGGATATTGTAGAACTTGTTTCAGAGATTGCGGATAAAGTTTGTCATCAAAAATTTGATAAAAAAATACTACAAAAAATAACGATTGATGCCATAAAAGCACTTAAAGACAAAGAAAACATTACTATTATTGTTAATCCGAAACTTGTTGAAAACATTAATAAAATTACTCCAAAAATAAAAGAAGAAATTCCTAAATTGCAAAGCATAAAAATTCTTGAAGATAATTCTATATCTCCGGATGGCGTAATTGTGGAAACTCTTAATTCAAGACTTGATGCAAGAATTTCATCTCAGATTGCGGAAATTACTCAAAAAATGCTTACGGGAGCTGATGATGAGTTGGAACAAGAGTAAGTATTTAAATATTATCAATGAAACCAAAACTATAAAAGAAATAGGTAAAATTACTGAAATCATTGGTTTAACAATAGAATCAGACGGACCTAAATCTTCAATTGGCGATTTGTGTTATATCTATAATGATTTTGATGACAAACCTACAATGGCTGAAGTTGTCGGTTTTAGAAGTGATAAAATCCTTTTAATGCCTCTTGCATCACCTGACGGGATTCGCCCCGGAGCCTTGGTTGTTAATTCAGGCAGCGCCATGAAGATAGGTGTCGGCAACCAGCTTATCGGAAGAGTTCTAGATGGGTTAGGAAATCCGATTGATACTTTGGGCGAAATAAGATTTTCCGAGTATCGCTCAACAAGAGCAGATGCAATTAATCCTTTAAAAAGAAAAAGAATCTCAGAACCTTTGTCTCTGGGTATACGTTCTATTGACGGATTTGCAACTGTCGGGAAAGGTCAGAGAATGGGTATTTTTGCAGGTTCAGGTGTTGGGAAAAGTACAACCATCGGCATGATGGCAAAAAATACAACCGCTGATTTAAACGTCATAGCTTTAATCGGTGAACGCGGAAGAGAGGTTAAAGAATTTATAGAAGAAATCCTCGGCCCCGAAGGAATGAAACGATCTATTGTTATTGCTGCTACCTCTGAACAACCGTCATTAGTAAAAATAAAAGCTGCGTTTGTAGCTACAACCATTGCGGAATACTTTAGAGATAAAGGAATGGACGTACTGTTTATGCTTGATAGTGTAACCCGTATTGCTATGGCACAGAGAGAAGTCGGGCTTGCAATAGGTGAACCTCCTGCAACAAGAGGTTATACACCTTCCGTTTTTGCTATTATGCCAAAGCTAATGGAAAGAGCAGGAACAAACGAGTTTGGAACAATTACGGGACTTTATACGGTACTTGTTGAAGGTGACGACTTTAATGAACCCATTTCAGATACCGCAAGAAGTATCTTAGACGGACACATAATGCTTTCCCGTGATTTGGCTCACAAGAATCACTATCCTGCGGTTGACGTTTTGCAATCACTAAGCCGTGTAATGGGTGATGTTACATCCAAAGAGCATCGCACGGCAGCAGGCTCCTTAAGAAACCTTTTGGCTGTATATAGAAAAAACGAAGATTTAATTAATATCGGTGCTTATGTAAGCGGTTCCGACCCAAATTGTGACAAAGCTATTGCTATGATGAATGACATAAATTCTTTCTTAATCCAGTCAACGAGTGACAAAATAGAATATGAACAAACAATTAACGATTTAGTTCAGCTTGGACAACTTGCAGGAGCAGGCTAAACTTTATTTTCTTTATAAGCTTTTAAAATTATATTCCTTGCTTCTATTGCTTCTTCTTTTGTTAATTGCGGCGTCCCGATTAGCGGATAATCAATTCCAAGGTTTTTGTATTTTGGTTCTGCCATGTTGTGATATGGTAAAACATCCAAAGCTTTAACGTTTTTTAAAGTTCCTAAAAATTTTCCCAGCTGTTCTAAATAATTTTCATCATACGTAATATTTGGTACAACAACATGTCTTATCCAAACAGGTTTTTTAATATCCGATAAATATTTAGCAAATTCCAATATATTCTTGTTAGAATGGTTTGTTAGTTTTTTATGCTCCTCGTCATTAATATGTTTAATATCTAATAAAACAAGATCTGTATATTTTAACAATTCATCATACATATTTTTTTTATCAGGATTGAAAAGAATTCCTGAAGTATCAAGTGCAGTATGAATACCGATATCTTTTGCTTTTTTAAACAACTCTTTTACAAATTCCGCTTGCAGTAAAGGCTCACCGCCGGTAACAGTAAGACCGCCTTTACAGAATTCTTTTACGCTTTCATACTTATCCAAGATTTCATTCACTGAAATTTTTTGATTTTCTTTTGTTTCCCAAGTATCAG
>Ga0247610_10002858_pt1 | contig 19469 bp, 32 predicted proteins | sample 174DNAGHGhighgp2_FD_193483 | JGI IMG/M metagenome (GOLD analysis project Ga0247610, IMG submission 193483) | Sheep rumen microbial communities from Palmerston North, Manawatu-Wanganui, New Zealand - 1742 DNA GHGhigh gp2 | ecosystem: Host-associated > Mammals > Digestive system > Stomach > Rumen...
AGATGTGTTAATAAGAATTATTCAGATGGAAAATGGAGAATAGAATGTTGCTGCAGTGATGTATCACCATGTTATGGATTTCTTCTTAGAACTCATGAACCATTTAAGACTGAAACTGAAATGATGGAATCTATTAACGGTTTAATTGAAAACATTGACTATTGGATGGATAAGAAATGGGATGACTATTTTGTGTAAAAAATATATCAAATAACATATGAAACTATTAAAGGCTATCTTTGGTCATCTTAAGACCGTTCTTATTCATAAATACTGGGTATTTTATTATTGTCGTAAGCTCGGTATACCTTGGCAAGGAATCACTCATGACTTATCTAAGTTCTCATGGACTGAGTTCTCAGAGTCTGTAAAATATTACCAGGGAGGGACTAAGTCGCCTATCCCTGTAATAAAAGAGAAGAATGGGTACAGCAAGGCATGGCAGCATCATAAAGGACGTAATCTGCATCATTATGAATATTGGACAGATAATTATGATAGTGGGACTACTTATATAGAGATTCCTGAGAAATATGTTCGTGAGCTTGTTGCAGATTGGGTGGCGGCTGGGCGAACATATAGTGGAAAGGGATTCACGGTAGATGATGAATTGAAATGGTGGAAAGCCTGCAAGGATGAAAAATTCATACATCCGAATACAAAGAAACGAATAACAGAATTGATGACAAGTTTAAAATAAATATGATGTTGGAATTTGATGCATTGTAATGGAGATGGTTGATGATTTTATTTTTATAAAATAGATAATTTTATGTTTTAACTTTATGAAATCATTAGTACAATATATACAAGAAGCAAATATTGGTGGTTTAAAAAATGTAAAATTTATACGTCATTATACAACCGGTGACGGTATATTAAATATATTAAAAGATGGATTAATAAAAGCTAATGAATCAACCGGTGATGTTGATTGGGAAAAATATGATTTGACTAATGATAAAGTTGTATCATTTCATGATATACGGACGGATCCAGAATGGAATATGATGATAAAATCAAATAATGAAGAACGTGATCTTTTGGGTACACATACATTAGCAATTCATAGAGATAAAATTTGTGCATGCATTGAATTTGACTATGAAAAATTAGATAATGCAATAATTGACAAAGCATCTATTATTAATAAATATGGAGTGATGGCCGACCGTTTCTGTAATTATTGGAATGCTCTTGTTAATGGCATAAAAACAGGAAAAATTACAAAACCAAATAAAATGTCAACTATTTATGCTATACATTCTGGATATGAAGATGAAGCATTAATGTTCTTTAAAAGAAAAAATTTACACATAATAACAGATAAAGAACGAAAAGAATTCATCGATAATGTAACATTTTGGAATATTTCATGGATAATTAATTTTATGAAAAATCACGGGTGGCAGCCAGAAGATACAAAACGTGGTGTTTGGCAATTTGCTCATGACTATTATACAGATCAAGATTTCGTTGTTGATGATAACGATAATGAGATAAAAACTGATGTTACAATCGGTAGATGGCTCGATGAAATAGTAAAAAGTAATTCCGATATATTGGATAAAAATGTTGAAATACGAATATCATCAGATATAAAAATTAATAAGAATAATTGTACTATTAAAATATTTGACGGAATATGCAAAGGATCCAGGCAATTGAAGGTAATTAAAGCAGTTGATAAATATAAAAATTTATATAATATTCAACATGTATTGCCAGAATAAATAATGAAAAGAATAGTCAAGTACAACTGTGTAAGGATTTAGTTAGAAATATTAAAGAATGAAATGACAACGTAAGAATTAACATAGAAATTATTTTTAAAATATTTTAACATATTTTAACTTAAAGAGGATTGAATTTTTCAGTCCTCTTTTTTATATTAGATATATAAAAAATTTGATAAATTTTTAATTTAGCAATAAAAAATTTGATAAAATTTAAATTATATCTAAATATAAAAGATTATGAAAAAGTTTAATGTTTTACACTGGGAATTCAATTCAGATAAACTTGAATACTATGATGTTCTTCCATATTTTAGAAATTGTTATGATGAAGTGGTTGAATTTAATAAAAAGAATAAGCTTGATAATAATTCAGAATGGTGGAAAATTCCTAAGACACTTGATGATTTCAAAAAATTTGTTAAGAGAAAATCACAATATCAATTCTGGAGTCGTTGCGAATATGAAATGATTTGTCACGGATGGCCTGTTCGTAAAAATGATCATAAATTAGATATTCATGAACAGATCATGATGAATATTGACATTATTGCAGAAATTTTGTATAATGAATATAATAAAATTAAAAACTGATATTTTGTATAACAATATAACAAAATTAAAAACTGATAAGTTATGGCAAAAAGTTTTAAAGTCATAGAGGTAAAAATTAATGAACATGATGGTATTTCATATGATTATGTTACCCGAATTGACGTTGACCAATATGGAAATACAGTTATCATCACATCTCCTGATGTTCTTAATGCGATGAAATTCAGCAACTATTCAGTATATATTGAACAAGAAAAAGAAAATCGTGAACTAATGTTAAAACTTGTCAAATCATATTTCCCTAAAGAGAATCATACAATATCATATCGTACATTAACTGTTGAAGTAAAATAATAAAATTTTAAATAATTATATCATGCTACGGATTACTAAGAACTCTAAATTTCCAGATATTCAGGATTCTATTGACATCATTAATGGATTCAAGAAGGATGATGTGGCGATTTACAATTCTTGGGCATTATCTTTATATAATATTCCACAAAAGATATGTGAGGAATTCGTTGATGAAATGTTACTGTTCTGTGAAGCTTTGCCTAATTCTATTTTAGGAGATATTGCATATATGAATAACGGCAGGATCGTTGTTAAGAAGGACACATGGTATTCTGGTAATGGCGAGAATATTACTAATTTATATATATCAAAGAGACTAGATTTAAATAGTTTTTTTATCATTCATGTTAAAATTTGTGGAGGAGGCAATTTTTGGGGAGGTGATAAAAATTATATGATTCTTAGTGCTCATGTAGGTGATTATATGAATTGGTATAAAAAATTCAATACTGGTTATGAACGATACACGATGTCAAATGATAATATGAAGATATTATTCAACTATATATATCAAAACTCTACTAATTATGATCGTCTTACTCCAAATTTTAATGAATATTACAAGATTATTTTTAGCCTTTAAACATTGTCAAATTTTTAAATGATTATATCATGCTACGGATTACTAAGAACAGTAAGTTTCCAAATATTCAGGATTCTATTGACATCATCAAGAACTTTAATAAGTGCGAGGTATTGTGTATGAATTCCTGGTCATTAGGCATCAACAACATCAAGGATGAGATCTGTAAGGAATTCGTTGATACGACACTGGCAATTTGTGAGCCCTTATCTGATATATGCATTGATGATGATCTCTATTATCAAAATGTTCTTGTGAAGAAGGTTGAGTGGCATACTGATATTGGTGAGGACATCACTAACATATACATATCAAAGTACTTAGGATCTCATCGTTATCTTGTAATCAATATAGAGATTGCTGGAGGCTGCGATTTCATTCCAAATAGCACAAGATATATGAATTTGTTTGCCGGTGATATGGACTACTTTTGCTTGAAGGCACGGTTTGACAGTAAGGGTGATCTCTACATAATGACTAATGATAACTTGAGGATTCTGCTTGATTATATCTACTCAAATTCTACTAATGATAAGAATAATCAACCTGGTAAGAACATATATGAATATATAATTTCTAAAATCTAACTATACATAATTATGCTACGAATTACTAAGGACACTAAGTACTATGGTATTGACAATATTGAGAAGATCATTACTGAGATGAAATCTCCTATGGGTTTCACCGTAGATGACACTTTGGGATTTTACACCAAAAATGTTGATGAGAAAATAGTCACAGACATAGTTGACAACTTTGAGAATGCTTGTGAAGAAATAACCGAATGTACAGACATGAATCTTATTAATGATGTGATCATTCGTCATACCATCATGAATCCTCTCAATCCTGGGAAACGTCCTCCTACTCATGTATATCAAATTGGCAAATATATGATTCCGGAGAGGACGGGTGAAGAAGGAAACTATCTTATGATATATATTGGACTTGGTGAAGGCACATGCGAGATATCTGCAAGGGTATGGGATCAACAATATGGACAAAGTAAACTTACTTTTAATACTGTAGGAGATCATATCACTCAAGAACATAAGAAAATGAATATTGATGAGTTTATTAATCTATTTAAGACAATTGTTGATACTAATAAGTCTGCAGGACGTCTTACTAGTAACGAATATCATAATATCGTATATAGAATCAATAATAGTACAGGACTAGAACCCTTCTATGACGAGACTCTGACTGATACCTTACTGGATGATAGATTAAAAAATATTCCTCTTTCTGGTGCAGATTGGATTGACTGGAGTAAAGAAGTTTCTGACCCATTAACAAAAAAATATTGGGAATATAGCAATTGGGGTAGTTACTACTATAACAATAGTATTAAGATTGCTGATTTGTTTGAAGATTTAAAACTTTATATAAACGAATTATAAAAATGTTATTAAAAAATATTATGATGATAGGATTAAAACAATTTATAGCTGAACAAATTGAAAGACGTTTGTTAAATACAGATATCTTTGAAATGGCTATAGACCGTAAAGATTTTATAAGAAATTTTCCATGTCATGCTTGGCAAGTAGCAATAAATTATATTCTTATAAGATATTGTTCAGAAGTTGATAATTATTATGAAACACGAGCGCATTGGTGTAAAGAATTACTTGGAAATCTTAATGAAATATATCTTACTGATATTAGTAAAGATAATAAACAACATAAAATACAAAAAAGAGCTATAATACAAGGCATTGAAGATTATGATATTGATGATGAAACTAAGCTTTATAGACAAATGCAGCACAAGATATCAACAGAAATAAATTCAAATAAACATTTAAAACATATTGATTGGGATATGGAAATTATAAAAAAATTATGTAAGGAATTTTCTGAAAAATGCCAAGAAATATTTATGTTAATATATAAATATGATTATGATGAATTAAAAAATTATATATATAATGAATTATAAAAAAATTAGATTATGACACAGATTGAATTAGACAGAGCGAATTATATCAAGACAGTTCTTGATAAGATTAACAAGGTATTGAATAAAACTGATGACGGTAATCTTTGGTTTACTAATGACTGCCGATATGAAGACATTGGGTGGCTCGCATTCTATGAGCTTGAGAAGGAGTTCTTGAAACTGTTAGAACAGAGAAAACATGCACTTGAATGTGAGTTTGCAAATATGTAAAATATGTAATAAATTGTCAATATCAAAGAAAAAGTGACAAATTATTAAAAAAACGAATTATAATATTAAATAATATTAAAATTATGACTGAAGAACAGAAATATATTGTAGCTGATACATACCGTAGGTATAGAGAGAGTCGCGGAGTGGATGATCCTGCATATCTTGTAGAGATTGAGGACGGTGTATATGAGGGATTAGAAAAAGGATATAACTATGCTGTACAAGAAATTTATAAATGGCTTGAAGAGAATATTAAAGAGAATATCTCTATAATAGGAGATGGAATTGTATCTCTAAACTTTGGGCCGCTGCTGGAGAAATATAAGGAAACATTTAATAAATAAATTTTTTTAACATTTAAAAAATAAAATTTTTATGAAAAAGATTGCTATTATATTTGGATTGATTTTATTATTCTTAAATAGTTGTAACTGTAACTGTGAAAAACCTGTTCCTCATCAAGAAAAAACAGTATATAATCTTTGTGAAATTTCTTCATATTTGGGTATTCACGGAGAAATAAACGGTAGTTTACATGGAAGTTTTTTTCTAGGAATTGGAAGTATCAGTGGAGGAATGAATGGACGATTAGATGATGTCCCTAAGGCTTTTTGTGTACTTGAACAAAATGGAAATGTAGAAATAAAATCTATACCAATGGATCAATTATCAATCATGTATATAAATGATTCTACACAGCAAAGAGTAGAAGCATATAGATATTATGAAACTAGAGACATAGGAACTTTATCTAGAAACATAGGAACTTTATATTATGATTATAGTGATATTAAAAAAAGTAATTTAAATAATTACATTAAAGTAAATACTTTTAACAATATGAGCAATTATAATTGTTATTCAGTACATGGATATAGATATTATGGTGATGGTGAACCAGATGGATTTAAAAATTACATAAGAACTGGAATTGATGGATCAATTATATATCCCAGTATAGATCCTAATACTGCAATATATTATAAAATTTATATTTTAGAAAAGAATATAGCACATTTGTCAAATATGAAAAATTTATCAAAATAAAGAATTAATAAAAATATATAAAATTTTAAGATTATGAAGTGATATTGAATAGCTAGCTAAATTTTTGAAGTACTTCTTAATCATGAGTTCATTTGCTTTAGTAATCATCGCTGTTATGTAAGAATACGCTATATGGAAGTGGAGTTCATGGAGAGAGATTAGGTCGGTTTTTGAAAGAAATAAAAAGAATTAACATTTTTTAATAATATGTAGTCCCTGGAATATTGAATTTCTCAGGGACTTTTTATATATTATATCTATAATTAATTAATTTAAAACTCAATTTAAAACTCAACGATTATGACTGTAAAGAAAATTGATGTAACAAGTGGACCAAGTATCATAAAGCGTTATTTCACCATTTACGATGGTAAGGGTAAAGTTATTGGATCTATTTCAGATGGATTCATGTGTCAAGTTGGTGGAATGTGTTCAAGCGGTTTCATCGTTCGCAAGTATGCAGGACAAATGGAAATTTATCCTACTGCATTTGATGCTGTGAATGAAGGACTTGGCCTTTACTTGCCAACTGCTGAGGTAGACAAATTGTTGAGTCAATTATTTATGGAAGGATTTAAATTATGAACATGACAAGAGAACAAGCACAAAAGATTGCGATATATGAAATACAAGAACTCATCATGAAAAAAGGTAAGGATGATATTTTCTGTGCCTCACTTGTTCATGGCCATAAGCAAACTTGGACAAATGCTGAAGCTCTTACTGCAGCAACAAACGATACATGTCTTGAAGATAGTAGCATGAATCCAATTGATTCTATATTAGAATATGAAAACTATCTTAACTGTCATAAACGGTCACAACTTGATAACCCTAAATATAAAGAACTATTGAATATATGATCTATTTCACATAAATATGAAAAATTCGATTTATTTCACAGGAGACATACATGGAGAATTCAATTCCTTTGGCTATGGTATCACAAAGAGATATGGTATCAAGAATGCACATATAATAGTTGCTGGGGACATTGGGATGGGCTTCTATAAACATAACTATTATGTTGATACGTTTACGTCCATGAATAAGCGATTTGCCGCGCTGAATGTTCATGTATACTTTGTCAGAGGAAATCATGACAACCCAGACTATTTCAACAATACCCCAGAGGACATGAAACAGTTTTCTCATATCCATCTTGTAAGAGATTATACTGTTCTTCAGATTGAAGGACATAATATATTATGTGTTGGTGGAGCATCATCTGTTGATAAGAAGTTTAGAACAAAGGATGTTGATTGGTGGGAATTTGAGAATGTACTTCCATATCATGAGTTGAACTGTAAGGATATTGATATAGTCGTTACCCATTGTGCTCCCATATTCTGTCCACCTAAGTTTGAGAGGATATCCTGGATGGATGATGAGTTATATGAGAAAGCTAAGGAGGACCGTATCATACTTGCTAAACTATACTTTGACTTAATTAAGCATAGTGATGTTAAGTATTGGTTCTATGGGCACTATCATGACCATTATGAGAGTCATCTGTCAACAGGATACTTTACTGAAATTGACCAACACTATCTTATGAGTGGTGACCCTATTGATGAGAACTATGATGAACCTGCTGGTGATGAGTGTTCATTCATAGGTCTTGATATGATGGATCATAAGGCTACGTTGGATTTATATAGAATTGATTAAAAAAATAATTTAATATTCTTTAATAATTTTTTATTAAATATTCATCTGTCTAATAATATATTAAATATATAAATTTTAAAATAATTTTAAAAACTTTAATTATATGATTACATTTATTTTATTTATTTTATTTGTGAGTGTTCTTTTTTATGCATTATTTTGTGAAATGAAATTTCAACATAATAAAGAATGGATGACCTTTAGTAAGGGAGAATTTGGATATGAACAGAATAAGTATGTTGCATATGAAAAATGTTTCAAGACTATTCATTCATGTGAAACAACGGACCAATTATTCGCATGTTATCCATTAGTAAGCTCATTTTATTCGTTATATAATGATACATTTTTATATGATAATTTATATAGTGAAATAGAAATATGGAAAAATAAGAATAAATTAATCTAATTTATACATCATGAATGATAGAGACATAAACTTCATACTAAAGAATCTTACGAGCAAAGATAATAATTATAATGCTGATGCTTGTCATACAAATCTTACATTACTTAATAAGATGTGGGATATGATGAACAGTGAACAGCAGGAAGAATGGTGTGAGACGTTTGAGAACGAAAGAAAGAAGATAAAGGAAATCATTAATTCATTTAATAAATAAATATTTATTTTTATATTGCAAATTTATTCATATGTACACTTATGAAAACATTAAGAAACATATTTAAGAAATTATGCAATATAAAAAACAATATAATAAATAAGTTATTTGAATCTCAATCATTATATAATATTAACGTTGATGATGGCTTATTTGAAATAGCAGTTCTTGGAAATCATAAATCAGCAAAATCAGGTACCTTAATAACTATTTTTAGAATAACTGATATTCCTCATAATACAATGAATCCATCTATAAAGGTAATGAATTCTGATAAACAGTTTATTGATGTAAACACTTTAAGTATTGGGTCAGAATGGAGTTTTAAAATGCCCTCACAAGACGTTATGATAATTCCAACAATAAAACGAAAATATTAAGAAAAAATAATTAAATTTTTTATGAAAGGGTTGAATTTTTCAACCTTTTTTTATATATTATATATACAATTAAATTTATTATTTAACTTATAAACTTTAAGATTATGGCTAAATATATTACCCGACGTGAAATCTTAAGTGAGGCATGTGATAGAATGATTCGGGAGATGTACATGCGAGCTCAACCTTCTGTGGACATTAATATTTATATTGATAAGTTCAAGAGTGGCGAATTGGACCCTGAGAAAGATCACGTATATGATTGGCATTATCTTCCTATGGAGGTTCAGTCTCAAATTGTTCAAGACTATCTTAATGCCTATGGAGCAAATGATTGGCTTAAGAAAGCATGTGAATTTCTTTTTGAACTTTTTAAGGAAGGTGGAAGACGTACTGTATATGAGGATATCTTTAATACTGGTGAGAAAGTTCGTTCGTCAGAAAAGACCGAAACACTTGACGAACTTATCGGTAATGAGAATGCCGAAAAAGTATATAAGTTGATGAATGACTTCCTTGGGTTCTATCGTACTAATATGGATGAACATACTATTCGTGGAGCAATCTTTAAATGTCCAACAAGCAATTCTAAGACAGTCATTGATAAGTGGGGTCCTGACTTCAAGATTGATGATTCAGTCTATAAAGGATATAATGATGAGGATTGGGATTATTCTTACAAGGATTATTATGGGGGTAAGTTAAGTGAAGAATATCTCGAAGAGAAAGAATGGGAAGAAATTGAAAAGAATTCAAATAAAAAAGAGGAGGAATAATTATGACAACAAATGACAAAGTTTCATTACACCTTGCGAAATTGTTACATGAAAAGGGGTATGACAAATATTCTGATGAACAATATGTCGAGTTAAAAAATGGTGAACTTGGACATTGTAAATTATCGCTTGAGAGTTGTGCGTATATTGAAATGGCAACTAACACTAAGTTCATTTATGTTCCTACTCTTAACGAAGCATATGAATGGATTTTAGAACAAGATCCAAGCTGGAATGTTTCAGTACTCTGGAATAATACTGTAAAAGGATATTATTTTGTTGTTCAGAACAAGGAAACATGCTATGAATATAAACAACCGCCAACTCCACAGGAAAATGATACATTTAAGATGTATGAGTGGGGAATTGAACATGTATTAAATAGATTAGAAACAAATGAATAATTATATTATGAGAGACAGACTTTTTGATTGGGTAATATTTATATTCCTGTTCCTGGTGGTTACCGTATTATCAGCACTTGCACTATGGGGATTATGGAATTGGTTGAGTCCTATATTTTGGACATCTGCTCCTATGCTTACGTTCTTGCAGTCTTGGGGAATTATAGTGTTCATAATTCTTATACGAAACATTGTTAGAATTCGTATTAATCTTATATATAAGAATAACGATAATAAAAATTATTGATTGATGAAGTTTCCAATAACATACAATTCCAATTCAATAACCCTTCATATAAGAGTCGGTAAGTATAACAAGTATCTGCAATGTCCTTTTGCAACATGGTGGAAAGCTCGTAAGTACTTTAAGCGACCAAGGTTTAAGTTTTATTTTGGACCATTACACAAGTATCATGGAAAAGTAAAGACTCAATTTGGAGAATATGATGATTATACCACTAAAGGTTATTGGCCAATGGCATCAACAGAATATCTTAAATGGTATACCTCTAAATGGTTTCCTATTCATGTAATGAGTTGTGATATTGGGTGGAAGGATAAGTGGAACACTCCCAGATATGAAAGACCTGGTCATTTCATCATATTCTTTGGACGTAACTATAAGACGTGTTGGCAGTTTTCAATGGTTGTTACTGCACCTAAAACATTCTGTACAAATGACTGCACTATTGAAGATCATGATGAAAATTATTGGGAAAGTATGTTATGGTATCTTAATTATTCTGATGAATATAATAAAGATATTGATGTTGAGCGTCCACAAGGAACTCGTACTTATGAAGATATGTCATTAGATCTGATTAAGGCTCGGGAAACTATGAAGTGTAATCATTGGTCTCGTTCAGAATCAACACAACTGTCAGATATAGAAATGTTAGGTTCTGGTAAAGAAACATTATCAATGGGTAATGGTAAAACAAAAATGTTTACATATGTTGATTTGAGGTCAGATATATTATATAGCAAATTATATGACACATATATATATCCTATTGACAATTTAAGATCTGATGATAGTGTTCATATTTCTATTAGTGGAACAGATCCAAAGGTAGAAAACAATATTAAGATTGGGCAGGACATATTTCAAAGCAGTTCATACGTAAGACTTGTGTTAAATGATACTGAAGACGACAAAGATTACCAGTTCATCAGGGTATATTATAGAGACAATGATGATAAGATAATTGAACATTTGAACAATGTAACTGATAAGATGAAAATTAAGTTTAAACATTCTTGTTTGACAGATCTTGGACCAAGTTTTAAGGATGAGTTCTTAAATAAGAAAGGTGTTGAATTGATTAAATCATTTTACAAAATTTAATGTAATTTAATATTCTTTAACAATTCATAATTGAATATTTTTCATAATGTATATATTTTAGATTTGTAATTAAAAATTATGAAATGGTTTTTGATCATATTGGGAATCATATATCTTGTGGGTTTAATCACACTGATTGTCAGTATTTATAATGCTGAGGAATACCCATACGATGATGATATGTTTTAGTAAATTTATTTATTCACCCTCTAAATAGTTTTTCATAATGGGAACAAATTATTATCTTCACAAGAAACCTACTGAGGAAGAACTCATCTCTCTCAAGGAAATGATTAATGAGACTGCTAACGGAACACACTTCAGAGAAGTGCTCAGTGCTGCTCATCTTCTCTTTGACCAGCCAGAGAGTAATGATATTGATAGTATTGAAGGCTGGGGTAAGCTACATATCGGCAAGCGCTCTGCAGGCTGGAAGTTTGACTGGTGTCCTAACATCATTAAAATGAATCTATCATACATTAATGAAAATCATGATTATGTTAACAAGTATGAGTACAGACTTCGTTATCCTCTTACTAAGCAGGGTATCACTGATTATATCATGAGAGATGACATTGTTGTTATTAATGAGTATGGGGAAGTACAGAACAAGGAAGAATTTCTTGATATGGCATTCTCTTGGTACCCTGATGGCAAGGATTCCTTGAGTGAAGGCGCAAGCGGTTGTGATTGGGACTTCTCAAGAGAACAGGCACCATTTAAAGAATTAGGATTCACCTTTGAGAACCCTGGACAGTCAGATTTCATTTCTGATGGGTTGCGGTTCTCTATCTTTGATGATTTTAGCTAACATTTTAAAAATATATCATTATGAATGATGTTGAGAAGCTCAAACAGATTTCTGCTAATATAAAAAAGATGGAGCAAGAACTTGAGGCTTGTCAGAAATCTCTTAAAAATGTTGACAAAAAATTTAAAAAGATAATTACTAAGGTATGAAAACACTTTGGGAGCATTCGTTGGAATCTATTTCTGAAAACCATGTTGTAGAAGAATTAAGTCAAAATGAAATTGAAATGTATTGTGATGGATTCTGTGCTGGGGTGCTTGCTGCGATAAATTCAACAAACAATCTTCCAGAATATAAAGAGGTGATAGAACATATTAAATGGAAAATGGGTATTGGCATTGAATAAAAAAAGGGGCACTAGTGCCCCTTTTTGTTTTATTTATATATTAGTATATTATTTCATTATTTTAATTCATATGCATTTTTTATATATACATTAGATTTTGACTTATTACCAATTATTGCATCAATTATTTGTTTCATATTATATGAATAATCTATTTCATTATTCTTTATAGACGGGTTAATTTCTTGATTTATAAAATTAACTAATGGCTTTATTTCAATATCATATTGAATACATAAATCTTCAACGTCCTTTTTATTATATGTTTTCTTATTCATACAATCTGACACAATATTCATAAATGCAGTTTTTTCATCGTCACGATTATAAAACCAAGTATCAAGTAAATAAAATATATTTTCGTCAAGAGTTTCATTTATTTGTATATTCTTAATATATGAAGTTAATGAGCAAAATGATTCATTTGTTTTTTCTTGTTTAGGTTTAGCTGCAATAAAATAGAATCTTACTTGATTTGTTTCACTTGCCCCGTTCTTTGAGGTTTCAAGTGGTCTTCTCTTGATTATAACATTAGTATCGTTAAATTCATATTTCTTTATCTTAAGGTCTTCTTCAGCAACACGTTTCTTGATACTATCAAATTCGGGCTTATCCTTTGATATAAGAAAATATATTCTTGTGTCCTTTGTTGATTGTTTGTTAGCAAAATGCTCAGCAATGTTCTTAAGTATATAACTTATAACACTTGTTCCAACCTCTTCAATATTATTCTTTTTAATAATATCAAACACTATATATTCTTCAGCATCCTTTTTAAGTGAGATCGCAAACCCATGATAGTCCTTCATAAGGGTACGATACTTATCACCATTCTTATCAGCAAATATATCCTTTACTTGTTTTGGTGTATAATATCTTACCTCAGCAACTGGTTTATTTTCTGGACTTGTAATATCTAATGTCTCAAACTCACTTAATGTTTTTTCTTCCTCTTTTCGTTGAGCCTTAACTTCTTCTTTAGTGGGTTTTTCTTGATTGTCATTCTGTTTGTTAGGTTTAGTATTCTCTTCATCATCTTTATTATCAGATGTATCATTTTGTGGTTGGGGTTTTGCAGTTGATTGTGATGGTTTTACATTTTTGTATTTCTTTAATTTATCAACTGGAAATACTATTACTTTCTTATTGTTGTCATAAACAAGTTCGGTAGTAGGCTTATTAATGAATTCTTTAAATGCTGAATTTAACATTTTATTTCCATCAATGTATATACATACATTTTTATATTCTCCATCATAATCTTCATTTTCTATAATGGATTCATATATAATTTTACATAAAGATTCTTCACATCCTTCCCATGCATCATCTTCAGCAAATTCAATTTTAGCAATAAATATTACGTCATCATTTTTAAATACATCAGTAACCCATTTTTTTACATTATTTATCCATTTTTTGTCTTTATTAATACTTTGTAAAATATCAATTACATCATCAACTTCATCCGTGAATGATATACATGCTGGAAATCCTTTGTTTTTATTCATTACAGGAACACCAAAAACACTATTTTCTTCTTGTGACAAATTATACGAATGTGGAAATTTATGTTTTAAGTTTGGATTTGAATCAAAAAATTTCTTATAATTATTTTTGTCTATTGGTAATCCTTTACTATTTCTATCCCACCACCAATCATCTTCATCGTATTTTTTTCCTGTTAGCCATCTCCAAAATTTTTGCCCTAAACGTTTTAACCAGCCAAAAAAACCTCCTCCAGAATAACCTCCGTATGAACGTTCAAATATAATTTCATCTGAATTTAGCCATTCATCAAGTTTACGTTCAAAGATAAAATCGTCATAAGTTTTCATACATAAATATACTTTATTTTATAATTTAAAAATATATTTTTAATATATAATTTTATAAAAATCGTTTTATGAAAACATTATCTGAATACATCGAATATGTAATAGAATCACGAATATTTACTTTAACTGAAGACGAACGAGACAGTGTATGTGAAATTGTTGGCTTTCTTACCGGGAATATTGGTGATGATAGTCAAATTAAACAGTATAGTGAATATTGGAATGTGTTATCTAATTCAGAACAAGAACAAATGGTAGATTTATATGATGTTCTTGATGATAAACATACTTGGCCAAAAATTAATAGCAGAATAATTAAAAACGATATTCCATTGTTATTAAATTTTTTAAATTGGTGTGACGAAAAAGAATTAATTAGTGATGAATTATATGACGTTATTGAGAAATTAGAACAGTGAATATTATGAAAAATCTTAGTGAATTAATAAATGAAAAACTAATAATAACCAAGAACAGCAAGGTTACTCCAGACATAGCATTAGTTCCAAATAATAGAAGAGAACTTATTGATATTATCAACAAACGTATTTCTCAACATATAGATGATAAAAGTTATACTGTATTAGATCTTAACGATATTGATGTTTCAAACATCGACGATTTCACAAGAATATTCTCATATTCCTCATATGAATTAGGTAAGAGCTCAATAACAACAATCAATGTTGAGTATTGGCAAACATCACAGGTAACAACTTTTGCTAATATGATGGGAGAATGTGCAACTATCAAAGAAATAAATCTTGAGACATGGGATGTATCAAATGCTACACATATGAAAAAGATGTTTTGGAACTGTAAGAAGCTTGAGACCGTTGGAGATATTTCAGAATGGAGAACATTAAATTGTGAGAATATGGAGAGTATGTTTGACGGATGTCAAAGATTGAAGAACATTGGTAAACTTGTTGATTGGAACGTATATAAAGTAAAAAATTTTGTGGCAATGTTCAAGGACTGTAAATCATTAAGTAATATCAGTTTTGATACCTGGAAAATAAATGCACAACAATTAAACAAGGATAGTGTCAAGATGATGATAGCAAACACCAATCAGAAACGTCCTCAATGGGTATTGGACGCAATAAGAAATAAATAAACATAAATAATAATATAGAATTATGAAAAACTTAGTAGATGTTATTAACAACAACACTAGCAACAATACAAAAGTTAATGAGGCAATGAATCGTGGTGGTGTACATATCTTAGTAGAAAGTACAGGCGCTACAAGGGCTAATGTTGACTATATTGATACACTTATGTCAACATTTAAGGGTGCAAAATTGTATTTCTTTGATAGTAAGGCTGACCAAGTATATTTAGTAAGAAGTTCAAAGGATATTCCTTTTACAGGTGGGCATGCTAATAATTATGATATTGTTCATGATTTCTGTAAAGAATTTATGGGAGAAACAGTCATCTTTATTACTTGTTAAAAACTTTGAATTTTTTATCATAAGTTTATATTTTATATTTGTAAATTAATTAATATAAATATGAAAAATATAAAAAACTTTATTGTAGAGGCTCAAACTAATGGTTACGTTAAAAAGAGCTCAAACCTTGGTAAAGGAAGACTTCGTACCACATTTGGCAAACTTGTCAACTATCAGGCACTTAATGATGTGATTGATGAGAACACTGTAGAGAGCATATTTATTGATAATGGCATATTTCCTGAAGGACAGTTTGCTGATGCAGACTATTTTATTGAATTTGTAAGATATAACTTTAATACTGTAGTTGACTGTTCATGGGAATTCTCTACTGATGACTCAATGTTTTATGTATATGTTGAGAACGTATATTGGCCAAAAGAACGTATAAATGATTTCAAGGATATGGAATTCACATTCGGATTTTGGAGTGATGACATTGCTGAAGAAGTTGATGAGAAATATGATGAAGAAAATGACAAGTGGTATGAGGAATATATCAACATTATGTTAAATGATATGGATTCAGGCTATGCTGAACCAAATTTTTAAATATAAATTTAATAGTATAATAAACATGAAATCATTACGAACATATATTCTTGAGGCAAATACTGCATTTTTAGATGCTGATACGGTTGCGGAACTTAATGAAATCAACACTTTATCTCCAGAAGAATTAAAGAAAACATTTAGTGTATTAAATTATAAAGAAGACAGTAAAGAGGCTAAAGAAATTCTTAACAATCTTCCTGATAAGATCATTGAAGTTCTTAAGAAATATAAATATGCCACAACACCGCAGAAATATTATACAGGAATTCGTGCATTATTCAGCAGAGTAAAACTTGAGAATTATGTTGCAAGAAAACTTAACAATAGTAAAGATGTTTCAAATGTTAAACAAGTTTCTCATGAAGTTGACAGAAATGAAAATTATGATTTTACATCATCAATAGGAACAATAGATGTAAAATATCATTTCTATAATAACAAGAATTTTATAATCAATAAACATGAAAATAAGGGTGTTGAATGGTTATGTTTTGTTGATATGGATCTTTCTGATGTAACTAACTTCAAGAATAAGTGGGGAACATCAAAGTTATATCTTGTAAATGTTAAGAAAATGTTTGACAAGTCTAATACATATGCAATCGGTCAATCATTCCTTCAAGATAAAGGAGATTATTTTTTAATATTAATGAAAGACGTTAAAGAACTTGCAGATTACGTGATTTAAAATAAAATTTTTATTGAAACTTTGAATCTTCTTGGTTCAAAGTTATATTTTATAATTAATTTAATTTATATATGATAAATTTTAAAGAATATATAATTAAAAAAATTGAAAATATGCCTATTGTTGAAATGGCATATGATAGAAAAAAATATAAAGATAATGTTGAAGGATTAGGCTATCAACTTTTAGAAAATTGGTGTCTTATTCATTATAGTAAATTATCAGGTAAAAATGAAACATTAATTAAACATTGGTGTGATGAATTATCTGCACATATTGACAATATATGTAAGATGAATTTAAATTTTGATAAGAAGACTGCTATTAAAGAAGTTTTATATAAGACAATGGAATTAAATGATAATACTGATAATTCATTAATTAATAAAATTGCTAAAAAATTTTATGAGGAAAATATTGACATTGAAGATCCATTAGTTGAGGACACTATAAATGATTGGATTGAATATGGTGCAGATGAATTAATTGATATTTTATCAGTAAAAACAAATAAATATAATTATAATAACGTAATTAATTTTATAAATTCTATTTAATATATTATTAATTACAAGGAATAGCAATATTCCTTGAGCTACAAAAAAATTTACATATTTATTATGAGCAACAAGAAAGCTATTGGTATCGACCTCGGCTCGACCATGTCTGAGGTTTGTGTAATGGAGAATGGTCAACCTACTATTGTAATCACTGCTGAAGGTTCAAAGACCTTCCCAAGTGTAGTTAACATTAACGATAATGGAGAACGCAGTGTAGGAGCGTCTGCAAAGAGACAGATGCTTATGAAGCCTAAGCAAACAATCAATCTAATCAAACGTTTAATTGGTAGGACTTGGGAAGAAGCACAGGAGGCAATTTCCCATCTTCACTATGACGTTGTAAATCACAATGGTTATCCTTACGTAAAGATTAACGATAAGGAGTACAGTCCACAAGAGATCTCATCATGGATCATCGCTGAATTGAAGAAGATGGCGGAGGCTTATCTCGGACATGAAGTGAATGATGCTGTGATTACTGTACCTGCATTGTTTGATGATTCACAACGTAATGCTACCAAGGAGGCTGGAGAACTTGCCGGTCTCAACGTCTTACGAATTATCAATGAGCCGACTGCCGCATGTCTTGCAAGTCGCTTGGAGAAGTCAGGCAAGTATGCTGTAGTTGACTTTGGTGGATCTACCACAGATGTGACAGTTCTTGACTATGACAAGGACTCACAACTTATTGAGGTGCTATCAAGCTATGGAGACACTTGGCTTGGTGGTGCAGATCTTGACAATGCTGTTGCACAATGGATTGTTGATGAATTCAAGAAGCAGGAGAACGTTGATGCATCAAAGGATCCTATGGCAATGCAACGTATTGTAGAGGCTGCTGAGAAGGCGAAGATTGAACTGTCAGGAGTCACATCAACAGAAATCAATCTTCCCTATCTTACCGCGGTAGATGGCATGCCTAAGCACTTCGTAAAATCCTTAAATAAGGCAACGTTTGAGAACATTGTTGAAAAATATATTAATAAGGTAGTCAAGTGTGCAGAGGATGCTCGTCAGAAAGCAGACTGTACACTTGATGGCATTATTCTGGTTGGTGGTTCTTGCCGAGTACCACTATTACAACAAAAGCTCACAGAGAAATTCAATGTTGAGCTAATTCATAAGGCAGACCTTGACCTTGCTGTAGCACAAGGTGCTGCAATCCAAGCAAATATCCTTGTAGGAAACACTTCTGATGAAGACGTGCTCTTGCTTGATGTCACTCCAATCTCTCTCGGTATCGAGGTGAACGGCAATCAGATGGCAAAACTGATTGAGGCAAACACCACTATCCCTACTCGTAAATCACAAGTATTCACAACCGCTGTAGATAATCAACCTGCGGTAAGCATCGTGGTTCTACAAGGTGAACGTCCAATGAGTAAGGACAACAAACAGATTGGTATATTCAATCTTGATGGTATCGCTCCAGCACCTCGTGGAATTCCTCAGATCGAAGTTACCTTTGAGATGGATGCTAACGGTATCTTGACTGTGACTGCTAAGGACCTTGGCACTCAAAAGGAACAACACATCACTATTGAGAAGG
>Ga0247610_10002859_pt1 | contig 19468 bp, 14 predicted proteins | sample 174DNAGHGhighgp2_FD_193483 | JGI IMG/M metagenome (GOLD analysis project Ga0247610, IMG submission 193483) | Sheep rumen microbial communities from Palmerston North, Manawatu-Wanganui, New Zealand - 1742 DNA GHGhigh gp2 | ecosystem: Host-associated > Mammals > Digestive system > Stomach > Rumen...
AGATTATGGAGCAGACGGGTATATCAGGATTTCATTTTGTTGACGAAGCGTTGCCGCCCCGTTTGTTGAAGGAGGTGTCATTGGAAATCATTGAGAGGAAGATGGTGGTTTCTTTTTGGGGGAATATTCGATTTGATAAGTCGTTCACACCAGAGTTATGCTCTTTGTTATATCAAGCAGGATGTATTGCTGTATCTGGCGGGTTGGAGGTTGCTTCTGACCGTTTGCTGCGGCTGATGAATAAAGGTGTAACAGTGTCCCAAGTGATGGATGCCACTCGGAACTTAACGGATGCTGGTATTATGGTTCATGCGTATTTGATGTATGGATTTCCTACCGAGACCTATCAAGAAACGATTGGAGCATTGAAGATTGTGCGTGATATGTTTAGAGATGGCCTTCTGCAATCGGCCTTTTGGCATCGTTATGCGATGACGGTACATAGTCCGTCGGGCAAACATCCCGAAACATTTTCGGTTTCGAGAACCACTATGCAGAACAATCCGTTTTGTAATAATGAGGTTGAATACGAAGAAAAATTTGATTATGACATAGAAAAAGTGGGGGAGGGATTGAAATTAGCGACATATAATTACATGCATGGCTTAGGATTTGAAATACCTTTGAAAAAATGGTTTAATTTTAAATAATTAGCAATCAGAAGATTAGAAAATAAGCCTATATTTTTTAAATAAAAAACGTCAGAAAATTTTGCAGGGTAAAAAATAATGCATACCTTTGCATCGCTTTCGAGGAGAAATGCTTTGGTCTTATAGCTCAGCTGGTTCAGAGCACCTGCCTTACAAGCAGGGGGTCCTAGGTTCGAATCCTAGTGGGACCACGAAGAAAAGAGGTTATTCGGTTGGATGACCTCTTTTTTTGTATATGATTGATTCTGTGTTCTGACGGTTTCGTATTAGATTTGAATCAGCCTGAAAAGGTTGCGTTCTGGCAAAGAATAAAATCGTTTTTCACATCATAAAAGTTTCTGACGTTGCATTGAAGCCGGTTGAGTCACTCTATGTGATGTGAGTACTAATGATTGCAATTGCATGAAAAACTTATGATACATTTTTTTAATAGAAATAGAAAAGAGGTTTTGACAGTTCCGGAAATCAAAATAATAGATTTTGAAACACAATGTTTAAACTATATAGCTCAGATAAATTACGCTCCAATTGTCTTTTCGAAAAACATAAAAGACTATTTGTTCAATCTTGAAAATTTCAAAAATGATTTAATTAAGCTGTACGAAAATCAGACAGATAGCGTTAATTATATTAGTATAGAAGGTGATTTGAGATTCTACATTGAAAGGAACCATCTCGGTCAGATAAATGTTGAACTATTTTTTCAACATAGAGGGAATGACGAAGATACAGAGGTTGATGTGACCTGTAAATATGGTATCGACCAAAGTTTTCTCCCGGAATTGATAGGAGAAATAAATGAGGTTCTTACAGAAATAGGTTGAGATTCGGTTATTTAATCTAGGAGGGATACATCCTTATTGGTTGTAATTTCAGATGTATATATTCTTTCCTCAATTTATTCATTTTTTCGTGTTAAACGTAGATTGGTAATGATTATGGAAACAGATGTGATTAAGGATAAAATTCAGATGTATTATAAACTCTATCTTGACGATTATAAAGTGATAGAGCGTAATGATGTAGAAATAGAGAAGCTATGGATTGATTTATGCGATAAATATCCGCAAAATCCGTTCTATGCATTGTATTACTCTCTTTTCTTAATTGGAATCGATGAGATTGGGGATTATGAGAGAGTTAAAAATGTACTCGAACCATTCAAAACTGATGTTCCGTGTACAATAGTTAGGTGTTGTGCTTGCGGATGGTGGCTTGGAGAGGAGTCTATGATAGAAGAGTATGATTTTGAAAAGTTACTTTCGTTACCTATGACCAAACAAGAAAGAAGCATATTATATTATCTGAAATCGCAGTCTGATAAGAAAAATGAATTGTTATATTTAAAGAGATCGTTGGATAATTGTCGATATAATTCAAAATCTTTGGATAGATTCTTGGAAGTATCAAAATGTAACGTGTCTGAGTATATTCCATCATTATTAGAGTGCGAGAGAATTGCATTGAAATCAAATGAGAGGAAATTATGGAAAAGGAATTTATTATATAAACCGTATCTGTATCAAGAAATGAAACTGCTAAATATTGGTTGGGACTATCTTTATAGACGAAGAAAGGAATTAGGTCTTTTGAATAATCCAAACATTCCCCCGTTGGATTTGCGTCATGTGGAACATAACAAGTATTTTATGCAGTGGGTGGAACGTAACAAAGAAGATTTGCATGGCAATGTAATCTATTGATTGATTTCATCAGTTCTAATAAATCCACTATCTTTGCGGAGGTACTGGCTTGGTTGGCCTCTATGTGATAGACAATGGTCTTGACTCTTTGTTTATGGTAGTGACCGACCGCCTTGTAGAGACGCGGCGCGCCACGTCTCTACATGAAGGTGATGGATGTGTTTTTATGCCCACACCCACCTATCCGTCACAAAAATTTTATAGTCATTATATATTAAATTATGATAGTATTTCGTGACGAACAGGGAAATGCGTTGTTGTCTATGTGTGATTTTAAAATCACGTTGTATATAGGAGGTGCCAATTCCCAATTTTCAAGTATGATAAGATTTTCGAATCCCAATTTCCAGGCATTTAAGGATGTGACACTTTATACAGATGAGTTTGACAGACTTATAAAGCAAATGTCTTTGATGAAGGAGAATTTGGTCGATTGTGTTGATTATACGAATTTGGATGGTGATTTTACCCTGAAAATAAAATCTAACCATACTGACAAATTATGTGTCACATCAGAATTGTCTTATTTAAACCGTGATTTGGCTAGATCTGTTGTTACTTTACAGTTCTCAATGCCAATGTATTGTATTGATGATATAATCTCTTCATATGCGACAGAAATGAGTTTATTAAAGGGGAAATGAAAATACAAGATAATATGCTAATCGAAAACAGTAAACAAATTCAAAAAATAATTGTTGAAAGATTTAAATCTATGGGATTTAAGAAAAACGGATACGATTATTATAAAGAATGGAAACCTGGTGTTTATGTGGGAATAGGCGAAAGTTCCTTCACAGGTTATCATGTTAATTGTAGACGTTTCGGAATCACTGTATGTATATTACATGAAGAGGTTGAAGCCATAATATCTAGATTGACAAATAGAGATACAAAACAATTGAGACCTACTCTCAGCATTCAATTGGGCTATTTAATGCCTGAAAAACAATTCAAAACGTGGGAATTCTCGTATGGTGATTCTAATGATGAAGTTTTTTCCGATATGTTTAATGCAATTGATATGTATGCATATCCTTTTTGGAACAGAGCCTCAGACATAGATAATCTATTTTCTATTTTTTTAAATAGGGAAGTGTTAGTGTCAAATCCTGCAAGAGAAACAGTTCTTCCTATCTTGTATTATCTGAGAGGGGAGAAGGACAAAGGTCTGCAGATAATCGAAGAAGCTATTGTTCGAAGACAAAGGAAACAAACGGATGAGGAAATACAAAAAGAATCCATAGGTGGTGATGCGTATATTATCAGAGCAGGAGAAGGTAAACCGCATACGAAGGAAGAGTGGAATAAAATGTTAAAAGAACGGAAAAATATAATAATTGTAGGTTCGGGAGTGGGAAAAGTTTCTCAAGAATACCTTGACTTCAAGGAAAGATATATGCAATTAGAATAAATAATGAAATGACGTTTTTCTATGATTAATTGACAATCTAAAATATTGAAATTATGAGTTACGATTTAATGGTATTTGATAAGAAAAAACGGTTTCGTGCCAAAGATGACTTTTTTACATGGTATAATAAACTGATAGAATGGTCGGATAACATTGATTATAATGATTATAGACATTCTACGAGTGAGCTTCAAAGCTTCTTCTTAGAGATGAAGGATATTGTGCCGCCATTGAACGGAGAGTTCTCTCCTTCTGATGAAGAATTGGGACAGGGAGAATACCAGGAAGCCGATTATTGTATAGCAAGGGATGCTGTTTATATGGCCTTCGCATGGTCTGATGGACCTCGAGTGCACCCTATGGTAAAAGAAAAAGCCCGTGAGCATGATGTTGCTTTCTTTGATATCACCTCTGAACAGGTTCTGTATCCCGATGGTTTTGTATTAGATCTGAATAAGCCTGAAAAGGTTTCTTTGTGGCAGAAAATAAAATCGTTTTTGTCGGGGTCGTGACGCTCTTTAAATTAGTGATGTGTTTGATGTAAAGTCAGATGGTGCGGTAGTAGTGTATCGCACCATCTTTCATCTTATTTCCTCTTCCAGTTTATCTTTATCAACATAAATGGTAAAGGGAATTCTAGATGCGGGATAAATGAGATCTTCATGTTCGGTTTTATACGTACCATTTATAAATTCGATCTCCTTCTTTGTGAAATCAGACATATCAGGTACATAAGTAGAGTCAGGAATATACCACCAAAGTTTTTCGAAAACCTTTTTCATGCTTTTCGTCTTAAATATATAGCCACGATGGGCATAAGGAATGTTTCGCAGTATTCTTGACTGTCCTTTCAAATTGCCATCAATCGGTTCAAAACGTGGATTTCTGTCGTAAGTATATCCGTAAGGTACGTTTATGTGGCAATCTGCGGTCATGAAATCATTGTAAATGTCAAGATTGTAAGTAATTATATCTTAGTAGATGCTACAATCAATGATGAAACTTTGATTCCACCCAAATAATCATCTAAAGGCTCCCCATCTACCAAACAGTTTTTCATATAAATTTCTTCTGTAATTCCTAATGGAAGATTTATCAATCTTTCGACAAATTTATTCAACTTTGGTGTCGCTGTTTTCAAACGATGAGATAGATTCTGTGCTCCTGTATCGAAATCGTAAAACAATATGCCATTATATTCCCAAGTAATATTTCTACATTTTGGCATAATACTTACCAACCTGTCTCCTTCAATAATCACCAAATCCTTATCCAGTTCTATTTTGCATTTATAATTAATTGGGCGATTGAATTCAATTATTGCACCTTTTCTAATAACCAATTCTTTTTCGATCTTTATTAGTTTTGCAAGTTCTTCATACAAATCAAATGCTTTCAAAAGTTCTTTTTTGTATATTGGATTTGATAATCGTTGGAAATGAGCAGAAGGATTCAGTACTAATAGCTTAGAGTCGTCAAATAGATTCTTAACATCAGCAGATATTGGTTGTCCATTGTTGGAATAGAAATCTATTAATTTCTCCCATAATACCTGTAAACTCACAAATCCCCCGTCTGCTTTGGTTCTTAACTCTATAGGGAGCAAACCACCTATCAGTTTCTCTAATGCTTGTCTGAGAAAAAGGGCCGATGCCGTATAATCTTTTGTGTCAAAATACTTTTTTGATTTTTCGATAGGTTCACACTCTCCTTCAATGATTACAGGATGCTCATGTTTCACTTTTTTAGACCATCCAACATACATTTCATTCCATATCCATTTTAATTTCTGTCCATGTTGTTCGATTTTATGATACACAAAATCGTATAAGCTTTTGTCATGTGTAAAAAACAAAATTTGGTATTTATTAGAATACTCTTTTATTAGTATGTCCAACAATGGCTCTCGATTACTCATATCCAAGCTAATCATCAAGTCATCGAGGACAAGAACTTTCAAGGCATTGGGAGCAGTGGTTGTGTTTACTCGATAATCTAATATTGTTAGCCTGATTGCCGTTGCCAATGCAGATAGTTTTGCTTCATTTAAAAACACATGTGGTTTCTTAATATCAACACTGAAGCCATTGTAATTGGTGATTTTGAATTCAATTTTAAAAGGATTCGATTTGTAATTTTTGTCTTTTTTTATATGGCTTGGCTTGCTATAAAGCAGCTGAAAATCCATATCATAACCAAGTTCTTTCAACCTAGCTTTCGCATTTACATTAATATAATCTATCAGTTTCGTAAACTCTGAATTAAAGTGGGCCTCAAAATTGCAAAACTCTTTATATTGTGGGCTGTTTTTATATACAAGAATTTTGTCTCCTTTATAATTAGTTGTGAATCCCGGACCATCTTGATACTCTGACCACATTGAACTTGCGTTTGCAAGAACCTTTCCTTTTATTCTAAAACTGGCAAAATCTACATAAGGCAATATGGAATATACGAACACATCGTACAAATCTGGTGTTTCGCTATTTCTAAATTCTTGAAATTTAAAAATTGACTGATAGTTTATAAAATCTGAAGCCTTTCTCGACTCTTGAGCATCTGAATCTCCGCAGATACGATTATCTAATAATGATAATTCATAAGTCTTGGCGTTATCATCTTGGATTTTAATGTATGAATTCGAGTGTTCTTTTTTAGAACTGATTTCAGACATCAGAGGTGCATATATATTCACCAACGACTCATCGCTTTTATCTATAGGGAGGAAGTATTTCCTTGTTTCAGAAGGGTCTTTTAGTGATGCTTCTAGCAGAGTATATAATCCCCAAAATATGGAGCTTTTTCCACTTCCATTTTCACCATACAGCAACAGATGCTTTCCTCCAAGATGAATGGTTTCTTCTTTGCCAAAGAATTTGAAGTTAGATATAGTAATATCGTTGATTTTGCTCATAGTGTATAACTTGTATGTATTTGATACAGTAAATCTCTACTTCTTGTTTCTAATAACATTATACGTTGCCGTATGGGATTTTCAGATTGTTGATACCAAAGATAGAATGATTCTATTTCTTTTTGAATGTCTTTATGCTCGTTATCCCATGTATATTTATTTAAAAACGAGACAACATCTATTTGTTTATCCTTCATGTGTTGTTCGAAATACAACTCATAAACAACCATATCGACAATTTCTTCAATATGTGAACTAATCCTTTTATTAGATGTGTGTGATAGTATGTTGGAATTGCCACTGTCATTCAAATAAACAATGTAATCAACCAATTGTTCTATTATGCCTTGAACTCTACAATTTGCATCTGTATTAGGAACTGGGAACGGATTGATATAATCCGTTTTGAAAGTATAGTATCCACCTCGTAGAACATAACCGGTATTTTGAATGAAAAACCAGAAAAGTCTTGAATTGAATAAAGCTAGCCAAAATTTGTATCCTTCAACTACTTCTTTATTCTTAATATAACCATATATCTTTGTCGTGGAATAGAATTCACCATTGAAATCATAAGCGAAATTACCACCATATGATATTTCAGGAGCCACGAGTTTTTCGTTATCAAACAAAGTCAGATTCTTGGGATATATATATCTATACCAAAATTCATCATTTTTCAAACGTCCATTCTCTCTGTCACGAAGAACATCTTCACATTCTTTTAAGTATGTATGTCCTAGTGGATATAGATTGGACAACTCTTCTTCTGTATATAATATTGCTTTACCATTTTGTATCAAATACGGAAATATTACATATCGGTTGGTCCTGATGGCATCATATTTATGAACATCTTCACCTTTGAGAAGAGGCTTCACCAAACCTTTTTCAATTTGCACTTTGCGTCCCAATTGTTTAGATTCACCTATAATACATTCACCGTCTTCAAAGCAATCATAAAGGAAATACACATCGTCTTTACTTGTTGCTAATCCTTGAAAAATCTTATCAAATACGTCTTTTATTCTTCTTGGCTGTTGTTCTAGCCTATCAAGAATTTCTGCCACTGCATTATTTGTCAACACCCATTGACTCTCTGACAATTTTTCAGAACTTATAATGGTTGCTTGCGCATTACTTAAAGTATCAAGATATTGTTTTAGTTCTTCGTTTGAAATGAGGTCTTTATCCAATTCATGATATTTTAATACTTTACTATTTGTTTTAAACCATTGAAGTCCTGTATAAGTGGATGCATTAAAAACTTGATACGCACCAAAATTAATGATTTCGCATGCAGCCTCTTTTTCTGATATAAGTTTTCTTAAGCCCTTACCAAAAGCCGAATTTGTCCACTTCGTTGGCATGATAAAATTGACAAATCCTGAATGATTAACAAGGCTTAATCCTTTCTCTGCAAAGGTAACATACAGATCAAAAGAACCCGTAGCTGATTTATAGTGATTAATTAAATAGTCTGCAAAAACGGAGTCAGACTCTCTTATACCCTGAATTCTGAGATATGGAGGATTTCCGATCACAATATCAAATCCTTCAATTACACCAAACATCCATTCCATATCAAAGAATGGGCTTACTGCATTTTGGTCGTATGGATTCCATGCGGCCAACTGTTTGGCATCTTCAGGTGCATAGTCGTTATTATCGGATAATAATTTCACTAATTTTTCTCGTAGTTCTTTGTCTTCTTTACGAAGGCGAGACTTTGCAGAAGCAGTTTTAGCTAAAAAGTGCTCATGACGGACACGGGCTAACTCTATCTTCGTTGGTTTAATATTGGGGTTTTCGAATAATGTTCCTGTAAATTCTCCCTCTTTTATTTTTTTTAGTTTAACCAGTGTATTTGCTGTAACGAATTTTGTTTCTAGGTTAGGCAATGGAGGAATGCCAAAATTAGGTTTGGAAGCATCCTTCTCAAAATCACAAATCAATGAGATAAAAAATCGTAATTTACTAATTTGTGTTGCTATACTTTGAATATCAATTCCATAAATACAATTCTCTATGATATTTAGTTTGAGTTCATAGGTGGTTTTGTCTGTTTCTATTTTCTGCAATAAATCCACTATTCTGTTCAGTAATCCCATCGGGAATGCTCCTGATCCACATGCAGGGTCAATAACTTTAATGCTTTTAAGTTTACCTGCAATCATTTGGTAATCAGACCAATGAAGTTCGTTAGGTGTAAAATCATCCTTGAACATAGAACGAACAAGTGGCGTGTCACCGAGATATGCTATCAGACTTTTATCAACCATATAATCCACAATCTCACGTGGGGTATAGAAAGAACCACTTTGTTTACGGGCCGTTTCTTTTGTTTCTGGATTATATGCTCCAAGCAAATTTTCAAACACTTTTCCTAATAATTCAGGATCAAGTGCAACCTGTTGCTCTGTGGGTGTATTTTCTTCTATGGTAAAATTATAACGTTTTAAGATATTAAGAATTCCTTTTTCTTGATGGAAGAAGAATATATTCGGAATAAATGCACGTTGTCGGTATCGTCCATTAGGGAAACGAGAATCATTGCGAGAGAATCCATCGTAATTATATGCCTTCTCTACGCCATCAATTTTTTTCGTTTTGTCCAAGCATTCAAATAATCCACCATTTAGAAATGGAACTTCCGAAAAAAGTTGAAGTATTTCATCCTTCGTGATTTTGAACATTTCTGCATACCGATAAAGAGTCTTCACATCGCGTTGTCCTTGCAAGGTTGCAAATCCTCGTTGTCCTTCTTCATCTTCAATTGCGCGATTAAGTGTGGCAAAGAATAAATTTTGTAAAATGGCATTATAATAATTGCCTTGATCTATACTTATAGGATCAAAGTCAAGGAGAATATCTGACAAATCTTTTTCTTCAAACAATGTATCTGGCACAAGACCTTTTTGTTTGATAAACCAGACAAACATTAAGCGGGTTATCAAGCGTATTATTTTCTTTTCAATATCATCAAGATCATCCTCTGGGGTATCTGTATTGTTCGGGAAATAAATGCCTGATTCGGGATTGACAGCCCATTGGAACCAATTGAATAAATCATTGTAGAATTCTTTCGTCAGAGCTTCCACAGAGAATGCCTCTTTGATATTCTCGAAAGAGATTCCATTCCGTTGCAAGACATCGAAACGGCCTACTGGTGTGTTATAATAGTTTTCATTCTCGCCAAATACGTATGTATAACGCCTAGGTGCAGTACTTTCTCCTTTGATATCGCAGACAAAAGATAGACGCCAGAGCGTACCACTATCAAAAACAGTAAGAGCTGCATCAAATTCGCCCCAGTTAGGATTTACAAACGACTTCACCAATTTGCGTAATCCGACTCGCTTGCGAGCCACATTCCCATGTTGAACATGATAATAAAACAACCCGATACGGTAATTATCGGTGGTGTCGATACTTCCAAGATAGTAACCTTGTTCGTCATCGGCAGTTGCTTCAATCAATTCTGGTTCTGCTTTCAACTCAGTGGCGTGGAAATAATGCTGTAACATATGCTGCCATCCCTGTTGATTGAATGGTTGTTGGAATATTTGTCGAAGTTCGTCTTTACTATAGTTCATGACAGTATATTATTTATTTTATAAGTTTTTTTAATTCTTCCATATCTGGTAACGCATCCCTCAATGGCTGTGGCAATTCTTTGGATGTGCGATAAGTAGCGACCCCCATTGGTTTCGTAGTATCAGAAAATGACAATTCTACAATCTCCTCATTCTTTGTTTTACAAATAATGATACCGATTGAGGGATTCTCGTCTGGTAACTTCACATACTTGTCGAGCGCAGCCAAATAAAAGTTCATTTTCCCTGTGTATTCTGGCTTAAAATCACCACGTTTTAGTTCGAAAGCCACAAGACTTCTTAGACGACGAGAGAAAAATAACAAATCGATAACAAACTCTTGTCCTGAAACTATTAATCGATACTGATTGCCCATAAAGGTAAAATCAGGGCCAAAAGCCATAATAAAGTTTTTAATGTTTTGTACAATCTTTTGTTCAATCTCCCTTTCATCTACTAAATCAGTATCTTCAATGTTGATAAAATCCAACAGATACTCATCTTTGAATGATTGTAAGGCTCGTTGTTTAAAAGCAGTGTTGTCCAGGGTTTTATTGAAATTTGTTTGTTGGATGGATCCTTCCTTTTTATATAGATTTTCTGAAAGATGGTATTTAAGTGTATCCTTACTCCAAAATTCCTTTGCACACCGTCTGATATAAAAAAGACGCTCTTCGAGTGTTTCCGTTTTCCTGAGGATTTCTCGATGATTAGTAAAACCGATGCTAAAGAAACATTCCAAATCGTAGTTATCCAAATCGGCAGCTATTGGTTGCCGATTTGTTAATGTGCTGAAATCAAGATATTTATCTAATTCGGCAGCAGTTAATTGCCGATTTAACACAGGACTCCATGCCTCATAGAAAATGCGCATATTTTTGATGTTTGTCTCAGAGAACCCCGTAAGTCCTGGTAATTCCTGTTGAAGTAATTTTGAGATAGTTGCAATGGCATTTGTGTTCCATGCACCAACACGACTGTGGACAGACACATAATTACCTACCCAGTAATAGAGTGAAAGCATTTCTTTATTCACCAACCTTGCAGCATAATACCGACTCTCTAGGATGGCTTTTTTTATCGTTTTTACAGCATGTAGATATTCTTCGGAGATGATCTTTTCCATTGGGTTCTGTCTTAAATGAATGTTTCTGATATAATAATTTGTGGATCACTGACCTTAGGAACTGATTGATCTTGCATCTGTTCGCTTATAGTCTGATATTCACCTATCAATTCAGATAATCTTTGCTTTAGGTTTATCTCATCAGTTTTAACTTGCACTTTATCTCCTTTATAGTTTTTGGACAAATCACGTAAACGACGAGGTAACTGGGTATATACTCCTTTGTTAATATAGTCTGTTAGTATTTTACATTGCACTTTCGTGGTATTGTCCGTAAACACCTGACATATCTTACGTAGGAAATTAAGGGCAGTCTTCGAGATATTATCAAGGTCTGTTCGATTGATTGAGGCATCATCTGCTGCTTCTACATATTCAGTGGTGTATTTGCGTAAAACACGATTCACATGGTTGTAGTTCTTGCTGTCAGGCAGGAACGGAGCAGCCAGTTCTTCGGGCTTTGCCTTTAAATAACTTACAGCTTGAAGGAGATCAATAGGTTTGACATTATTATCTGTTGCAAGATAGAACTCTGTTTTGACATCAGATGATACATACACGATAGATTTGTCCTTATGTTTGCTTGTATTACGAGCCACACGACTTTTTAAAGGCAATTGCTTTACTTTGTTGTAGAGTTCAGGGTTGTTATTGTATACATCACGTAATTCACGAATCAAGGCTATTTTTTCATCTACGCTATCCTTTACATTATTGTCGTACATTTGGAATTGTTTGACGATTTCTTCTTTCGAATAAATCTGTACATCTTCACCAAAGGCGGAGTGAAAACCTTGTAACTTGACAAGTGCGTTCTCATAGAGTTTGATTTGCTCATTTCCCTGTGGTGATGGATAGAACATGTAGTTATAAATATATTCAGCAAAAGAACCGATACGATTAACACGTCCGATACGTTGCATCAGTCGTGAAGCATTCCATGGAGAATCATAATTAACAATTATGTGAGAACGATGAAGATTGACACCTTCTGCCAACACATCAGAAGTGAGGATGATGTTGTATTGGTCTTTTTTTATCTCACTATTGGCATCAAAATTTTCTTTAATAACACTTGCCTTTTTATCACGATTGTCGGATGTAATGGTAAGAATGTCTTTTCGTTCTAGTTCGTTCTCTAATCTGTTTTTCAAATAATTTAGTGTGTCAACACTTTCAGAAAAGACTACTAATTTATGCGACATATTCCGGTTATCGAAAAATTCATTTTCTAACTTGTTCTTAAACAAGTCAAATTTTTGGTCGTCTTCTTCTTTCTCCCAATCTGCATTAAGATTCTCAAGTACTAATTTGTCATGTTGCAGCATTTTAATAAACTCAGGATTAAAGTCTTCCGCCTTGTACAGAAAATCACTTTCTGGATAGCCTTTTGATAGAACTTTCTCGATTATCTCGTCAAGTTCCATTCCTTTTGCCTGCAAATCCTTCACGTTAAAATCTGGAGCAATAATGACTTTGTTTTCTGCAAACATCTTTAGCATATCGTTGGTAATACGGAGTAAAGTAGCCAATGAAAGTTTAAAAGCATGGAAACTGCTTTCCAATCGTTTTACCATATGAACACGATAGATACTTGCCAATGTTTGTCCAACGTGGACAGCATTACGATATCTAGCGCGGAGTTCTGGATTTAGAAATTCCACGGCACGATAACGCGCATAATACAGATGTGGATTGAATTTGTCATCAGATAGGACATTCAATGTGTTAAAAAAACGGTTGCTTGTATCAGCATCCATCTGGTATTCGAGAGAAATGGGAGGCTGTGGCTTAGGGAATACAATACCTTGTGTTTCTAGATCCTTTTTATATTCAGGGTCATTTTCTATATTGTGACGAGTACGACGGACAGTTACTTTATCAATGACTCGTTCACGGATAACTTCATAAATTTTATCAACATCGGCAGTAACATCCCTTGTTTCACGTTCCTTCATCAACAAATTGTACGACTTGATGTGTTCAGCAAAAAAGCTTTTTAGATTAGGTATTCCATCAATAGTACAATTCTGACTGTCTTGGAATAGTAATAGCAGATTAAGCAAATCTTCCGGACGGTTGTTAAGTGGTGTGGCAGACAATAGCATAACTTTCTTACGTTGGCTTTTCAACAGACCAGTATTGATACAATCTGCCTTGCAGATTTTCTGGAGTTCATCATATTTCCCAGAACCACCGTTTCGGAAACCATGTGCCTCATCTACAATGATTAAATCAAATTCTTCTTTTGACTTGTATCTGTCTTTGCCATCTAATACTCTTGTTAAAATGCCATTTGTAATAAACTGTGCTTTATTGTAGATGCCAAATAATTTGAATGTTTTTTCCCAATTATCACGAAGTGCGGGAGGAAATACAACAAGGATATTAGTGTTTCTTCCATTAGCTTCTATGAAACGTTTAGCAATCATGGTGGCAACCATGGTTTTTCCAAGACCTACTACGTCAGCAAGAAACAGACCATTATGGCGCATCAGCATCTGAAATCCTTGAATGACTGCATCCGTTTGATACTTAAGTTCCTTAACTCCATTTGGCAATTGTATAGAGAAGTCATCCTCAATCTGATCACCAAAAGTGTCAATCAGCACTTTCAAATAAATCTCATATGGAGTAGGCTGATAACCCATATAAGTTTTTCGCTTAATGCTTTCAATGTCTTCTATTGTTAAAGCAACAGCTTCTTCCCATAGTTTTTTAAATTCCGAATGGCAGTAATCAACATCATCAAAGTCTTTCATGGCTACATTTAGTTCATAACGCGGAGATTGATTTATGCCAAGTCCTGAATCAGAAATATTAGAAGAACCCATAATCACCCATCCATCTGTATGTTCTGTATGATTGTTAGGAAGACATAGATAGAATTTTGCATGAAGATTCTTTGTGGCATGTATTTTCATTTGTAATTTGCCATCCACGAGATCCTGACACATTTGTATTATTCCTTCTTCGACTTCCGGCGCATATCGTGCATTAATTATGTCTTGTTTAAACTCATCGTCGTAGATTACTTTTGCTTTTTCTGCGTTTTCCAACATCAACATTGTTTTGTTGTGCCGACGAAATATATCATCAATATTAATACCTACCAAAATCTTTATTTCTTTCACATCTTCTATTTCTTTTCGCAATTTGAAATATCCAGAAGAACGGAAAAATCCGACAACCGCTAGAAAACGGTCAAAGTTAGTCATGCCAGATGCAATACCCTTAAGCTTATCAAATAGAGTATTGCCGGTATCGTTATTGAAAAATTTATTACTCATCTTATTCGTATCATTATACGATCCAATCTTTATATTTTGTTTTTATTGGGCATATAATATTGCTTATGTTTTTAACATCTGCTAAGATAAGAAAAAAACTTAAATTAGTAGTCCAAAAAATAAATGGAATGAATTTTAAAGGGAATACCTATTATTGTTCATTTCACTTCCTTCACAATATCTCCCTAGCAATCCAAGCACAAGCCTCCGCATCAGCTAATGCATGGTGATGGTTCTCTAGGTTGTAACCACATTGGGCGGCTACAGTGTGTAGCTGATGGTTCTCCAAGTGAGGGAAGACCCGACGGGATACACATAGTGTATCGTAAAATTCATAATCGGGATAGTTCATCTGATAGACTTTGAAAACTGCTTTCAGACATCCTTCATCAAATGGTTTGTTGTGAGCCACCAACGGCAAACCCTCTATGAGTGGTTCTATTTGTGACCATACTTTAGGAAATACGGGCGCCTCTTCTGTGTCTTGCTGACATAACCCATGCACCAAAGAACACCAGTAATTATAATAGTTGGGTTCCGGTTGAATAAGAGAGTAGAATGAGTCTATGATCTCTCCATCTCGTACAATAACAACCCCGACCGAACAGACAGAAGAGCGTTCGTAATTGGCGGTCTCAAAATCGATTGCTGCAAAATCTTTCATTTCTTCTTTTTGTAATTATCCCACATCCTTTTTATCTTCTTGGTCATCTCATCACGAAACCAGAGGGGCTCAAGCACTTCTTTTGGGAAGATCCACACCTCTGCTGATATCTGTGTCTTGCACCCATTGATCATTCAGCTCTTTAAAAGAGATCTTTTTTTGCGATAGATGATATCTATTATCCTGACATACTTGCTAATCAGACTTTGCCCTTTCTCATTATGAACCATATCAGTTGAATTTTTTTCTACAAAAATAATTTAAATCTACGCCAAATTGTGGCAGAGGTTTGAAAAATGTGTGGTATTGATATGGACTAATATCTCTTTTATTGTATAAAATCATTAATTTTGCAGTTTATAGAGCGTATAAACGGAAGAGACTATGGTACAGAAAAATCAATCATGGAATTCAAGAATCGGTCTTATCCTTGCTATGGCAGGTAGTGCTGTGGGATTAGGTAATTTCCTTCGTTTCCCTATCCAAGCAATTCAAAATGGAGGCGGAGCGTTTATCATACCTTATCTCGTGTCATTTGTGTTGTTGGGCATACCAATGACGATGATTGAATGGTCAATTGGTAAGCTGGGGGGACAGCGAGGACACCACTCTCCTCCGATGCTTATGCAAAGAGTCAATCGTCATGTGTGTTGGCGTTATATAGGCTCTTTGGGATTATTTTCCAGTATCATAATTTCCTCCTACTACTGCTTTATCGAGAGTTGGATATTCTCGTATATGTTCCACTCTTTATTCGGCTCTTTCGACGGACTGACAGAGTTGCAGGTGTCACAGTTCTTTGATGATTATCTTCATTTGTCTGTTTCCATGTCGGGCATTCCGTATGATACCATTTTCTCGTTTGCTTTCTGCTTGCTTTTGAATGTCTATATATTGAGCAAGGGCGTCTCGGGTGGTATAGAAAGAGTGGCGAAGGTGTGTATGCCGTTGTTGATTCTTTTTGGATTGTTTCTTGTCTATCAAGCTTTTACATTGAAGGCGGGCGAGAAAGGTGCCGTGTTCGACGGTACGGTGGGGCTGAATTTCTTATGGACGCCACAGTTTGATTCTTTGTATAACCCTAAGGTGTGGTTGGCAGCGGCTGGACAAGTCTTTTTCACCTTGTCCCTGGGTATGGGGGCTGTTCAATCGTATGCTTCGTATTTGAAGAAAAATGAAGATATTGCGTTGAGCTCATTGACCTCAGCCTTCACGAATGAATTTACAGAGGTGGTGTTGGGAAGCTCTATCATCATTCCTATCTCAATCGGTTATTTCGGAATAGACAGAGTGATTGAACTGACGCAGTCAGGTGGCTTCGGATTGGGCTTCCGAACCATGCCATATCTGTTTGAGCAATGGGGACCAGTCTTGTCGAATTTAGCAGGCTTCGCATTCTTCGGATTGCTCTTTTTTGCTAGTATCACATCAACGCTTTCTACTATACAGCCTTCGGTGGCGTATGTCTCAAAGAGTTATAATTGGAGTCAGAAGAAATCATCTTATATCACGGGACTTGTTATTCTTCTTTTAGCTTTTCCGTGTGTGATATTCTTCGAAAAAGGTGTTTTTGATGAATATGATTACTGGGGTGGTACTATGGCACTTTTCTTATTTGCCATGTTAGAGTCGATAGCATTCTCTTGGATTATGGGGGCTGAGAAAGGTTGGCAGATCATCAACGACCATGCAGATCTGAAAATTCCTTCGTTCTTTCGGTACATCATCAAGTATGTTACCCCTACGATGTTGATTGTCATCTTTGTCTCTTCGTTGATAAAGCCGTTGAATGGTGATTGGAGCTTGATCAGTTGGAAGGGATGGGAAGTGGATGGCAGCTCTATTATCGGACAACTTATGCACAAGGGCGTGGATCTGTCGGATCCTAACCTTGCCTATATAGATGCGACACGTGTCTATTTATTATGCCTTCTCCTTCTGATATGGGCATTGATATTTTACACGGGTCGAATCCGTGAGAAGAAAATAAAAGAACAAAGAATGCAGGATCTGCAATCTGATAACGATAACTAATAATCAGTGATATGAATACGCTTCCGCTTTTGATTATGACCATTGTTCAGGGCACCATCCTTGCGATCACTATTACGCTTTACGTAAAAGTGATACGGAAGGGACGGAAAGAGCATCAGGATGATTAGACGAGCTTGGTCTATTTCTTCTTTTGAACAGACCAGCCGAACTTACCAATCTTTTCCCCGAGCTTGTAGTAGTTGCCGTGGTTGTAGGCCATTAGTTTGGCGTCGGATAAGTTGAAAGCATCCGTCTCTTTGTCGATGTATTTCTCGTCGGCCAAGACATTGACTACTTCTGCAATAAACATGTCGTGAGATCCGAGCGGTATGATTTGTTTCACCTTACATTCAATGGAAAGAGGGGATTCTTCTATCAGCACCGAATCGATTACGGATGTTTTCGCAGGGGTGAGTTTCATCTCTTTGAATTTATTGAAATCTCTACCTGATTTCACACCGCACCAATCAGTAGCATACGCAAGGTCTTCATTCGTCAGGTTGATGACAAATTCTCCGTTACGCTTGATGATGTCGTAAGAGTGACGACTTGGACGAACAGAGATGTAGCACATTGCAGGATCGGAACAGATGGTGCCAATCCATGAAACTGTGAAGATATTGTATTCCTCTTCATTCTTGCCGCAGCTTATGAGAGCTGCAGGCAGAGGATAAATCATTGTTCCAGGTTTGAAAGTACGTTTCATATTCTTTTTGAATTAGCGATTATAGGATTTCAACATTTTCACCTTCAACGATTCGTTCGCAGTAATAGCATTTAAAGATGACTTTGCTCTTGTCTAGTGTGCGAAACTTTGTCTTCATCGGTTCGTTGTTTGTGATGCATTTAGGGTTTTTACATTTAAGTAACCCAATGTATTCATCCGGTAATTGAAGTTGCATCTTTTCTGCTACATCATACTCTTTGATGATGTTGATTTTGGCGTTAGGAGCCAAGACTGCTATTTTGTTGACTTCGTCCTGACTGAGGTATTTGTCAGACACTTTTATGATGGCTTTCTTGCCTAATTTCTTACTATCTAGGTTGTAGCCGAATGTTACTTGGTTGGAAACATTCTCCAATCCGAGAAGTGTGATTACCTGAAATAATTTTTCAGATGGAATATGATCAATCACTGTGCCGTTGCGAAGCGCTGCTACTTTTAATTCTTTTTCCATGTTCAATAATCTTTAAAGTCCTAACAAATCACATATTACTGCCTGACGTGCATATACTCCATTTTTGGCTTGTTGGAAATAGTATGCTTTCTCGTTGTTGTCCACATCGTAGTCTATTTCGTTGACACGAGGGAGAGGGTGCAAGATACGAAGATTAGGCTTCGTGTTTTCCAACAGTTTGTTTCGTAGAGTATAAACATCCTTTACCTTCTCATATTCAAAAAGGTCGGTAAAACGCTCTTTTTGAACTCTTGTCATATACAATATATCTGCGTCTGCGATGTTGGCTTCGTTTAGTTCCGTATGTTCTTCGAAAGGAATGTTATGTTCTTTGCAGAATCTTTTGTATTCCTCTGGCAATTCCAATTCCTTAGGAGCGATAAAGGAGAATGTCGGGTTGAAGTGAGACATAGCCTGGATGAGAGAGTGAACGGTACGACCATATTTTAGGTCTCCCACCATGCAGATCTTTAGGTTTTCCAATCGACCTTGTGTCTTTTTGATGGAATAGAGGTCGAGCATGGTTTGTGTAGGGTGTTGGTTTGCTCCATCACCTGCGTTGATGACAGGTACGCTGGATACTTCAGAAGCATAGCGGGCAGCTCCTTCGATAGGATTACGCATAACGATTAAGTCAGCGTAGTTGCTCACCATGATAATGGTGTCTTTCAATGTCTCTCCTTTGGTACCACTTGTGGTGGATGCGTCAGAGAATCCAATGATTCTGCCACCTAAACGATTGACGGCTGTCTCAAAACTCAAACGAGTACGCGTTGAAGGCTCAAAAAACAGGGTGGCAACCACTTTCCCTTGAAGAATACGCTGATTCGGATTTTCTTCAAATTTTGCTGCTTTATCCAAGATTTGTAGAATCTTCTCTTTTGAATAGTCAGCGATTG
>Ga0247610_10002861_pt1 | contig 19457 bp, 18 predicted proteins | sample 174DNAGHGhighgp2_FD_193483 | JGI IMG/M metagenome (GOLD analysis project Ga0247610, IMG submission 193483) | Sheep rumen microbial communities from Palmerston North, Manawatu-Wanganui, New Zealand - 1742 DNA GHGhigh gp2 | ecosystem: Host-associated > Mammals > Digestive system > Stomach > Rumen...
GGCACCAGTCACGATAGTCTTATAAGCATTCTCCTGCCCCTTAATCTTCAAATCCGGGTCAAGCGTAATCGTGCAGAGCCAATAGTTAGAATCGTATACCGGTACACTCCCCTCGCCCACGGGAGAGGGGATGGGGGTGAGGCATGGTTGTGAATGTACTTGGATACCTGGCACATCCTTCAGCAGTTCTTCGTAGAGCGCTTGAACATGCTTGTGATGTTTCAGGTGATCCTCAATCACCGTCATCTGGCCGCGACCGATACCCGCACAAATGTTACTCATACGGTAGTTGTAACCAATCTTCTCATGCTGATAGTACGGATAGCTCTCACGGTACTGAGTTGCATACATCATAATCTCGCGCCAGTGTTCCTCGTCCTCCGTTATCAATGCACCACCACCAGAGGTAGTAATCATCTTGTTGCCATTGAACGAGAGCACGCCATACTTACCGAATGTGCCAAGTACCTGTCCTTTGTATCGAGAGCCAAACCCCTCGGCAGCATCCTCCACAACAGGGATGTCATACTTATTGGCAATCTCCATGATACGGTCAGCCTTGTACGGCATACCATACAGCGCCACAGGCACGATGGCCGCAGGCGCCTTGCCCGTCTTGGCTATACGGTCCTTAATAGCTACCTCCAGCAGTTCCGGGTCGATGTTCCATGTATCCGGCTCCGAGTCCACCAGCACAGGCGTAGCACCCAGATAAGTCACAGGATGCGTAGAAGCACAGAACGTAAACGACTGCACAATCACCTCATCCCCAGCCTTCACACCAGCTGCCAACAGTCCCAGATGCACCGCCGCCGTACCCGATGACAACGCCACCACCCGCTTGCTTAAGTTCCCTCCGCATCCAATGCTCCCCTCTCTCACGGGAGAGGGGCTGGGGGTGAGGCTGTTCACGAACTCTTCAAGGTCGTGTTCGAACCCGTTGACGTTTGGCCCCAACGGCACCACCCAGTTCGTATCAAAAGCTTCCTTGATATACTTCTGTTCAATTCCTGCCTCGCTCATGTGAGCGAGACATAGATATATTCTTTTTCTCTCCATCCTATTATGATTATATTTTAATAATTACAGAATATTTATGTTAAAACTATTTGACGATTGAAATTATTTATGTAATTTTGGAGCGGAATTCCGAATTTACATACAAAGCAACCCTTCTTCCACCATACTTCGAGAACATCTCCAAACGTCTGGTCAAGAGTCCTAAGCTCTATTTCAATGACCCAGGATTAGCGTGTTTTCTTCTCGACATAGAAAGTCCCAGACAATTAGAACGGGACAAAATGAGGGGTGCCATTTTCGAGAATTATGTAGTCATGGAAGTCATCAAGCACCGCTATAACAGAGGACTTTTTGATGGAGTGTATTTTTATCGCGATTCAAACCAGAACGAAGTAGATATCTTATTGAAACAAGAAGGCGAGATTACCGCTATTGAGGTCAAGTCCTCCATGACCTATCACCCATCATTCGAAAAGCATATCTCCAAGCTATCGGAATGGATAAAAGCGCCTGTTTCAAAGAAGCTCATTGTATATAGTGGAGATTTTGAAAACACAGCAGGTGACATCAATCTTATCAACTACAGGCATCTACAAGAGCATCTGCCCATTACCAAACATGAATAAGAGGCACCACCCAATTGGTGTCAAAAGCCTCCTTGATATACTTCTGTTCAAGTCCTGCTTCGCTCATATGAGCCAAGCACAGATAGATTCTTTTTCTTTCAGACATAATATAATTAGTTTATTACTTCGTTTGACAATATATCTTCATTCTAAAACCAGTTATCGTTAACGTCAACGTCATGGTTATATAACCAAAAGCCACTAGCCATTAGCCATAGTTTACCCTTCTCCTCTTACCGCACTTCTAACGCCGTTAATCATAATATTAGGGAGAAATCTTATCGAATCCAGAGGGAATATTCGTGCATGGCGGTACAAATCACTTATCCTGCGACCTAAAGAACAAACTTTTCTGATGATATAAGGATACTTTTCAAAATAGCTGGAATCCCTATTATGACCGAAATTCCCTACCTCAAGGATAAAGGAACAAATCTTGTCTGCTTTATGCTTCCATTTCGAATCCGTAGAGTAAAATGGCATCGTCTCTACGGGCATCCCAAGATACTCAACAGCAAAAGCTCCAAAAGCTTTCCATTCTGACATCAGCCCAGCCCTTCTAATTCGTTGCTCCAAAAGTTTGTGGTTCAGTGATTCCATATAGGTATAGAGCAGTCTGCACCAGTCACATATCTGTCTTAGTCCGACACCACCCTTGTAGAAATGTTGCAGAAAATGTGTAAATACATAAAAAGCATCATTTTCTGCAGAGAGCTGAAATACTGAAACATTGCCATTCATCCACGAGCGTACATTTCCGCGATAGAAAGTATCTCGATACACATCATCAAGCTCTTTTTCAATACTTGAAGACAATCCGCAATACAGGCTTCCATGCAACTCCACCGTCCATGAATCAATGGTTATTCCGAGGTGTCTTTCACGCACATATTCCTTATTTACAGAAGATGCTAATGGGGTTAACAATGCTTTAGCTTTATCATAATTGTCATTGTCCAAAAACAGATCTACATCTCCGCATGACCTCCAGAGGGGCCTTTCATAACATTGTGCAATCCCTTGTCCTTTTACGAGAAGCACGGATATATCGGCTTTTCGCATTCTATTGATGAGGATGCTAATGAAATCATTCATGGCAGAGTTCTGTTGTTCCAGCTGCACCGCTCTACCAATAAGAGTAAGGAATTCTATTTGTGGAATTTTTACATCAATGACATGCTGCATTCCTGCCGCAATGAGACCTATCACAGACTGTTCTTCTGCAAGACGCATCACTTCGGAGTAATCAATCTCCCCATATGGCAAAAGCTGGACTCCCTTTTCCCAAAGTCCGGCTCTCAGAAGTGCGAAAAATGCACTTTGTGTAATGTTATGCTTTCTATTAAATGATTTCTCCTGCATACTTCATCTTCTTCCCGAGTACAGTACAAAGAATCATTTGAATATCCTTAATGAAAGAATAATGCCTATAGTAGTAACAGTTCAGACGCACCTTATCAGGATAGATTACATTATCATTGTACCATACAGCCAGTTCCTGATCAGATAAACCGGCAGGTATTCCATTCTTCATTGACTTTCCCTTCGGCCGTCGAGCGTTGCTTCTTAATTCATCATTCTTCATTTTGCAGATGTATTCTGCAATCATCTCGTCTTCCAACCTATATTTGAGCGTAGCAGGTCCTGTGATTCCAGGTCTCAGTTTCAGTACATCCCTGTCATCACCAACAAGTTTATCAGCATATCCTGGTACATCTGGTCTTGGCCCGACAAAGCTCATGTTGCCTATCAACACATCCCACAGCCCCGGTAGCTCATCCAACTTCCAGTGGCGTAGTTTTGCCCCTAGCGGAGTAATGCGAGAGTCACCTGCCACAGACACCGTACTTCCGTTATGCTTTACCATCATAGTGCGAAACTTATGGCACTTAAACAGTTTCCCGCCTTTCCCAACTCTCTTTTGCACAAAGAAAGCTGGGCCTCCAGGCATCTTAACTTTAACCAGTATAGCGACCACAACCAATACAGGCCATAGGAAAAGTAGACCGATAAACGCTACTATACGGTCGAACAGGTATTTCAGTACCATAAAAGTTTATCTTTTCGTGAACGGTAATGACAAAATTCCAACCAATGACCCCCATCCGTATGAGAGGTGAAGCACAAAGAATGTAATCAGCAAATAGAAGAAGTTTAAATGCTTCTGTATAGACAATCTAAGGCTAACAACTGACAATAAACCAGTATATGCCAACAAAGATGCCGCCGAGACTAAAGCAAAAGGCCACCAGACGACAGCCAATAATAGCGGCACAATCAGCGAAAGGACAAACAGTAATGGAATAAAATGACGCAAAGACAATGAGGAAAATGTCTTGGTATAATATACCGTCAAGATATTCCATTTCCCGTTTCCATAGTTGTTTTTTGCTAAGGCATGCCAAGTTTCACGAGCAAGATATGTGCAATAGGTGTCAGGCAGAATATAGATTTTGCCACCACCACGAATAATGCGTTTGTTCAACTCAATATCCTGATTGCGCACCAATCGCACATCATACTTACCATACTTCTCAAACACATCCTTTGTCCAGCAACCGAAAGGCACCGTCTCAACCTCCTGCTCATGGTCAATTCCTGTCCTAAATGTAGAGTTTCCAACACCAAACTTGTTGCCCAACACCTCTCGGATAGCAAAAGTCTTTGGGGTTTTATTCAGGACATCCGTCTTGCAGACAGTCCCAACATTGTCGGCATGAAGCCTTTTCAGTCCATTTACCAAAACAGAGAAATAGTCCGATTGATAAGAAGCATGGGCATCCAGCCGCATGATGACATCCCCCCGTGCCGCCTCTATGCCACGGTTCATGGCATACGGCACAATCTTCTTTGGGTTGTCAATAAGGCGGATGAACGGGTACTGCACCGTATATCCCGCCACAATCTCCCGCGTCCTGTCCTTGCTCATGCCATCCACAAGCAGAATCTCCAAGTCCTCCTGAGGATAATCCTGCTGCAGCAGCGAGTTTAAGAACTGCGCGATATATTTCTCTTCGTTATAAATGGGACAGATAACAGAAAGCATAATTTACTCGTTATTTGGATAATTTAAGTCGATCATGTCACCCATCTTGCTAAGCATTTCTGGGGTCATACTACTCATCAACCCACCTAACGGAGTGAACGTAAGTTCACCAAAATAGATTTTTCCGTTGATATTATACAGGTCAACACGGACAAAGGGGAAAGGCTTCGCCAGCTCATTTGCTACTCTCACCATTTCCTCTAGGTTTTTGGGCTTTGCTATCTGCTTTCCTGCATGATAACGCGCCTCGCCCCTATCCACTTCAGGCATGGGCTTCCAATCGGTGCTGTAAGTAGCCACATCAGCACCATCCTTATCCCTGTTGCTATACGTTCTGATAAACTCTGCCTTGCCGTTAAAGCAGAATACTTTATAGTCCACCGGTGACTTTTCTCCTTCAACCGACGGTAACAATTTCTCAGCTATTATACGGGGAGGAATATCTTTGTAATGCGGCTCACCCGACAACACACCCACATGCTTTGCCTTCAGCAGCTTGTCAAGGAACTTCTTTGCCTCCTCTACATTGAGCGAAGCTTTGTCCCTCACCATAAGGAATTCACTTTTTCCTACGCCATTGTTTGCCTTAAAGATAAACGAATTAGGAAGCGCATCAAAGTCTATGTCATTAACATCCTTCCACACACCAATGAGGGGAATCAGATATTGTTCCAATCCCTGTTCCTTGATATAATCCCGCACCTGATACTTGTCTGCAAGTCTCGTCCACAGAGTAGTATCAGTGAATAACTTCATGTATAACAATTTTTCATTGAATGTCTGCGGTTTCTTTAAGTTCGGCAACTTATGAAACGTGGCAAAGTACCTTATTTTGACAAGAGTCACAGGGTGGTTCTCACCCATCCATTCACAGACTTTTATTAGCGGAAAGAACAATACACGTCCTGTCCGCGACATCGTTGGATGATACATATCGTAAAACTATTAAAATCTTCTCTTTATGAAATCTTTTATGACGCTTACAGCTCCCGAAGGATGCCTCATCATTTTGTTCATTATGTCTTTATGATTTGCCTTTCTGTATTGACGATAATAGCGATTTACAGCCGAATGATACTCTTCCGAATTTTCTTCTTTTGTAATCAGGCCGTTCAATGTTTCAAAGCGATACCGTTCAGGAACCTCACCCTCGTTGACAATGCAAGGGAAGTAATCTTCACCAATCCTCACATATTCATAACCAATGACTGGTTGTTCTTTCGAGAAATCCACTTTCACTATTGCCCCATAATGCGTAGGTTCCCATGCCATATCAAACACAAAGTTCCCAAGCGAATAGAAAATGTATTTTCCGTTGTACACCTCATAACCTTGTAAAACATGTGGGTGCATCCCAATCACCAAGTCGAAACCGGCATCTATCAGCCAGTGGGCAAACTTTTTCTGCTGTGAAGACGGATAATTGATAAACTCCGTACCCCAGTGAACATATACAACTTTATAGGCATCTTTAGGTAAAGCCCTCACCTCCTTTCCCAGTTCCCAGTACTCAGGATTATGCCAATATTCCGGTTCATTTCCCCAAGCATCAATGCGTAACGAAAAACCTGTAAAAGCTATTTTGCAGTCTTCGTGCTCAACAATTACCGAACGGGCACCTTTTGTCCCAAATACCTTACTGCCCAGTCCTTCTAATACTCCCACAGCCTGATTGTAGGCATCCCCCCCATGCTGCATGGCATGATTGTTGGCAAAGCCATACACATCCATGTGTTGAATGTGTTCTAAATGCTTTGGCAACACACGGAATTGCTGGGCGGCCACACCTTTCTTGTCAGTCACATCGGCTGTAACACATTCAAAATTACCAACCCAAACATCTGCCGCATCACGTTTGATGGCATGGAATGGGTCGCTGCCTTGTGCCAATTTGCTTCCAATACCAAAACCGACATCAAAGTAGCTGTCAGTCATGTTTATGTCACCTGTAAAATAAATCATGGCGATTGTTATTACGTCTATTCTCTACTTTGTGCTTGATTAACCAACGTTAGGAATTTTTCTCCATTTCGCTGTGAGCTATGATTCTGTTTTGCAACATCTTTCGCTCTCTCCAGCACTGTGTCTCTTCGTTCTGGATTAAAGGCAATCTCTTCAATACAAGCTTTAAGTGTTTTCTTGTCCGAGGCGAACCATCCTGCTCCTGTTTCCTGAATATATTTTGCACACGCTATATTAGGACTTGCATATAGCACGAAACAAGCCCCAGAAGAAATAGAATCAGCCATCTTGGTAGAGAAACCGTATTTAAGACTTTCGTGCCATCGCTGATCTTGCGACTCGGCATGAAAAAGCACGTCACTCTCCCTGACCACCCTCTTCACCTCATCATATCCAACAAACCCCTTAAAAGCGATGCCGGGGTGATTCTTCAACATTGTTTCGTCTTCCTTTTTCAAAGGCTTACCATAAACATTCAGTTGCCATTGAGGATTGATTTCTTGCAGCACATCGGCAATGTCAAGCAATGCCTTAGGTCGCCCGAAGGTCATGTTTCCTATATAGCTAAACTTGAAGTTTTCTTTGTCGAATGACCTTTGTGTCGCTTCCACAGTACTTGTTGTATATAGCACAATGCTCTTGTCATGGAACCGCTTATTGTAGTCCTCCTGAAGTAGGTCGTTCAAATACATCGAACGACTTACCCTATTCATCATCCTCTCCACATGCCGTCGGTATCTCCATTGGTACAATGGCAGAATCAAATTATTGAGCCGAGACTTATTCCTGAAATAATTGCCTTTGAAGAAATAATAACCCTCAGTGCTATACATTATCAGCGGCACATTCTGCCGCTTTGAAAGGTATGTTGCTATATCAAGGATAAAAGCAGAATCACTGTAAAGCACTAAGATAATTTCTGGTGCGAACTCATCAATCCATGCTCTGAATTCCTTTGTGTACCAAACATTCTTGTGCCACAAGAAATCGCGCACAAGCATACGTATTACATTCTTTTTCCCGCGACCTCTTTCTCCTACGCCCTCTTTCTTTTCCGCTGCCGGCTTTATCTCGCATCTCTTTGCCTTCCTGAAGTGCAGCCGTGCGTTCAGCACCTCGCTGTCCGTCACGCAGTAATAGTTCTCGCAGATGTCAAAGTCTGCTCCGTCAGAACTCACGCAGATCTGGGCAATCCTGTCCTTTGGCCACCCAATAAACAGGTTGCCAATAGTCCGTCCATTTGAATCGGTCTTCGAAAAGCTATTGTTTGATATGACTAATACTCGAGGGTGTTTTTCCATTTTTTTTATGTTTATCTAATTCTAAATAATGAAGAACAGCTGGAGCTAAAACAATAAAAAAAAGCCAGCACTCCTGCCCAAATATCCCCTTTGTATAAAGAAGCATAAAAGCACAAAATACGACGATAAGAAATGTGATTTTAGATTGTCTGTTTATAAAAGAGTGAAGTGTGGTAATAACAATACTATATAAAAATACGAGATAAGGTACGAATCCAACTAATCCAACTGCTCCAAGACGATCTAAAAGACTAGAATGGCTACCCTCTTTCCCTCCTCCAAATAAAGGATTCTCTATAAAGGAGTCAATTGACATTTGGTGTAGATTGTCTCGCTGTTCCATACTATTACCTGCTTCGACTTGGTTTCCCGCAATCAAATCTCTGAAATAGCGCATCTTTGAAGCGGAAGCAGTGTCATCATAATAACTAACTAGGTTTTCCATAATTAAGGATAATACCCCAGACTCTATCACCAATAGTGCAACCAGTACTATTCCTAATGCTCGTATAACACTCCTTTTTTCCATAAGTGGATTATAAGATAGCATTATAATAATCACAATAAATGTTAAGACAAGAATTGTTACTATTGAGGATTGCAAAATAACATATACAAGATATAAGGAAGTGAATAAAAAGAACCACCTCAACTTATCCTTTTTTACTTTAAAACCTAACAAAATGACAGGTAATAACATGATGTATGCATGGAGTAAGGAATAGTGTGGCAGACGCGGATCTATATAAATATTTTGATTAGTTGTGGTAATAAGCCTTAAGATACTTGCATCATTAATAATGAGAGGAGTGAATGAAATGAAAGAAAGAAAGAGGAGAACAAGTGAAGAAAAAGCGACATAGCCATATATGACTTTTGAATTTAAGCTATTCATCACAAAGGCAATAGCCAAATTCGGAAGAACGAACGCCGTTGCCATCATGAGGCGGACTAAATCTGGGAAATCACCTGTTCCAAATACAGGTAGATGCTTACCAGCCAAATAATATAAAAACAATATAGTCAAATAGACTAATCCAGCATATGCCACCTTATTAAAAAAACATTTAGGGTATAGAACGAAAATGCTTATAGTGGTAACAATGCACACCATACTGATATTTAGTCTCGACACATACATAAATATCGGAATGATAAGATATGCTATGTATAGGGTGACTATCGCTAAAAAGATTACTTCTTTTGATTTCATTACTGTTTAATCTGTTTTATATATTTCATATATTCATCCCAGTTCCCTATATCCGTCCAAGAGCCCTCATTGATTGGGAATACGCCCACCTTGCGACCTTCTTGGATAAGTTTTTCTATGAGAAAGGTAATATGATAGAGTCTGTCAGAGGGAATCTCCTCAATCAGGTATGGCTCCAAGATATACATGCCGGTATTGATTTTATAGGTCAATTCTGGCTTTTCTTGCAGCGAAAGTAGCTGCCCCCTGTCACCAGTCTCTAACGTACCGTATGGTATGGAATAGTTCTTCAATGCTGCCACAACAGTTATTTCATTATGGTTGTCATGGTGGAACTTTAGTATCTCTGAATAATCCTCGTCGATGATGATGTCACAATTAGACACAAAGAAAGTACTCTTGATTCTGTCTTTCAACAGATGAAGACTTCCAGCCGTTCCAAGAGGCTTATCTTCCTGAAAGTATTCTACATAATACTGAGGCTTATCAAGATTATCAAAATACCTGCGAATGAAGTCAGCCTTGTAATTAACGGAGATATAGAAGTCGTGACAGCCACACTCTACGAACCTGTCCATGATGTCTTCCATCATCGTTTGTTCGCCAATAGGTATAAGTGGTTTTGGCAACACATTTGTAAGTGGACGCAGGCGCGAACCCTGCCCACCTGCCATGATAACTACGGGAAGGGTGAAAGGAGATTTAACATGCGGCTTTCTGAAAGAAGAAATCTCCTCCCAGAAAATTATATCCATCACATTCCCAACATCATCCACGATGGGCATAAATTCATTGCGGTACTCTTTCATGTGAGCTATAACACTACTTCTCTGATCAGTTGCCTTTGCAATTTTGACATTTTTGCGAAGAATACCACTAATGGCCGAATCCAAAGGTGTATTGGAAATAATAGCACGTTGAATGTCACCAATACTAAGAAGACTATAGAACTTGTTTTCGTTCAGCACTAAAAGGAGCTTCATTCCGATAGCATCCATTTTATGAAGCGCTGTTCTAATCGTCTCAAATGGTGTTATTGAGATTTTTTTTATGTCCTTCATCATATTACTCATGTTTTTTTGCTGGTGAACCAAACCATGTTTCTCCGTCAGGAACATTTTTTGTAACTACCGAACCCATTCCAATGGTGACGCCTTCTCCTATTTTTATCCATTCTCGGGCTACCACACGGGAAAATATGGTGGTATTCTTACCCACTTCCACCGTACCAGCAAGCATAGTAGAACCAGTTATCCATACGTTTTCATGCAGATGGTCATTGGAACCGATAAAACACATTCCGTTTAGCTTGCAACCATTTTCTATCACCGTATCAGCCAACGAACCGCTGGCAATATGTGTATTACCACCTATATAGCAATTATCACCTATCACAACTCCACCAAGCTGTGGAAACTCTATCAGTGTACCATCTGTTTTGCGTTCACAGCCCAGCCCATCAACGCAAATAACCGCCCCTGAATGAATCTCATTATTGCTACCTATGACCGTGCGGTCATAGATGCTAACGTTGGCATGGATGATGTTATTATCGCCAATCTCACAGTCACCTATATAACAATGAGGACCAATATAGTTGTTTATACCAATACGTGCATTAGGGTGGATCACCGCTGTTGGGTCTATCCCTGGAGTTGGCTTTACAACAAAGAATTGCCGTGAAACTTTCATCAGTGTCATCTTGGGATTTTCCACGATAATCAGAACTTTCCCATTTTTCTGCATCACTTCAGTCATTACTACAGTAGGGTCAACCAACAGTACTTTTGCCTTGCTGTTTTCTGCAAGTTGCTGACGGTCATTCCGGCTTGGATTCACCCAATCCAGCGTGCTTTCCGTGACACGTTCTATGTCTGAAATGTTATCAATCTCCTTAATAGTGTAATCACCTATTACATTCAGCACCTCGTCGCTAAGGTAGCTGACAATATCTTTCACTTTGACGTTTTTTCTAATCATAATTATTATTTATTCTAGAACAGTAAATCTTCAGGTATTTTTACGCTTTCTTTTTCGTGTTTGACAATGGCTTGGCAGTTCTGCACTATCTCATTAACCGCTTTTCTTAGGTCTGTTTTACTATCAGCGAATGCTTTTGCCCGTTCTGCCATCGACTTTGCCTGCTCTGGGTTATCCAGCAACCATAACATATTTTGGGCCAAATCTTCAATGTTGTTGTGCTTGGCAATCAACACACACTCGCCTTCGGCATTGAGTGTAGGGGTGCCACTGGTCTCATAAACGACAAGGGGAAGGCCATAATGCATGCTCTGCATCATCGTCCCTGCCACATAGTCCATTTTGCAAGGCAACACAGCATAGCGTGATTTCTGAAGGTGCTGGAACAAGTCTTCATGTTTTTCAAAGAAAGGTGTCATTACCACATTATCTTGTAGGCCTAGTTTTTTTACAAGTTCCATTAATTCTGCCTTGTATTCAACACTTCCACCACCCACAAGGTTCAATTTCACGTTTGAGAATCTTTGTTTGACAATAGCCAAGGCTTCAATAGAATCTGGATAGCCTTTCTTGGGAGACATTCCCAAAGCGAAGTTCACAAAATCATATTCCTTCTCTTTTATACTATTTACCTCTGGATAGGGCGTTTCAGCACTCCAATGGAACATATAGGCATTAGGGCGCATCGGAGCAAACAGATCACGATGCATTTCACTGATAAATGAGAAATACTTATTCGACGAAAAAATCTCACGCTCCACGTATGCATTTATCCTATCCACCTTGTCAAACTCCTTACGCTTAGGATTATTATAGATTGTCTGGCACATCACCATTCTTGGATATGATCCCAAATCTAAGATAGTGCTGGATATGTAAGCATTCTCCGCTCCAAACAAAAGCACAATATCCGGATTAATCGTCTCTATTATCCGCCTCACACGTTTTCGTAAAGGGTTCATTTTCAACCATACTTTGGGGATTGGCATCAATCGTTTAAGCAGAGTTGCATCATCACAGCGAACGAAGTTATAGCTAACATTGTCAATAGCAAACGAAATAGTTTTCTTTTTCAACCCAGAATGTGCAGAAATAACATGAAGTTCCACATCGTCACGCTCTTTGAAACCAGCAATGAGATTGCTGTCCCAAGGGGCTATATCGCCATAACCTTTACCTTTCGAAGACATACGCAAAAGCCACCTGGCGAATACATAGAGTTTCCTACTATCTAAGGGCAAGCGTTTCCTAACTTCACTATTTGAGAAGTGGCATATCATAGCCACACGAATTCTTTTATCAGCCATTACAATTATCGTTTTAATGACACAACTAACTGCTTCTCATTTATATTGAATAAGAATACAAAACATAAAATAAGAAAAATCATCGCATAAATAGAACCATAAAAAAATAGTTTTATCCACGAATCTAATACAATCAACGATTGTAAATAGTATGCAATCACTGTGAATATTATCAGGAAAGGTAAAATCTTTAAATGGCATTCATGAAAAAATGTTCTAATATCTAATCCGAGTTTCTTTTGATAGTATATATTAATTATTATCTGATAAACACACAAACCAAGACCAGTACCGACAGCTGTCCCTATAGCTCCAAACATAGGAGCAAGCACACAACCCACGCCTAAGCCTAGTGCTGAACAAATGAAAATACGAATTGTCGTGTCTTTTATTTTATTTTCCACATACACTAAATCTTCTGCAATACGTTGAGTAAGGGATACAATGTTACTGAAAATGAGAAGAATTAAAACCCAATATACATTTGAAAAATCATCTCCGACCCACAAGAGTAAAAATGCTTTGCCGAATATAACGAATCCGCAAAAAATTAATGCTATTATATATAATTGAATACGACCTACACGTATCATCAGGCTATCCAATTCCTCCCTCTTCTTATTGTGAACAATCCTCGACACCGTTGGAAGGAATAATCCGTTAATAGCTGATGATAAGGTAAAAACCATACCTTCCAATGAAATGCCCATTGCAAATATGGCAATTTCACTACTATTTGAAAGTATTGCTAAAACAGAAGGAACTAAAGAAAACCGTAATCTTTGTGCGAGTCCGCTTCCGAATGTCCACATTGAAAAGGAGAAAATTCCTTTCAATTCTTCCTTGTTAAAATAAAACCATTGAATATTAAGCTTTGATTTCCTCTCGAATACAACAAGTTTAAGAATAGAAGAACCTAGAGAAAAGGCTCCGTTGATGAGTATTAAGGCGAACACATCTGCTCCCATGTAGAGTGCAATACAGACACCCAGAACAGCACCAACACGGTTGAACATTTCCAGTGCCTTTTCCTCCACAAAGTATTCAAAAGCCATCATGGCTCCTGCCATTGGCTTGAAAATGAATGAGAGGACGCTAAAGAGACCTGCTATAAAATATAGTCCTTTTAACCTCTCTATCTCAGTAGGAGTTAGACCTTTGAAAATATCAGATATAAAGAAATATAGAACAAATAGGACAAGGAAGATTATAGCATCTATGATTAAATATACCCTTGTGGTAATACCCACCATCTTCGCCACTTTATCTTCATTTCCTTCTGCTCGATATTTCGCAATAAATCTTTGTATAGCTTGACTTAACCCAAAATCTAAAATGAAATAGGAAATAAAAGAATAGACAAGACTATATAGGCCGTAATCTGACACTCCTATTTTCCTAATCATCCAAGGGGTGTAGAAGAAAGTAATGGCAATATTCAAGAATATCGCCACATAGGAGATAATAGCCCCTTTTTTTATGGCAGATGATTGCGCCATTTATTTAATTCCGAGAATTTGTTTTAGTTTCCTAATAATATTAGCTGGTTTATACCTGTCTCTTTTCATTCGTAAATAATGCTTTTTAAGGTGGACCTCATTAAACTCAGCATTAGGTATGATAAACAATGGCTCCTTGTCAAAAGTAAAAGTCTCTGAAGCGGGAATACTATATACGTATGAGTCACCAGAAGCGTTTGAGTGTGTACCAACCATGCCGTACACTTTTATAAGGTTCTCACGAGGAGTTATAGCCAATCCTCCATGAGATAACATATAGAAATCGAATGGAGTTGCCCATGAGGAAAGACATAAATTGGGATTTTTCCTAAATGGTTTAACAAACAAGTTTTCAAGTGTTTTTTGTTCTAACAGGCTACCTGTGATATTACGGAAACCACCTTCTCTCATAAACTGTTCCATATATGGAATCTTGATATCGAAACCATCCCAAACACGCTTCCATGTAGCCCAGCCAGCGCTATGGGTATAAATTGAGAATGTATAATCATAGCCATGAAAACAAGGATGATTCAAATGCTGAGAGCGCCCATTGATTGTCCATACTCGAGTGTCATTTTTGTACTTCTCTAAGCAATGATTACAGAATGAAAACCAAGGCATAGATGGCACACAGTCATCTTCCAAAATGATTAGCCGATCTTCGTTTTCAAATGCCCAAGATATAGCGGATGAAACGCCACGTCCACATCCCATGTTCTTTTCACGGAACAAAGTATGTACTTCACAATCCCAATCCACCAAATCAGGGATAGTCTTAAGACGTTGTTGCTCTTCAACATCCTTTTCATTCCCATCTCTTGGTCCATCACACGCCAAGTATAACTTTTTTACTCTTGCCTGACGAATCTTATCAAATACCATTTTAGTCTCATCAAACCGATTGAACATAATTAACAAGACCGGTGCTTCAACTTGTTTGTTCTCCATAATTCTATAATTTATCTATTAACTTCCTCGTTGATAAGAAAGGATGCAAACTCCTTCCCCATATTTTATTCCATGTATATTTTCTAGGTTGATCTAATAACACACAGGTTATCAGAATTATTATAGTAACAGCTACTGTAACAAACGTATATTTAACAATACCATCATTAGTATAAACATCTATCATAAATGACCTAAAATATGGCACTATTACCGGATGAACATGTATCATAATAACTGCGAACATACTTGATGCTCCCCAGTTAATAAATTTCTCAAGACTTTTAATATTTATTCTTGAAAAGAACAAGAATAGGAAAACTGAAGCAATAATAACTATTGGAGAAGAATATGACACGAATGAAAATAAATGCCCAATATACTTAATGCTAATGAAAGATACTATGGCTGGTAAACACGTCATAAGCAAATATCCCCCAAAATACAATAAAACGCTATAACGATTAATGGTTTCTTCACGTAATCGTAGATACCTAGCTAATAGATAAAGCCCGATGAAAGATATAATAGAATATCCCCCACTGAAATAATCTGGCTTTAAAATCCATCCATAAAGTGCCTCAAACACTAAAAAACACAATAAAAGTTTCCCTTGTGTTTTAACGGATACATTGTTCACATAAGCATTTAAAACAGGCGACAATATATATAGACCTAAATAACAAGGGACAAACCAATTCCAGCTACCAAGAGAGAGACTCTGAATTATCTGCGTTCTACTAATGTCTAAACCTACGAGCCATGCAACTAAAAGAACTGCAAGGCTATGATATACTACCTGATACAAGAAATTACTTCCACCTTTTAACTTGGCATTGATACCAAACCAACCTGAAATCATCACAAAAACATTTGCTCCAACTATACAAAATTGCTGAGCTAAGATTCGCCAAAAAGACCCTGACGGGTTTTCAGCAACATCGATGGTACCGACAGAACCTATCATCCAATAATTGCAATGCAGCAATACTATCATTGCCATTGCAATTATTCTAAGTAACTCAAAATTAGACAGCCTTACTGTTTTATTCATGTTTTTCGAACAAGTTTTTCTCTCCCGTTACCATCGGCAGATACTTCAACATAATAGGGATTAACAAGCAACATACAACCATTGTAAAAACAAAATTTAGTATTGCTGCTAACCATCCATAAATTTGGGTATATTTTAATCCTGCTGCTATTGCCATCATTATCAACTGGTGAATACCTAAGATTATTAGTGAATTCTTGCCGACAAATTGAATTATTTCGTTTCTCTTAATCCCCGTGTTCGAAACAAAGAAAACCGCAAAGAAACCTAACATTCCACATACCCCAACACGCCATATTGAAATATCAAAATGATTTGCCCTATAGCATGTGTGTCCTGCTACCAAAGAAACAATTACAATGCTAAGCAGAAACAATATTATATTATACTTATCACCTATATTTGTAGTTAATAGTAGGGTTTTATTTTTTAAGATATAACCCACCGCAAAGTAGGGCATACATGTTAGTGATGTGTCAAACCAACAAGGAAGATTTATGTAATTTACGCCAATATAATATCCAATAATACCCAATAATACAGGAAACAAAACAGCACTACTATACCGAAACTTTTCGATAACGGTAATTAGCCAAAAGATTATACTGACAAAGAATAGTGATAGTAAAAACCAGATAGCTCCAACAATATAAAGATTCTCATTGTAGAATCCCAACAGCAATGTCGGCAGCTTGCATAATGCCCTTCCTTGATAACAAAAATAGATAAAAGGTAGAAGAATCGATATAGTCAGGTAGAAAAAGAAGAAAGGTACTACCAAACGATTAATCTTTCCAACTATAAAATCAGCAAATGAACTTTTTCGACTAAAGAACATTCCAGATAGCACAAAGAATAAAGGCATATGGAATGACGTTATAATCTCTTCTATCTTCCATCCCACATTATGCGTAGCAATGACATGAGCAAAGACTACAAGCATTATACCTATACCCTTTGCACAATCTACAGATTCATAACGTTGTCGAGACATTATTCAATTCTCATTAGTTGGACAAAAGCTTCAGCGTACATGACTCCTATTCGACTGCCTCTTGTTCTATTTTGTGCCCTTATGCTACTATCGCTTCGTGGGTATACTTCGTCCATCACTTCAGAATCATAGAGGGACATTATTTCCATCTTTTTCTCCATGAAAGGGGTTATATCTACAAAAGTATTTGGTACAAAAGCCAAAGAGGAGATTGCTGGAACGAAATCTGTTTCAGACAATACTTCCATCATATACACTTCCTTGATGAAGGGATAGCGAAACTGCTTTGTAAATGGCAAGCAGGCTTCAAAAACAACCCTATGGTCGGAATGAACATCTGTCCGATTGGGGATGTACAGCACATCTGGCTCTACCGTCTTAATGACCTTCGCCAAAGCAGGAATAACATCATTTAAAGAGTTGTCTGTTAGCGATAGCTCTGGTACACCCAAATAGAAAACGCTTTCAAAACCGTATGCCTTTGCCACCTTCTCAACAATAATCTTTTGACTCTCATTTCCTGAAGTCACAAAGACACAAGAAACATTATCTCCATTACTGATATGTTTCAGTATTGTACCGCCACAACCCAATGTCTCATCATCAGGGTGTACCGCCACAACCAAGACTTTATCCATCTCTACTGTATTAAGATTTATCCACAAAAATCATTATAAATTTCTGAAAAACCAATGGTATTATATGTGTTCTTCAAATCCGCGGAAATGGACGTTTAGTTCGTGGAGGTGCTCTAAGAGCGTTCCTAGAGGTGTGCCTTCTGTCATCTTAGCAAAGGCGTTGACATCCTTGGGGAAGCACTTGCCGCCATAACCGAACTTACCATCGGGACCAGGAACGTAGGTGTGGGTATCATTAATATAGCCGGAGAGAAGCATACCTGTATGTACCTTACGCCAGTCGCCACCCATCTGCTCGCAATATTCTCGGCAAGCATTGAAGTAGGTGACTTTGTATGCCCCAAACACATTGTGCATGTATTTGGTGAGCTCTGCCTCCAGAGGAGTCATAACCGTAAACTTCTTACCAACAAAAATCTTTGTGAGAAGTTCGTGTGCACCGGTGAACACCATGGTTTGCTTCTTGAAGTCCTCAATATGTGTACGCTCTGTCAAGAATTCGGGCATATAGTGTACTTTATGGCCTGTTTCTTTAGAGAGCCTTTCACTTGTACCAGGGAGGATTGTGGTACGCACAAACACAGGCACATCAGGAAGCTTTGTAATCAACTCCTTCATCAGCGTCAAGTCCTGCGTACCGTCATCCTCTGTAGGCACGTGTATCTGTAAGAATGCTATATCAATATTACTCAGGTCATCATTATAACCTTTGGGAGGGTCGCTGATAAAAAGTTTACACTCAGGGTTGTTGTGTTCCAACCAATCTTTGAGGGCTCCACCTACGAAGCCACATCCAATAATTCCAACGTTAATCATTGTTATATTGTTTATTTATATTGTTTATAATTACATTTAATGTTATCTCTTTTCTTTAGCGTAAAATGCATCAGTCTTCAATTAGACTCTTAATAGCCTCGCAGATGAAGCAGACATCATCTTCTGTAACGTATGGTCCTGCAGGGAGGCACATACCAATCTTGAAGAGTTCTTCGCTCACGCCATTGAGGTAGGCAGGAGCGTTCTTATAGATGGGTTGTTTGTGCATGGGTTTCCACAAAGGGCGGCTCTCAATGTTTAGTGCATCCAATCCCATACGCATAGCCTCGACATTGGCGTTTGGCTGACAGTCTGTAACAGCACTTGAAGCAGCATGGATGACACCAGCGGCTCCACCTACGGCACCAGTAATGACTTGTTTGTATGCATTTTCTTGACCCTTTACCTTCAGATTTGGGTCGAGGGTCATGGTGCAGAGCCAATAATTACTATCGTAAGCCATTGAAGATTCGCCATTGGACATTGACCATTCGTCTTTCGGTTGGGAATGTACATGGATGCCTTTCACATCAGCTAATAGTTCTTCATACAGAGCTTGAACGTGCTTGTGATGGACAATATGCTCGTCAGCAATTGTCATTTGTCCTCGACCGATACCTGCACAGATATTGCTCATGCGGTAGTTGTAGCCAATTTTCTCATGCTGGTAGTAGGGATAGCTCTCGCGATACTGAGTAGCGTACATCATAATCTCGCGCCAGTGGTCTTCATCCTCTGTAATCAGCGCACCACCGCCACTCGTGGTAATCATCTTATTGCCGTTGAAGGAGAGAACGCCATATTTACCAAACGTACCCAACACTTGACCTTTGAACTTGGAGCCAAAGCCCTCAGCAGCATCCTCAACAACGGGGATACCATACTTGTTAGCAATCTCCATGATGCGGTCTATCTTATATGGCATACCATAGAGCGCAACAGGCACAATTGCTTTGGGCTTCTTTCCTGTTTTTGCAATACGATCCTTGATGGCTTCCTCCATCAAGTCTGGGTCCATATTCCATGTGTCCTTTTCAGAATCCACAAATA
>Ga0247610_10002862_pt1 | contig 19456 bp, 20 predicted proteins | sample 174DNAGHGhighgp2_FD_193483 | JGI IMG/M metagenome (GOLD analysis project Ga0247610, IMG submission 193483) | Sheep rumen microbial communities from Palmerston North, Manawatu-Wanganui, New Zealand - 1742 DNA GHGhigh gp2 | ecosystem: Host-associated > Mammals > Digestive system > Stomach > Rumen...
CAATTATTTCAATTGAAGATGGTTTAAGTGAAAATGATTGAGAAGGATTTGCTAAATTAAGAAAAGACATTGGTAACAAAATTCAAATTGTTGGTGATGACTTATTCTGCACAAACCCTAAGATTTTAAAACAAGGTATTGAAAAGAATGCTGCTAATGCAATTCTAATCAAATTAAACCAAATTGGTTCACTATCAGAAACTATTGAAGCAATCTTAATGGCTAAGAAAGCTGGATGGAATGCCGTAGTTTCTCACCGATCAGGAGAAACTGAAGATACAACAATCGCTGATTTAGCTGTTGCACTAAATGCTGGTCAAATTAAAACTGGTAGTATGTCAAGGAGTGAAAGAATTTGCAAGTACAACCGTTTAATGGAGATTGAAGATGAATTAGGTCTTCAAGCTAAATATCGCGGTGCTGGTGCATTTGCAAACATCCAAAAATAATTAATTATGAGAAATAGAAAAATAAAAAAAGTTGCTATTTTAGCATCAGGTGGTAATTCACCTGGTATGAACAATGTTGTTATTACATTAGTGAGAAAATGTCGTTACTATGGTATTGATGTAAGACTAATTAATAATGGTTTTACTGGTTTATTAGATGATGATTTTACTAAACCTGATTTACAAATGTTAAGTTATTTCTATGCAAATGGAAATATCTTAATTGGTAGTTCACGTTGTTTACCTTTCCGTAGACTTCGTTACCAAAAAAAGGCGTACAACATTTTAAAGAAACATGCAATTGATTGCTTGTTTGTAATTGGTGGTGATGGTTCATATCGTGGAGCTTTATCACTAAAAAAATTAGGTATGCATGTTATTTGTTTGCCTGGAACAATTGACAATGATATTGCTTCTACTGAAAAAACCATCGGTTTTTCTACAGCATTAAATGGTATTGTTACAAATATTGATTCAATTCGTAATAGTTTTGATTCACATTTGGGAATTTGTCTTGTTGAGGTTATGGGACGTAGATTTCCAGACTTAGCAATAAATGCTGGTATTGCTACACAAGCAGAAGCAATTATTACTGTAGAAAATGTATTAACAACAAAAGAAATTATTGATATTGCTAAAGAAACATGAAAGAATAAACACCGTTCTTGCATTATCGTTGTAACTGAAAAAATCTATGGTAAAAATGGTTTACCATCTTTGGAAAAAATTGCTAATGATATTGAAAACGAAACTGAAAGAATTGCTAGAGTAGCGGTATTAGGTTACACTCAAAGAGGTGGAATTCCAACTGCTGGTGATCGTAATTTAGCTAGTTGAATGGCTTCTTATGGTCTAGATTTAGCTATTAGCGACCCTAATGAAAGCTACACAATTGATTACATTGGATCAAGAGTAACTCATACCCAAATTAATCGAGCTGTAGCTTTACCAAAAAAATCAGTCAATGTTAAATTATTAAAAGAATTTAATAAGTACTGTAAATTCTAATTTAATAAACGTATGCAAAATTTAAGTAAAAAGTTTTTTAAACGTACAAAAATTGTTAGTACATTCGGTCCAGCAATTACTAGTGATATTTTATCACTTAAAGATTTAGAAGATCAATCTAAAAAAGAAGTAGTTACTGAAGTATATGACCGTGTTCAAAAATTAATTGAATCAGGAATGAATTGTGCCCGACTTAATTTTAGTCATGGTACACATGAGGAACAATTAGTTAGGATTAAAATAATTCGTGATGTTGCTGGAAAATTAAAAAAGAACATCGCCATCATGTTAGACACTAAAGGCCCTGAAATTCGTTTAGGTAAATTTAACCAAAAGAAAGTGGAAGTAAGAATCAACACTCAAGTTGATATTTACACTGTTAATGATGTTATTGGTGATTCTAATCATTTCAGTGTTAAAGCAACAAGTGATGGATACAACATGATTAATGATGTTAAAGTTGGTTCTTCAATATTGGTTGACGACGGTAAATTAAAATTAGTTGTAACTAATATTGATAAAGAAGCAAATATTATTCATACCATTTCTGAAAATTCCCATGAAATTTCAGAAAAAAAGCGAATTAACTTACCTGATGCAAATTACACAATGCCATTTTTATCTGATAAAGATAAAGAAGACATTAAATTTGCATGTGATAATAAGTTAGACTTTATTGCTTTATCATTCGTTAATAGTGCTGATAATGTAAGAGAAGTTCGTGAAATTTTAGCTCAAAATAATTTTCCAAACATTCAACTTATCAGTAAGATTGAAACTAAAAATGCTATCAACAAATTAGATGAAATTATTGCTGCAAGTGACGGTATCATGGTAGCTAGAGGTGATTTGGGATTAGAAATCCCTTATTATGAAGTACCTTATTGACAAAAGCAAATTATTCGTAAGTGTCGTTTCACAGGAAAAACAAGTATTGTTGCTACCCAAATGTTAGATTCTCTAGAACACAACATTCAACCAACTAGAGCAGAAGTTACTGATGTATTTTTTGCTGTAGAACGTGGTGCTGATGCGACAATGTTGTCTGGTGAAACTGCTAATGGTGAATTCCCTGTTAATGCTGTTGAAATAATGTCAAACATTGATGTTAAATCAGAAATTTTATTTGACTATGAACGAGCTATTGATGTTTATTTCCAAAAAACTAAATTCCCAAAATATGCAAAACGAACAGCAACGAGAATTGCACGTAATCTCCTTCCTAGTGGTGAACAAATCAACCCACAATTTAAATACAATGCTCTAATCTTATTTTCTGATGATAAATTGCTTGTCAAAGCAATTTCTAACATTAGACCAGCAGCAACAATTATCTTAATTACTAGTGAACCGGAATTGTTAAAATTCTATGCTGTTCATTATGGAATTCAAACATATTATGTTGATGACTTAAATGAAGCTAAAGAAAATTATAAAGATGTTGCTGAAGATGCTTTGAATAATATCTTCGGTAGCCAAAAATCTGCAATCGCTTATTTTAATAAAAGATTCCACAAAATATAATTTACTTTTCTAAAAACGAAAAATTTACATCAGCTAGGCAAAACCTAAAAGATGTAAATTTTTTAAAATAAAAAACGACTCCAAGAGTCGCTTAATATGGTGGTTTCGGACAGAATTGCACTGTCGACACAAGGATTTTCAGTCCTTTGCTCTACTGACTGAGCTACGAAACCTTTATGGCGGTCCAGACGGGAATCGAACCCGCAATCTCCTCTGTGACAGAGAGGCATGTTAACCGGTACACCACTGGACCATTGGTTGCGGAGGTTGGATTTGAACCAACGTCCTTCAGATTATGAGACTGACGAGCTACCAGGCTGCTCTACTCCGCAATATGGCGGATGCTAAGGGATTCGAACCCCTGCGTACCTTTCGATACCTTTCGGTTTTCAAGACCGATCCCTTCAACCAGACTTGGGTAAGCATCCGTGTTAAAACACATTAAAATTATATATTATTTTTATACTTTCACAACTTAGATTACAAAATTTAACATTTATAATGCACAAAATTTATAAAACAAGTTTAAATAAATTTGATACGACAAATGTCGTTAATATCTAAATTTAAATCTTGATCTGTCACAATGATTAAAGTTTGCATTGGTTGATTAACAATGTCAATACTATTATTACCTTTGTCATAAATAGTTTTGATTTTGAAACTAATTTTTTTATGATTTTTGCCAATAGCTTCAAATTCACTATCTTTTATAAAGTAGTTTTTGCTTATAATTTCAAACTTATTTGCTGATAATTTTTTATTAACTATAAAAGCATAGTTTTGATAAACGCGTTTTTGAACTGAACTATCAATCATAAAGTTTTCATTTGGTAAACCACCAAATCATGCAGTATTGGTTTCACGATTAACAACATTTTCAACTTCTTTAAGATAATAATCAATATCAGCTATCTGATTAGTTGAATAAAATTCATCAATAGCTTCGCGATATGCTTTAACGACTGTAGCTATATAATGTTCTGTTTTCATTCTTCCTTCAATCTTTAAAGATTTTATTGGAAGCATTAAAATCTTTTCAAGATTTGGAATTTGGCTCATATCTTTTGCAGACATGTTAAAGTTATTTGCATAATCTTTGACTTCGTCATATAGTTTATACTCTCATCTACAAGATTGAGCACAACCACCAATATTTGCATCACGTAAGCAGTAGTTATTGCTTAACATGCATCTTCCAGAATAGCCAATACAAACTGCACCATGGATAAAATACTCAATATCAATATCTTTAGCTACATTGTTAACTAAAGGTTTTAAATTTTCATACTCAACTTCACGAGCTAAAACAATTCGACCTGCATTATTTCTTTTTCAAAATAAGGCAGCTTTTGAATTTGTAATCGATTGTTGTGTTGAAATATGTATTTCAACACTTTTGTCAAGTTTTCTTATTAATTCAACAATGTAAGGATCAGCACAAATAAATCCATCTGGTTTATACTTTAAAACTTCATTAAAAAAATTTTTGGCATTTTTCAAATGAACATTGTGACAAAGAATGTTAGTTACAATATACACTTTTTTATTCATTTTATGTGCTAATTGAATTGTTGATTTGATATCATCAAAATCAAAATTACTAGCTCTTGCTCTTAATGAGTATTGTTTTCCACCAAAATAGATAGCATCAGCTCCATATTCTAAAGCAATTTTTGCTTTAAAATTATCTCCAGCCGGAGAAAGTAATTCTGTTTTATTATTCATTTGCTTCTCCTTTGACATTTAATGGAACATATTTTAAATCTTCTACTTTACCATTAAAGAATCCTGGTGAAAGTTCAATAGGTTTATTAATGTCTTTTTCTTCTTCTAATAACTTTTGTTTAGAAGTACTATATTTTCCTTCTTTAATTAATGCTATTGCTTTAAGATAAATGTTTGCAGTTTTAATTGTTCATACATCGTCATGCATGAAATTATCAACAACGAAATAGTCAATATTTAAATCTATCAATATGTCAATATAATTAATTAGTGATAAATTATATCCAGTGTAAATACATGTACCTTTTTCATTTTCAAGAATATTAGATGAATAATCACGTTTTCTTTCTTTTAACATTAATTTTCGATTCGTTAAGTCATCTTTGATATTGTTCATTTTCGCAAATGTGCTTATTAAGTGTCATCGTGATTCCATCATAAATTGATAACCTGAAATTTGCTTAAATAACTTTACATTATTTTTATTTTTACCAAAATCAACAAGTTCATATCTTGTGAGTTCATTTGGTAAAAAGACATTATTAATATTGTTCTTGCTATAAAATTCTAATTGACCATAATTAGTAACTAAAGTTTGAGAATTATAAATCAAATTAAACTGATAATTATTTTCAAAATCAATTTGTGCAATAGCATAGTCATTGAAAATAATATTATTGATTTTTAATTTATGAAGATAAGAGAGAATGTTGGTTAAATTTTCTAATTCAGTTTCATGAATATGATCATCAATGTTTATATAAATTTCTTTGCTTGTGTGGTTAGAAATATTAATTAAATCTGGTAATTCCTCAAGACTGTATTTGTAATTAGCTTTGTTTGTAACAGTTTTGATTCCAATAATAATTCCATCAACTTGTGTGTCTTCACACAAAGTTTTAAAATTATCAAAGTTATTTGCTGTGATTAATAATTTTGGTGTTTTTATTTCTTTTTGCATATTGCTACTCCATCATCGATTTTAATAATTTTAACATTTCAACCTTGTCTAGAAACTAATCAAGTCTCAAACTCCTTTACTTTTGACAGTAAACGTTTTTGGTTTCTTGTTAATTCTTTTCGATTATTGAATTTCTTTAAAAATATATTGTCTACAACAATAATGCCATTATTATTCAAAAATTTTTGACAATGCTCAAACATTATTTCTTGATGCGATTTTGCACCATCAATAAAAATAAGATCAAATTTCTCGTTAGTTTTAAAAAAAATAACATCTAAATTAACAATATGTATCTTTTTAATATCTTTTAGATATTCACAAGCTAAAGAATAATTATCAGTGTTTTTTTCTATTGTTGTAATGTTTTTGATATGTGGATTTAAACTAAAAGCAAAAGCACTATAACCATATGCTGTTCCAACTTCTAGAATGGAAGTAAAACCATTATCATCAATAATATGATTAATTAAATCAAGAGTTTTATCTCTGATAATAGGTATATGATTTTCAATGCATATTGTTTTTAATGTTTGTAAATCCATAACTCTATTTATTAATTTCTAAATCAATATATTGCTGCAAAATATATTGAGCTGATAGCTTATCTTTTATTTTTTTAATTTGGCTATTTTTCAATTCTGCAAATTCTTTCAACATTTCCGTTGTATTTTGTGTTGAAAATCTTTCATCATATAAAACAACTTCGATCTTTAGATTATCTTCTAAGAGTTTTTTAAATTTTAAAACCATTTCAGCAGTCTTAGAAATTGTCCCATTTAAATTAATAGGATAGCCTAGAACAATTTTTGCAATTTGATAATCTACAAGTTGCTTTCGTAAATGATTAATTACATAAAGATAATTATTTTTAGGATAAGTAATAGTCAATCATGGTGAAGCTATTTTCATATTATCATCACTAATAGCAACACCAATGTTTTTTGTACCAAAATCTATACCTAATAAACGCATATTACTTTTGTCTGAATTTCTTAAAATTATTTTTAAGTTCACTTAATTGTTTTGTTAATTCACTAAGTTTAACAACATCAATTTGTTTTGATTCAGTTTGATCTTGTTCTAATTTTTTAATCTTGTTAATTTTATCTTGAATTAAAAACTGATAAGATTTGATTGTGAAATTATAAATCAAAGAATCAATTTCACGTTCATAGTTTAGATTTTGATTTTCTTCAACGTCGTACATATAAGTTGTTAATAACTTAATAGCATTCTTATAAACGTCTATATCTTCTTTAGAAAGGTTTTTATCTTTGATTTTTCTTTCTATTGTTGTTGTTAATTCATTAAATAATTCATTTGATGAAATAATAGGATTAGAACTGATAATGTTTTTGTATAAACGATATATTTTGTCTTGTTCAGGTGATGCAATTGTTTTTGAAATATTTACTCGTTTAGAGAAAAGATCAAATAATTTCGGATTGGATAAAATGATAATTAGCATTTGTGAAATACAAGCTTGAATTTGTTGATATAAAAATTGTATTTCTGATTTTTGATGAGCAGTAGATTTAGTTTGTTTATTAACAATTGGTTTATTTTTTGTGAAATTTACTCCACCAGAACTTGCGTTTTTATTGACTTCAATAAACTCATTTAACTTAAGTTTTAAACTATCTTTAGCAATCTTTGTCCTTTGTGAAATCAAATCAAGATGCATATCATACAATAATGTATCGCCATATTCAGATAAATATTTCAAAAGATTACCAACACGAATGATTTTTTCATCATTGGACATATTTAATGGTAAATCATATATGATTTTGTAAGTTAAGAAATCCGTTCGGTTTTTTATTAAATCATCAACTGCCGCTTTTCCGTGTGCTCTTAAGATTTCATCAACATCTTTCTCTTTGTAATTTTGATATGTAACAACAGAAACGTTCAAACCATTTTCAAATAATTGTTTTCCAATGGAAATATTAGCATCACTACCTGCTTGATCATTATCAAAACTTAAAATAATGTATTTTAAATTTTCAAGTGTTTGTAATAATGAAATATGTCTTGTAGTCACAGCCGTTCCCATGGTAGCTAATACATTATCATATCCAGCTTGTGTATAAGCTATTGCATCCATGAAACCTTCACAAATAATGACAAAATCTTTATTTGTAGTTTTAACATGATTAAAATTGTATAAAACTTCACCTTTTTTGAAAATTTTAGTTTCTTTGGTGTTTGAATATTTTGATTCTTGTTTTCCTGTTCAATCTCTTCCACTAAAACCAACTAGGTTGTTATTTTCATCATAAATAGGAAAAGTTATACGGTCAATTAAGAAAGCAATTGGATGATTATTATTTGATTCAGTAGCAATACCAGCGTCAAATAATTCTTGTAAGTTAAAAACTTTATTTGCCGGTAAGTTATTACCAAAAAATTGGTCTTTATTTGTTAACCAATCAATCATTTGGAATCGATTATTAACAGCATAACCAATTCCGAATTTTTTAATCAATTCATCATTTAAACCGCGATTTTTTAAATATTCCAAGATGTTTTTATTTTCATCATTATAAAGAATTCCAGTATAAAATTCATTAGCACGAACATTGGCATCAACTAATCTTTGATCATGTGCAGAAAGTGCTTTTTGATTATTGGTTGAAAAATCAAAACCACCTAAATCATAATTTGTTAATTCAGCCACTTTTTTAACTGCTTGCAAATATGATATCTTCTCATATTTAGAAACGAAACTAAATACATCACCTTTTGTACCACAAACAAAACATTTAAATATTTTCTTTTTAGGTGAAATAGAAAGTGATGGATGAGTATCAGGATGGAACGGACACAACCCAAAATAACTTGAGCCTTTCTTTTTAAGTGAAATATAGTGTGATATAACATCCACAATATTTGTACTATTGCGGATATCCTCAATTAAACTAGAAAGATTGTTGTTATATTTTGACATGTCTAAATTTTGTTGCTGTTTAAGTATTTAACAATTTCAGAAATATTAATTCTTTCTTGCTTCATTGTGTCACGATTTCTAATTGTTACACAATTATCATTGATTGAATCATAATCAACTGTGATACAGAATGGTGTACCAATAGCATCTTGTCGACGATATCTTTTACCAATTGAGCCACTTGTATCAAATGTTGCGGATATATTTTGTTTAATAATGTCATTAAACACTTTGTAAGCTTCGGATTGTAATTTATTTACCAATGGAAGAATTGCAACTTTATATGGTGCTAAATCATATGCAAAGTGCATAATGACTCTTGAATCATCGTTTTCAAGTTTTTGTTCTTCATAAACATCACAACAAATTGCATAGAATAAACGTTCTACACCAACAGATGGTTCAACAACGTGTGGAATAATTTTTTTGTTTGTCTTCTCATCTAAATATCAAATATTTGCTTTTGAATAATTAGCATGACTACTTAAATCAAAATCACGACGATTTGCAATTCCTCATAATTCGCTAAAACCATGTGGATATTTATATTCAACATCTACTGTTCTAGAAGAATAGTGAGATAAATCATTTTTATCATGTTCTTTTAAACGATAGTTTTTTTGGTTTAAATGAATGATGTTTTTAACAAAGTTTTGAATTTTATCAAGTTGCTCATTAAATAAATCGGCAGCTTTATCAGGGTATGTGAAATATTCACATTCCATTTGTTCAAACTCTCTAGTTCTAAAAATGAAGTTGCCTGGAGTAATTTCATTTCTGAATGCCTTACCAATCTGACAAATAGCAAATGGTAATTTCATTCTACTTGTTCTTTGAACATTCATAAAGTTAACAAAGATACCTTGAGCTGTTTCTGGTCTTAGGTATGCTTCATTACTTTTATCCGTTAAAACTCCTTGGTATGTTTTAAACATTAAGTTAAAATTTCGAACATTAGTTCAATCTTCTCCACCACATACTGGGCACTTAATATGACTATCAGCAATAATCTTTTCGATTTCTTCAAAAGTTGCATTCTCTGCAACAGAAATTCCAGTTGCACTTTCAATTAGTTTATCTGCTCTAAAACGATTATGACATTTTTTGCAATCAACAAGTGGATCTGTAAAATTTGATAAATGACCACTTGCTTTTCAAACTGTTGGGTTTAAAATAATACTACTATCTAAACCAACAGCATTGCTTTGTGTTGTTACATACTCTTTTCATCATACACTTTTGATGTTTTGCTTTAACAAAACACCTAATGGACCATAATCTCATCCATTGGCAATACCACCATAAATTTCACTACATGGATATACAAATCCATAGTTTTTAAGATGATTTACAATAATTTCTTGTTTTAACTCTTTCATGGTATATATCATGTCTATTTTATATTTATAAGTTAATAAATTAAAATTAATTGCCATTATCTTCCTACTAATAAATATGAAATTTTTAGAAATTTTTAAAAATATTCTATACAATTTTGTAAAATTGTATAGTATTTAGTATGTGTGAGTATTTAATTGTTAGACAACTAAAAGTAAAATCAGAAAACATCAGTATATATCATTTTATATGTTCATGAACTGACTTTATTAATAAATATTGTTTTAATCTAAAACAAGTTAGAGAAGATGTTTTTGTAAACAAAAATAATAATTTTTACTTGTATTTTAAAACAATTGATAAATTTGGTTATGAATTGTTAAGTTTGATCAAGCATTCATTAAAAGATGACTGATATTTTTCCAAAAACATTTTAGAGTTGTACTTTAAAAACTCTGCTCAAAAATTTGCTTATAACAAACAAAATTAAAGGAGAAGATTGTGGAGATGAATAAATTAAAACCCAATCCTAATGTTATTCACCCTGTAAAAAACCATTATGATGTCATCTATTTAAAAAACATCAACAATAATAAAAAGGTTAGTATTGGTGATTTCACTTATATAAGTGAATCGAGTTTTAAAAACAATATCATGGGGAATTACGATTGGATAGAGGACAAACTGGTCATTGGTAAGTATTGCCAAATAGGAAAGGATGTAAGATTCCTATTAAATGGCGTTAACCATGAAATGAATTGTATTTCAACATATCCATTTTATATCTTTGATGATTGAAATGAATCAAGGCCAAATGATAAAACATTTAAATTAAAAGGTGACATTATTATTGGCAATGATGTTTGAATTGGTCAAGGATCAAGTATTTTACCTGGTGTAAAAATTGGTAATGGTGCAATTATTGGGTACAATAGCGTTGTTTCGAAAGATATACCGAGTTATGCTATTGCAGCTGGTAATCCTTGTAAAATTATCAAATACCGTTTCAATAAGCAAACAATTAAACAACTTGAAAAACTAAAATGATGAGATCTGTCAACAGATAAAATCAAACAAATAATGGATTGATTAAAATCAACTAATATTGAAGAAGCAGTTAATAAGATAAATAAATTGGTTAATAACACTGTTAAATAATATAGAATATATACATTAGAAAATTATGAAAATTATTGATACAAAAAAAGAGAATAACAAGATTGTGTACACAATCGAAGCTAATCCTGAAGAATGAAAAAAACAATTAGCAAATACTAAAAAAAGATTAGCTAAAAATCTATCACTTCATGGATTTAGAAAAGGTCATGTTCCACAAAAAATAATTGATGAAACTATTTCTTTAGGTCAAGTGATAAATTCTTCTTTAGATAAGTTTGTAAACAATTTAGCTAACAATTTTATTTATAAGGAATCTCACAAATATCCTGAAATTATTCCTGGATCTTTAAAAGTTGATCTTAAAGAAGTTGATGGTAATAAATTAATCTTAACGTTTGAATTTGAAAAACAACCAAAAATTGAATTAAGAGATTATGACAAAATAAAATTAGACTACAAAGAACCAACAGCAAGTGAAAAGGAAATTGCTTTTGAATTAAAAAACTTACTTAAGAATGATTATATGCTATCGCCTAAAAAAGACGAAACAATTGCAAAAGGTGACATGGTTAAATTTAACTTTGATGGTTATGTTGATGGTAAACCAATCCAAGGTGGAAAAGCTGAAAACTATGAATTAGAAATTGGTTCTGGATTATTTATTCCTGGTTTTGAAGATCAAATGATTGGAATGAAGAAAAACGAAAAGAAGACAATTGAAGTTACTTTCCCTAAAGATTATCCAATGGAAGAATATAGCAATAAGAAAGCAAAATTCAATTTATTCATCAAAGAAATTAATTTTATTACTCCACCAACTATTGACAAAGAATACTTATCAAAATTCAACTTTCCAAATGTAACAAATGAAGCTGAATTAAGAGAATATATTAAAAAAGAAATCATTCGTGTTAAAGGCGCAGATGCTAAACAAGATTTGGTTAAAACTGTAAATGACTGAATTATTAAAAACATCAAAATGGATTACATTCCTGATTATTTAATTAAGACGCAAATGAATTCCATGAAACAAGATTTTGATGCTCGTGCTAAAAATCAATTTAATAAAAAGCTTGAAGACGCTATTAAAGATATGGGTTACAAATCTATGGATGAATTTACTCAAAAATTACGAGAAAGCGCTATAGCTAACATTAAATTTACATTAGGTATGGACACATTAATGAAATTGCTTGATGTTAAAGTAACTAATGCTGATGTCGAACGTGAAATCCAACAAACTGCAAACATGTACAAACTTAATGTTGAAGATTTAAAAAAGAATACTTCAATTGTAAACAGTTTAAAAACTTATATGTTAAATGATAAGATCATGGACAAGTTATTAGAAATTAACAATAAGAAGTCTAAAACAGAAACTAAAGAAGAAAAACCTAAAGCAGAAGTCAAAGAATAATTAATATTTGAATAAAGTATCAAACTTGATTCCTAAATTATTATCAATATACTCTTTAAGTAATTTGATAGCAAAATCAAAACTAACAGCATACATGCTAGTTTTTTTGTATTCATTATTAAATAAATAATAGAACAATTTGTTTTCTTCTAGTGAATAAGCTTTTTCATTTCTTAGATTAAAATGAACATTGCAAACCATTCCATGTTTGTTAAAATTAAGTGTTTTTAATATTCTTGAACCGCAAACAACACATTTATTAACTTCAAGACTAATTCCATTTAATAAACAAAATTTTTGCATAATAATCAAATCTAATTGCTTAATAGAATACTGATTGCTTAAAATTAAATCCAGCATCTTTTTTCAAAAAATAAAATTAATTTCACCATTACTATTTGTCTTACAAACACACTCACATAACAAATTAAACGACTCAATATTTGCTATTCTTCAATCAGCTTGTACAATAGCATTGCATTTTTTTAAACGACTCACTTTATTAGCAACTCTTGCCATAAAGATTTCAAACTCACAATAATTACCTAAAAATAAATTTCTTCCATTTTTAGATGTAATTTTTCTGCTTCCTAAAGAAATGACCGGTATCCTATTACCATTTTCATCTAAGATGGTAATTATCTCGTCATTTTGTTGGTAATCAATACGATTAACTACATAACCTTTAATAATAGATTCAGACATTAAATGTATCCGCCATCTTTTAATACAGATGGATTGTTTCTCCAATCATTTTTAACTACTACAAAAAGATTTAAAACAATCTTGCAATCGTAATATTCGTGAAGTTTGTGTCTTGCATCTGTACCAATTCTTTTAATCATTCTTCCACCACGACCAATGATGATTGGTTTCTGTGATTCTTTTTCAGTAACAATATCAGCATATACTTCAAAAACATTAGTTGTCTTATCATAATTCTTTTTCTTGATGCATACACAAGTAGCATATGGTATTTCTTGATAAAAATTTTTGATTATTTGTTCACGAATAATTTCGCTAATAATGAAATTATCAGAATCAGTTTCTTTTAAAATTATTGGATCATTAGTTAAATATTTACTAATAGTATCTATTAAGATGTCAGTATTAATGTTTTTTAAAGCGCTGATTTCAATAACATCATTAACTTTAATTAATTCTTGTACTTTTTGTTTATATTCATCAATACTCTGCTTTTCACAAGCATCAATCTTATTGAAAACTAAAATAACATTATCAATGTTAAAACTTTTTACCATTTTGATAACTTCTAAGTCTTCATCGTTGATTTCTCTAGTTAAATCAATTAACAATAGCGCAATGTTTGCATATTTATAGGCGTTCTTAATTTGTGAATTTAAATAGTTATCTAATTTATTTCTTGAAAAATGAAAACCAGGAGTGTCTACAAAAGCAATTTCTTTATGTTCTGTAGCATAAACATAATTTATTTGATTTCTTGTTGTTTGAGGTTTTTGTGAAATAATTGCTACTTCTTTTTTAGCAATTTGATTAAATAATGTTGACTTACCAACATTAGGTTTACCAGTAATAACTACTGTTCCGTACATTTTGCTCATACTATTTACAAACCTTTTGTAATATTTTATTTTGCAAACTAAACATTACTTCTTCTTTCTTTTTATCATCATGATCATAACCTAAAAGGTGCAAGATTCCATGAATGAAAGCTAAAATAAATTCTTCATTAAATGATTTCTTTGAAACTTTTTGAATATAATCTGGTGCTAAGTATATTTCACCTAATAAAGGTGTATTAACTGATGAACTAGCATCTCTTAAAGCAAATGTGATAACATCTGTTGATTTATCTTTTTTTCTAAATTGTTTGTTAATTTTTTGCATTTGTTGGTCATCAACAACGATAACATCAAAATATAAAGATTCTTTAATCTTCAAATCTTTGCTAACTTGTTTAACAGATAAATCCATCAAAGAGATTAAAGTCTTTGTTATCTTCTTTGATCTATATCATTTTGTTATCTCATATTTAAGCATGAGAATATTATATATTAGTTAAAATATATAAAATACTCATACATAGTTACTTCGCCGTAATCGAAGTTTGTTTGATATATTCCTGAAGTCAATAGCGTCCCATCTGCTAGATTGCAGTAATAACTGTAATTATTGTCAATAGTTGCATTAAAAACTAAAAAGCATTTGTAGCTAATATTATCATTGATATTCTTAACCATATAAGTTTTAGTTTCTTCTTGTTTTTGTAAATAATTGTGAATACCTCTATTTACAAAAAGTGTTTGACTAGTTCCGTCACTAACGATTAAGTTTGACTTAATAATTTCAATCTTTGTAACAAAGATTATGATTAACAAAAGTGCTAACAAAGAAAGGATTATAATTGATAAAATTTGTAATTTTTGTTTATTACTCATACATAAATAAAAATGAAAAAATTTACTAAAATTTTAAAAGTTTTTCAATTTTTTGCTTTAACAGACCAATATTTTGCTTAGTTTTAGCGCTAACCAAAATGATATTTTCTTTGTCGATATTTAAGTATTTAGCTATTTGATCTAATTTCGATATATATAGTTTGTAGTTATTCTTATCAACTTTGTTTAGCACAACAAAACAATTAGCAAATTTCTTTGCTAAATATTTATGCATGTTAACATCTTCTTCTGTGATGACATTAGCATCACATATTTGAAAAAAAGCAAATACATTTATACGGTTGACAAATATGTTATCAATAATTTTGATAAGATCAACTTTTTTGGCTTTATTAGTTTTAGCATAACCATATCCTGGCAAATCAATGATTCGATATTTACTAAAATCATAAAAATTAGCCAACTGAGTGCGTCCTGGAGTTTTAGATGTAATTGCAATTTTTTGGTTTGCTAAAGCATTAATTAATGATGACTTGCCAACATTACTACGACCAATAAAGGCGATTTCAGTGGTTTGATCATTAATTCAATCAGCATCATTGTATGCTGATTTAATAAATTTAGCCATTATTATTTGTTATCATCTTTAACTTTACGTTTAAAGTTATTCATGATTTGACGTACTTGTTGTTCGCTTGGTTTTCTACCCATTTGAGCATACATTGCACGAATTTGTTCTTCCGTAATAGGTGGATTTTCTTCAAGTTTTTTCTTTGTAATTTTATTAGAAACTTTGAAGCCAATTATTGCACCAATAACTAAACCAACAACTAGCACAGCAACAAGAATTCCAATTCAAGTGCTTGTACTTAATCCACTAGCTTCATTTGCACTTTGTGCAACATATAAAATTATGTCTAACATGCTATTTCTCCTTTTTTGATTTTTTTACTTTTTTCACTGTTTTTTAACATTAAATCTCAACAAATTTTTGCAACAATATCTTCAGGTGTTAACTTATAATATTTTATTATATCTTTTGCATTACCGCTACGACCAAAGTCATCAATACCAATTGCTAAATCAGCATATTTGTATCAACTTGCAGTTACACCATATTCAATACTTATAATTGGTTTATTGCCTAAAGTTTCGCGGATATAATCTGGATTTTGTTTATCAAATAATTCTAAGCAAGGAGCTGATATAACCCTTGCAGAAATTCTTTTTCTTGCCAAAAGTTCTTGAACTCTAATTGCAGTTTCAACTTCACTACCAGTAGCAATTAAAGTTAAACGGTATGATTTGTGAGGTGTATTTGATATTACATATGCACCTTTAGAAACATCCTTATAACTCTTAGTTTGATATTGCTTAAATGCACTACGAGAAGTTACAATAGTAACTGGCGCTGTTTTAGAATCCAATGCAAATTTTAATGCATATAAACTTTCATACAAGTTACATGGACGGAATAAATAATGATTTGGGATTAATCTTAATGATGCAATTTGTTCAACTGGTTGATGCGTAGGTCCGTCCTCTCCAACTGTGATGCTATCATGGCTGTAAACATTAATTGATGGAATTTGTCCAATAGCTGCTAATCTTATAGCGGCTTTGTTATAGTCGAAGAAACTCAAGAATGTCGAACCAATAGCTTTAATTCCACCATGAGCTGTCATACCATTAACTATTGATGCCATTGCAAATTCTCTAACACCATAGCTAATTCTTTGACCACTGTAATTTGACGAATTAAATGGAGCCATAGTATTAGCACCAATTTTTGTTGAAGAACTTACATCAGCAGATCCAACCATTAATGTAGGAATGTTTTTAACCAAAACATTTACTAACTCACCTACAATTTCCCTAGTTGAATTAGACTCTTTAAATTTAATGTTCTTGAATCAATCTAAGTTGACATCAACTTCATTGCTAATAGTTTTGATATATAGGTTGTAAAGCTTTGTATCTTTGAATTCAACTACTCGTAGTTCTTTATAGAAATTATTTAATAATTTATTTCCTCTTTTTAGGATTATCTCAGTAAAATCTTCCTTTACAATTGTTGGAATTTCAAAAGGTCTATTTTTATAACCTCATTTGTTTTTCATATTTTGAACTTCTTGTAAACTAAATGGACTACCATGACATGTGTTGCTTCCAGCTTTTGGAGAACCAAAACCAATTATTGTATTAATTTCAATTACAGTTGGTTTTGATGACCTTTTAGCCTTTGCAATCGCAGCATTAATTTCACCAACGTCATTACCTTTTCTTACATAAATATGATTTCATCCACAAGATTCAAAGAATGATTTAACTTTCATGCTTGTTGAATCTGATACTTTACCATCTAGTTGAATTTTGTTTGAATCATAAAGCAAAATTAACTTGTTTAATCTTAAATTACCTGCCAAGTTAATAGCTTCGTAAGCTACACCTTCTTCTAAACAACCATCACCATGAAAGCAGTATGTGTAATGGTCAATTAAATTTCCAAAAACATTAAACATTGTTGCATGTTTTCTTTCAGCAATTGCCATTCCAACTGCTGCTGCTATGCCTTGACCTAGTGGTCCAGAAGAAATTTCAATTCCTGGTAATAAATGTGGTTCAGGATGTCCAGGTGTTTTAGAATTAATCTTTCTGAAATCTTTCAAATCGTTAGTTGTTATATTTTTATATCCTGCACATACCATTGTTGCATAAACTAGTGAACTTGCATGTCCAGCACTTATAATAAAACGATCACGATTAAAGAAATTAGGAACTTTAGGACACACATTTAAATGATATTTAAAAAGTGTGTAAAATATTGGCGCAGCTCCAAGAGCAATTCCTGGGTGACCAGAGTTAGCATTAGCAATTTGATCTAAAGATAATGCTCGCAAACAGTTAATTGATATTTTTGATTTTGAGTTTGTCATTTTTACTCCATTGATAACAAATTTTTGGTTTTTGAAATGAAAATACAATTCCCATTTCTTTGTTTATATTTATTTTATATATAATTAATGCAATATGAAAATTTTAGTTGTATCAAATAAGAAGTCAAAAAGAGTATCTTTAATACCAAGTGATGTTAAAAAATTAACTGAGAATAAAATTGAAATAGTTGTTTTATCTGATGCTGGTAAATGTTGCGGTTTTAGAAACGAAGACTATGTAAATGCTGGAGCAAAAATTGTAGAGAAAATTAATGAAGAAATAATGAAAGATATTAATGTCGTTTCTTTCATTGATTTTCCAAAAAACAAAATGATTTTAAAGTGTTTAACTCCAAACCAATTACTTTGGGGTTTTATGTATTTGGTAAATAATCCAAAAAATTTAATAAATGTCCTTCGTGGGGGTATCACTTCTTTAGCTGTTGAAACAATTAACACAAATAATGTTTATGAATATTTTTTACCAATGGAACAAATTAAAGGTGAATATTCAATGATTTTAGCGGCTAATGCATTAGCAAACATTGCTAATGGTAAGGGAAAATTCATTGGTCATATAGCAGAATATAAAGAAACAAGAACTAAAGTTGTTATCCTAAATTATTCTTATGCTGGATACTATGCAGCTAAAGCTGCTTTAGCAAATGGTTGTGACGTTGTTTATTTAGAAACTGATCACACTTTAGCTGAGGAAACTAAGAATGATAAATTATTGAATAAATTATGTCATGCATATGGTTCAAAATTTGAAGTTAAAGAAGCAAGTTATGACAATATTAAACAAGAAGCTTTAGATACTGATATTTTGATTACAACAAACCAATTACCAACTACTAAAACTCCAATGCGTATTACTAAAGAAATGATTGAATCAATGCCTAAGGGTGGAGTATTTATAAATCTTGCTTCTGAAACAGGTTTTGCAAGCAGTACAGAAGTTAAACCAACTTCTGTTGAAAATCCAAGTGTTTTAATTAGTGGTATTAATCACATTGATATAGAAAATATTCATGATATTTACCCATTATCTTCATCACAAATTATTAGTAATTTAAATGCAAAAAATTTCTTAGAAATTGCAAAACAAAAAGACATTCACAATATAATTGCAACTAACGAAAAATATAAAAATGCAATTATGACTTACCGCAATTGCTTAACAAACAAAGAAATTGCTACTAGTTTGCATTTAAAGTATACAAACATTGACACAATTAAAAAAGTATAGTATAATGCAAATGTTCGCTAAATTAGAGAAGGGAGGTGAATAACATATGGCAAAAGTAATAGTAAAAGATGATAATTTAAATGATGCGATGAAGAAATTCACACGTATCATGGCTGATACTAGACGTATAGCTCGTAGCCATGAATATTATTTACGTCCAGGTCTAAAAGCAAAAGAAAAACAAAAGAATGCTGCTAGATATAACAGTAAAAGAAGAACTCATTAATTGAAATTAAGTTTTCTATTTGATAAGATTGATTCCAAATATTGCAGCGAAGTATAGTTTAAAGTGCCCAATTAATTAAATTTAATTCATTATATCTTTCCTTTGCTGAATGGAATCCTAAAGTTTTCCGATAAATCACATTAATTTTTTTAATTTCATTATCAATT
>Ga0247610_10002864_pt1 | contig 19448 bp, 16 predicted proteins | sample 174DNAGHGhighgp2_FD_193483 | JGI IMG/M metagenome (GOLD analysis project Ga0247610, IMG submission 193483) | Sheep rumen microbial communities from Palmerston North, Manawatu-Wanganui, New Zealand - 1742 DNA GHGhigh gp2 | ecosystem: Host-associated > Mammals > Digestive system > Stomach > Rumen...
CTTCGCCAAGACTATCAACTGTCTGAACCCGACCACCACGCACGACGCGTGCAACCGGTGCGAGTCGTGTACAGCGTTCAACGAGCAGCGGTCGTTCAATATCCACGAACTGGATGCCGCGTCCAACAACTCCGTCGAGGACATCCGCAACCTGATCGACCAGGTGCGTATACCGCCGCAGATAGGCAAGTACAGCGTGTATATCATCGATGAGGTGCACATGCTCTCTGCCGGTGCGTTCAACGCCCTCTTGAAGACGCTCGAGGAACCGCCCTCGTATGCGATCTTCATTCTCGCCACAACCGAGAAGCACAAGGTGCTGCCAACTATCCTGAGCCGCTGCCAGGTGTATGACTTCCAGCGAATAACCGTTGCGGATATCATCCACCACCTGCAGTACGTGGCTGCGCAGGAAGGCATATCTGCCACCGAGGACGCGCTGAACGTTGTGGCACAGAAAGCCGACGGAGGCATGCGTGACGCACTGAGTATCTTCGACCAACTCGTAGCGTTCTGCGGCGACACGCTGACCTACGAACGCGCTATCGAGGTGCTGAACGTGCTGGATACCGAGTATTACTTCCGCCTGACGGATATGTGCCTCAAGAGCGATGTCAAAGGCGCACTGCTCCTGCTGAACGAGGTGCTGAACAAAGGCTTCGACGCAGCGAACTTCGTGAGCGGCTTTGCCAAGCACCTCAGAGACGTGCTCGTGGCACACGACACCGCGACAATCAATCTGATCGAGACGAGCGACGCTATCCGCCAGCACTACAAGCAGCAGGCGGCATACACGCCCGCCGTGTGGATATTCAAGGCTCTGGACATCATTGTTGATTCCGAGACCGCCTACCGCACCTCGAAGAACAAACGGCTGACCGTCGAACTGATGCTTATCCGCCTCGCTAACCTGGCTGCCCCGGCACAACCCACAACCAAAGAAGCACTACCTGCACCGCAGGTTACTGCCCAAGCGGCTAAACCGGCACCACAACCGGCTCCGCAACCAAAACCTGTGCAAACGGCTCAACCCGCACAGCCTGCACAGGCAGCGCCGCAGATGCCACAGATGCCGCAGATGCCCAATATACCCAACCTGCCGAACATCCCATCCATTGGAGCTCTGTCAGGCGAAGCCGGTCAATCTTCTGTCAGCGCAAGCGGGGTCCCCACAAATAACATGCAGTGGGGTGCTTCCAGCGGTCTGTCTTCTCTCAGCGAAAGCGGTCTGTCAGGCGAAGCCGGTCAAAATACGCAGCGTAACACCCCTTTTACGGCAGACCAACTTAACGGCGCGTGGGTTGGTCTGAAATCGACGTTCAAAAAAGAACAGCGCCTCGTGGCTATGCTTGACGCACATCGCCCACGACTGATTGACGACCATACAGCACTCATAACCTTCGTCAACCCCTGGCAGGAAGAAGAGTTCAAGAAGTTCAGCCGGCAGATACTGACTATCCTGCGCGACAACCTGCAGAACGACACACTGCTCCTGCAAACCGTGGTGGCGGAGAACATGGCACCCAAACGCGCGTACACCGCCGAGGAGAAATACCGCGTGCTGCAAGAGCAGAACCCCTACCTCGCTGACTTCAAAAAGCAGTTTGATATGCTGCTGGAATAGAGGCCCCCCAACCCTCCCCTAAAAGGGAGGGAGAAAAACAGAAATTAGAAAACAGAAATATATGAAGCAAATTTACTTACTTGCAACCTGTTTGTTATCTCTTGGTCTTTCTGCCGCACCGCTACGGTTCGCTGTAATGACCGACACGCACGTTGAGGCGCCGCAGATAGTGTACGACACCCTGCAGACAGTGGACAGCCTGACGTTACGCGACACGACCATACTCGTTCCGCGAGCCATTGAAGGCGAAGCACTACAGGCGCTGGCTATCTGTGCGCAGGACGTTCGTAATCAGCAGGTGGATTTTATACTTCACGCCGGCGATATGACCGACAACGGCGACTCACTCGAACTGGTGCAGGTTCGCAGACTGCTGGACGCAACAGAACTGCCGTACTATGTCACAACCGGCAATCATGAGACGAAACGCAGCCGCTCGGCACTGCAGGACGTAAAAGCTGTGTTCGATTCCGCACGGTTCATGCTCAACACCAACGGACTGCTCTTTCTCGGTCTGAACAACGGACCGATCATGCGCGCCTCTGACGGACACTTTGCTCCGCAGGACACACTCTGGCTGCGTCAGTGGCTGGACTCACTGGGCACACAGCCGACCTTCGTGATCACACACATGGCACCGCGCAAAGAGGAGGTGGACAACTGGTATGATCTGACAAACATCTTGCGCCAATATAACACCCAAGTTATTATCGGCGGACACCACCACGTGAACGAACATCTGGTAACAGACGGTATCGACAACGTGCTCTGCCGCTCAATGCTGCCTGATGAAGAAGGACACATAGGCTACACTATCGTGGAGGTGGACAACGCAACCATCCGCTTCATTGAGCGCGTACTGCCCGGCGTGAATGCCGCTTCATCCAACTGGATAGGCAGCGAGAGGCCATGGCTCACTCTGCCGCTCAAACGCCGCACATTCGCCGAGCCGGACACAACTCTCCTACCCTCCTACGCCGTGAACGACAGCGACTCGCTCGTGGTGCGCGAGTGGCTACGCCAACTGCCTGCACCTATCTACGCCACGCCTGCCGAACGCTACGGACGCATATACGTGGGCGACGACAACGGCACATTCTATGCCTTCGACATAGCCAACGGACGTATCCTCTGGCGTTACAAGACAACAGGACGAATAGTCGGTTCGGCTGACGTCAAGGACGGACGAGTAGTGTTTGCCAGCGCCAACGGCACGGTGTACTGTCTGTCTGTAGATAACGGCAAACCGCTGTGGAGGCAGAAGTTAGGCAAACCCGTGACAGGCTCCGTAACCATCGACGGCAGTAACGTGTATGTCGGCAGTTCGGATAGTTGCTTCTATGCCCTCAAACTCATGACAGGCGCACCCGTATGGACGTATCGCGGACTCGGAAACTACTGCATTGCCAAACCGCTGGTGTATAAGAGCAAGATCTATTTCGGAGCCTACGACGGCAACTTCTACGCCCTCGACAAGCGCAAAGGCAAACTGCTGTGGCGCTGGAGCAACGACTCAACCGACTATCGTCTGTCGCCTGCAGCAGTCACACCGTGCGCAGACGCCTCACGCGTCTATTTTGCTGCACCCGACGGCTACCTGACTGCACTGCGCGCTGACTCAGGCACAGTAAGTATCCGCACCAACCGCTGGGCAGTGCGCGAATCCATCGGCATGAAGGACAGTATCCTCTACGCCAAGACGACCAACGACACGATCATTGCCATCAACCTCAACGCCGACACACTGCTCTGGGCTACCGCAGCCGATTACGGTTACGATTGCGCGCCCACACAACTAATGGCGGACGGCAGCACGCTGTTCTTCACTACCAAGAACGGTCTGGTGACCGCCCTGGACGCACTGACCGGCGAGCGCAAATGGCAACACAAACTCGGCAACAGTCTGCTCACCACACCGTGTACTTTGGGCGACACAGCGCTGGTTGTTGCGTCCACCAACGGAACGATAGCCCTGCTGCGCAAGCGTTCACCTATACCCGTGGATACGCTGAGCCTGCCTATCGACTCGCTGATGATCGACACGCTCGCCTTACCAACCGACACGATTGCCCGCTAACCATGCGTATCGCTTTTACCACCGAACTGCCTGCCGAAGGACTGACACGCCTGCAAGAGCACGACTTGTATGTTCCGCTCAACGAAGCGGATATACTCGTCAGCACCTTCGACAAACGCGTGACAGCAGCGATGATAGCGTCTGCACCTGACTTGAAACTGATAGCCAACTTCGGCGCAGGATTCAACAATATCGACCTCGATGCCTGCCGCGAACGCGGCATACGCGTGACGAATACGCCGCAGCCCGTGATCGAGCCGACAGCCGAACTGGCATTCGCGCTGATGATCGATATAGCAAGGCGCGTCAGCGAGTTCGACCGCACACTGCGCAACGGCACGTGCCAGCCAATGGCAGTAATGAACAATCTCAGCCACTCGCTGTACGGCAAGACACTGGGAATCATCGGTTTGGGGCGTATCGGTCAGTCGCTGGCGCGGCGAGCCGTAGCAAGCGGAATGCAAATAATCTACCACAACCGCCACCGCCTGCCCGAAGCCATCGAGCAGAAGTACGAGGCACGTTATGTGGACTTTCAAACCCTGCTGCAGGACAGCGATTTCGTATCGCTGAACCTACCCTACACACCCGAGGTGCACCACCTGATAGGCAAAAAGGAACTCGGCATGATGAAGCGCACCGCCTACCTTATCAATTCCGCGCGCGGTGCGCACGTGGACGAACAGGCACTCGTTGAGGCTCTGCAGTCAGGAATCATTGCCGGTGCAGCACTGGATGTATATGAACGCGAACCACAGATAACGCCCGAACTGCTCACTCTGCCGAACGTAGTGCTCTCACCGCACACCGGCACAGGCACATGGGAAGGACGCATAGCCATGTGCGAGAACATCGCGGACAACATACTCGCGTTCCTCAACAACGAAACAAATAAAATGAATATAGTATTATGAAAAAAGTTATTTTTGCTGTAGCAGCCGCCATGCTTATGACCGGTTGCGGAATGATGAAACGTACAACCGTCAGTGTGGACCAACCTGCCAACAACACAACCTCCACGACAGCCACAACCGCAGCACCCGCTACGGCTGCATCTGCCGGACAGGGCACAGGCACGGCTCTGCTGAACCTGTACAACCAGTACAAAGCCGACGGCAACAAGTACGACTACAAGAACATGCAGAACATCCTGAACACCGTTTCGCTGATTGCCAACTGCGAGGGACTGAAGTCGAACTACAAGGACAAAACCTACCTCAAGGATTTCGGCAAGGGGATGATCAGCAGTTCGCTGGGCTTGGTAACGCAGGACAACGTGGAAAGCGTAACCGGTGGCTTGGTGGATATGATCAAGAGCAACGAAAAGGTACAAGAGACCAAAACTGCAGCCCAAAACACTGCCGGCACGGCAGCAAGTTACGCCAGCACCGCCGCACAGTACGCCGGCGCACTGAGCACTATCCTTGGCGCATTTTCCGGTAAATAACTCCCCATCATGAACATCACAGATCGTTTTCTGAAATACGTATCGTTCTGCACCACCAGCGACGAGCAGACTAACCTCACTCCGTCCACACCCGGACAGATGGAGTTTGCCCGCTACCTGGCTGACGAACTGCGGAGCATAGGCATGCAAGACGTAACGCTGGACGACAACGGCTATATCATGGCTACGCTGGAAAGCAACCAAAACCACCCCACTGCGCAAACTTGCGGGGTCCCCGAGCCGGCAGACGTCAGCAGCCGGATTCCGGTAATCGGGTTTATCGCCCACATGGATACCTCACCCGATGCCAGCGGCAAGCATGTGCAGCCGCGCATCGTAAAGAACTACGACGGCAGTGATATCGAACTGAGCGAAGGTGTCGTTCTTGAGACCGCCAAATATCCCGAGATACTGCGTTACACAGGGCAGGATATTATCGTTACGAACGGCAAGACACTGCTCGGCGCCGACGACAAAGCCGGCATTGCCGAGATCGTTACGGCAATGGAGTATCTGATCCAACACCCCGAGATCAAACACGGCAAGGTGCGCGTAGGCTTCACGCCGGACGAAGAGATAGGGCAAGGCGCCGACCACTTTGACGTCAAAGCTTTCGGATGCGATTTTGCCTATACGATGGACGGCGGAGCAGTGGGCGAACTGGAGTTTGAGAACTTCAATGCCGCGTACTGCAAGATCCACGTGCACGGCGTGAACGTGCACCCGGGCAGCGCGTACCATAAGATGCAGAACTCGATGCGCATAGCCTACCAGTTGGCAGTCATGCTGCCGCGCTGGGAGACACCCGAGCACACGCAGGGCTACGAAGGATTCTACCACCTGATCGGCATGAACGGCACGGTGGAAGAGACGACCCTCAGTTATATAATCCGCGACCACGACCGGTCACGTTTTGAGAGCCGCAAGCGCGAACTCGAACACCTCGTACGCAAGGTCAACCGCGAGTATGGCGAGGGCACGGCTGAGATTGAGATGCGCGATCAATACTATAACATGCGCGAGAAGATTGAGCCGGTGATGCATATCATCGACCTCGCCAAGCAGGCAATGGAGGCTGTAGGTGTAACGCCTGTAGTCAAACCTATCCGCGGTGGCACGGATGGAGCACGGCTATCGTTCGAAGGACTGCCGTGCCCGAACATCTTCGCCGGCGGCGAGAACTTCCACAGCCGCTACGAGTACCTGCCTATACCAAGCATGGAAAAGGCAAGAGACGTTATTTTGGAGATCGTTAAGTTGTTAAATTGTTAAACCTTTAAATTGTTAAATACTATACTATGTTAAAAACAACACCGTTTACCGACGTGCACATTGCACTCGGTGCAAAAATGGCAGAGTTTGCCGGCTTCAATATGCCTATCCAGTACCCGACAGGCATTAACCAGGAGCACATGATTGTCCGCACAGGCGTGGGCGTGTTTGATGTGAGCCACATGGGCGAGTTCTGGGTAAAAGGCGAACGCGCACTGGACTTCCTGCAATACATCACCACCAACGACGTTAGCAAGCTCGATGCAGGCAAGGCGCAATACACCTGCATGCCTAACGGCAAGGGCGGTATTGTGGACGACCTGATCATCTACAAGTATTCAACTACCAAATATCTGATGGTAGTCAACGCCGGCAATATCGACAAAGACTGGGATTGGGTCAACCGCCAGAACACTTTCGGCGTAAGTCTGGAGAACGCTTCTGACAAGTACGCCCAACTCGCCGTACAAGGTCCAAAGGCTACCGAGATGCTGCAACTGCTGACCGACGCCGACCTGAGTGCTATACCCTACTATTCGTTCCGCGAGTGGTCGTTTGCAGGCGTACAGGGCGTGCTGCTCAGTAACACAGGTTACACCGGTGCCGGAGGTTTTGAGTTGTACTTCCCCAAGGAGCACGCAATGCAGATCTGGGACGCATTGTTCGAGGTCGGCAAACCATTCGGTTTGGCACCTATCGGCTTGGGCGCACGCGACTCGCTGCGTCTGGAGAAGTGGTACTGTCTGTACGGGCACGACATCGACGACACCACCTCACCGCTGGAGGCGGGACTCGGTTGGATCACCAAACTGAATGCCAAAGATTTCATCGACAAGGACTTCCTCATGAAGCAGAAAGCCGAAGGCGTAAAGCGCAAACTCGTACACTTCGAGTGCCTGGAGCGTGCTATCCCGCGCAACGGCTACGACATCTGCAACGCTGATGGGGAAAAGATCGGTCACGTTACCTCAGGAATAATGCTGCCCGACAGAAAAGTCGGCATAGGCATGGGCTACGTGATTACATCCGAGGCTGATAAAGGCAACACCATATATATCCGCATACGCGAAAAACTGCAACCTGCGATGATAGTGTAGTCGATAGTCGAAAGTCGAAAGACCACTGCGCTAAAAGTCGAAAAGACTACAAAAGTCAACTACGCTGAACGATTGAAAGTTTTTTAGCGAAATTATTTGCAAATATCGAATATTTTTTGTATCTTTGCATCCGCTTTTTGTGCGGTCGAGTGTCTCGACGCCCGCTCAGCCATGCGAGCAGGAGGCACAACGAACTAAGAAAAAATAAATCAAATAATTAATATGGCAACATTACAACGTATTCGCAACCATGGCTTGTTCCTGCTGATTATCGTGGGTTTGGCTATGCTTGCATTTATTCTGGGTGACGCCCTTAACTCCGGTAGTTCGTTTATGAACAAGAGCCGCGAGTATATCGGCGAGATTGAAGGACAAAAGATTCATTACACGGAGTACGAGAGTGCTGTAGAACAGCTGACCGAGGTCTATAAGATCGAGTCAGGCCGCAGCGATTTTGATGAGGATATGCATGCGCAGATCCGCAATCAAGTTTGGCAGATGCTGGTAGCCAAGTACACGCTCCAGGATCAGGCTAAGCAGATCGGTATGGATATCACCTCCGATGAGCTGTACGAACTCTGCGCAGGTGCCAAGCCTCACCAGCTGATTACTTCGCGCCGTATGTTCGCAGGGCAGAACGGGCAGTTCGACCGCAATATCCTGATTAACTTCCTCGCTTCTATTGAGATGGATAGCGAGAACGCCGAGCAGGCAGCCAACCTCAAGCAGGCTAAGAACTATTGGATGTACTGGGAGAACGCCGTACGCCTGACTGCTATGCAGGAGAAGTATGTTGGTCTGATTCAGAACATGCTGACCGCCAACAACCTTGACGCCAAGTATGCCGCTCAAGCCAAGCAGACCAAGGTGAACGTAGATTACGCTATGAAGCCCTACTACACCGTAGCCGACTCGCTGGTGAAAGTTAGCACCAACGACATCCGCAAGATCTACGACGAGCGCAAGCAGATGTACAAGCAGACGCCTAATCGCGACATCGCTTATATTGCTTACCCCATCGTTCCGAGCGAGGCTGACTATCAGCTTGCCGAGAAAGCTATGCAGGAAATCCAGGAGGAGTTCCGCACCACCGAAGAGGTTGCACTGGTTGTAAACAGCAACTCCGACGTGATGTACGACGGCAACAACTATTCGGAAAAGACTATCCCTGCCGCATACAAGGATTTTGCTTTTGCCAAGGGCGCCAAGAAGAACGACTTTATGGAACTCAACTACGACGAAGCTACCCGCACGTTCCGTATGGCACGCCTGATGGACTGTGGCTACAACTCACCCGACTCTGTTCAGCTGAAGGGTATCGCAACCAAAGAGGGCGAACAGGATCAGGAGTATGGCTGGTTCACCGAGGCTGAGCTGCAGAAGGACATTGCCGAGCCGGCATTTGCAGGCAAGGTAGGCCAGCGCTTCACCGTAACCCTGGGTATGGAGGATCGCACATTCGAGATCACCGGTCTGACCAAACCGACCCCGAAAGCCAAAGTGGCTATCATCGAGCGAGAGGTTACACCTTCCAGCAAGACTTTTGCCGCTATCTACAACGAGGCTAACCAGTTTGTAGTCAACAATCAGGACGAAGAAGCTTTCCGTGCTGCTGCCGAAGAAGCAAAGATGGAGATCGAGACTGCTACCAACCTGCAGAAGATGGCAAACAAGGTGGCTGACCTCAAGTCGAGCCGCGCTATCGTACGCTGGGCATTCAATGCCAAGGAAGGTCAAGTGAGTGACGTATTTGAGTGCGGTGACAAATATATCGTAGCCGTGCTGACCGCTACACACGACGGCGAGTACCGCGAGTTTGAGGATGTACAGGCTACGCTGCGCTACGAGGCTGTCAACCGCAAGAAAGCCGAGTATATCAGCAAGCAGATTGCTGACGCTAAGACTCTTGCCGAGGTTGCCGAGAAGATGGGCAGCGAGGTTCGTCACATCGATGCTCTGACCGAGGACTCGTACCGCTTCGGCATTGAAGGTATGGAGCCTGCAGCAGTTGGCACTGCCTTTGCAACCGCTGCCGGCGAGCTGTCGAAACCCGTTAAGGGCAACCAGGGCGTGATTGTACTCGTTCCATCGGACGTACAGCGCGCAGAGGCTGAGGTGGACTACAAGGCTGAGATTGCAAGTCTGAACGCTCGCACAAGCTACAGTCTGCCCTACCAGCTGATCAACAACCTAGAGCAGAATGCTGATATCGTAGATAACCGCGCTACGTTCCAATAAAAAGACCGCAGCGATCTTACGACTGACAAAGTGAGCCTCTGACAGGAGGCTCATTTTGTATGAACAACTCCGAACTTTTCCTGAGTATGTGGACTATTCTGGCATTCATTTCCGCGCTGTGCCTGGGCTTCTATGACGTAAGCAAGAAGGTCGCGCTGCGCGATAACAAGGTAGTAGATGTGCTGACGCTTAGCATCTGCGTATCGGCAGTTATACTGTCCGTGCCGCTGCTGCTGTCGCGCTGCTGCCCTGAGGTAATGACCGGCACGCTGTTCTACGTGCCGACAATGAACCTGCAGGCACACCTGTTTACACTGCTCAAGTCGGCTATCGTACTCAGCAGTTGGGTGTTCGGGTTTATCTCGCTCAAGCATCTGCCTATCTCCGTTGTGAGTCCGCTGCAGGCCACTCGCCCCATGTGGACCTTGATAGGCGCGCTGCTGCTGTTCGGCGAACGGCTGAACGGATGGCAATGGGCGGGAGTGGTCCTGGCTATCGGTTCGATATTCGTCTATTCGTTTCGTAACAGGAAAGAGATTCGCCGTAAGCAGGTAGATAGGCGGTACTATATCAGCCTGGTGCTGGCTATACTGATAGGCGCCTGCTCAGGCCTGTACGACAAGTACCTGATGCGCCGCTACGACCACAACGCCGTGCAGGTGTATTACACGTTGTATCAGGCAGTTATGATGATCATTGTTTGGTGGGCAATGTGGGGCAAAGAGCACCGTGCACATAGGCGCGCTGCAGCCAATGCAGGCGACAGTTCATCCATCTTCCACAAACCGTTGTATCTGGCAAGCATTGCCAACAAGTCGCTGCTGTCGATTGTGATGATCAGTGTGTTTCTGGTTATCAGCGACAACGTCTATATGCTTGCACTGAGTTATCCGGATTCAATGATTGCCGTGGTGAGCACTATTCGTCGCGGAGGAACAGTTATCGGCTTCGCGTACGGCTTACTTTTCCTGAAAGAAACAGACCCATGGCACAAGATCCTGTGTATGATAGGCATCTGCGCCGGGCTGCTGTGTCTGGCTGTGGGAAGTATATAATTTTCTGTGGGAGATTTATCCCTGAACTTTTTCTACACGCTTGCAATGCAAGAGTATAGGCTGCCCGGCACCTGCCTCACCTGCCCGGCAGCCTATAATGTAATCGTCACCGCCATCTTTCAGCCGAAACTGCTTGCGTAGCGCATCGGCAGGCAGGACATAGTTGCGCGCGAGCACGTTAATATGTGTTACGCCCACACACGCGAGTGCGCGTTGTACATCTTTCACGCGCGTATAGACAGCAATGATCTGCCATGTGCGCCCCTTACAGTCGAAAGCCTGATTCGTATCGGCGAAATAAAGATGCGTGTTCAGGGCAGCCTTCATGAGGCGGTAACGGGCACTGATCAGCCGAAACGCACCCGCCTTGAGTAACGCTGCATCAGGCTCGTAAACGTGCATACCTGTAAGTGACATATTTGCAGGCAGATACTGTACTTCCGCCCTACTCTCCTCATCGGGTGTGAAAGTGAAAACCTGTTCGCTTTCATCCGACAACATTACAGCATGAACCTTTCCGCTACCCTCAGACACGAGCAAAAGTTCCTTCACCTCACCATTCACACTCACCACAAACGTATCCCACGTGCCGCCAAGTTGGCGCACTGCCTGGTGAAAATCAAGCATCGGTGACAGTTTGAGCACTATCCGGATATTCATATCGGTGCGAATAGCACGCATCTCGCGGATATGGCGGACGATATCGATCACATTAGGCGTGCAGTCTTCCAAGCGAAAGACCTTACCGCCATGAGTGTCACGTCGGGCTGGATCGAGATAAATGATAGTCGGAAGGCGGAAGTCGAAAGTCGAAAGAGTTTGAGCGGTAAACGGTTCAGGATGAACATGAACAGATTTGCCGGCAAGGCGGAAATTATTTTCGGCAATGGCTGCAAGTTCAGTGTTCTGCTCAAAATAGTACGTTTCGGCAGCCTGTTCGCTCATAAAGAACGTATCCACGCCATAGCCGCCAGTAGCGTCTATTAAGTTGAGGGTTGAGAGTTGAGAGTTGAGAGTTGAGGGTTGAGAGTTGAGGGTTGAGAGAAGCGAGGCCTTGAAGCGGGCGGTGCGTTCGCTGCTGCACTGCTCGAGGTTCAGGCGCGGAGGATAGAGCCAACCGTCGATAGCAGCAAATGTCGGCAACTTGTCGCGCGTGCGCTGGCGACCCTCAATCTGCTGAAGAGCAAAACGAAAATCGCTATCCGAGAGCATCGGATAGCGATTCCTTTGCAACGCTAATTGCGCTACATCAGCATTCTGATTGTCTGTAATAAACCGCTCAAGCACGGCTTAGTACGTCATGACTATACGGAAAGACATCTGAGCGGGCACAATCTTCTCGTCTGCCTCGTAGGCAAAATCAGAGTCGCGCACCTCAATTTGCACCCACCCTACACCATACACGAAATCAACGGTTTCGGTGTAGTAGATTGGGTTGCCGTTGGCATCCTTGTCGTACTTGTGCAGCACATACGGCAGGGAGTGCTGAATCGTCTGCCCGTTCTCCGTGAGGAGGATGTAACCATTCACATTGCCATCGGTGAAGACAAAGTTCGTGAGCGCCGGCACGTCGAACTTGGCGAAATAGTAGTTGTTGTCCGAGTAATTGGAGTAATCCCAAGGTGAACTTTGCGAACCCACATTATTCAGATCCACGATCTTCCAGTTAACGCCTTCGCCCTGTGGACCAACCGGACCTTGAGGACCCACTGGACCCTGGCACGCACACAAAAGAACTGCCGAAAGAAAAATAAATACTACTTTTTTCATACCATTTGCTGTTTATATACTGCCCCGAAGGGCACGATTACTATACAAAATAAAACAATCCGTTGCAAAAGTACAAAAATATTTGCAAAAATGCAAATTATTTTGTAACTTTGTAGGCGAAATGTGAAAATTACTATGTCCAGATACAAAATCTATTTGTCAGTTTTAGTATTTTTGTTCGCATTCAACCTCGGTATAAGTGCGAAAGAAGTACGATTAAACCCTGATTATCTTGCACGAAATGGTGCTTCGCTCAACCCTGCATATACGGCATATATCGAACGCTGGAAAGCCACAGCACTTGCCCAACAGGCGCAATATGGTATACCTGCGTCTATCACGCTGGCGCAAGGACTGTTAGAGTCCGGTGCCGGACAAAGCGATTTGGCGTCACAGGCAAACAATCACTTCGGCATCAAGTGCCACAGCGATTGGGAAGGCAAAACCTTCCGCAAGGATGACGACAAGCGCGATGAGTGTTTTCGTAGTTATGCGAAGGCGGAAGACTCGTTTCGCGACCACTCGCTTTTCCTCAAACGCAAGCGGTACGAGGTGTTGTTCACCTACGATGTCAAGGATTACAAGGCGTGGGCTAACGGTCTGAAAGCCTGCGGTTATGCCACCGACCCGGCGTATCCGCAGAAGTTGATACGTATCATTGAAACCTATGGTTTAGCGGACTTAATGACCACTGGCGCTGAGAGAAAAGAGACCGTTGACACTGATAGAAAACAGACCGCGAACGCTGATAGAAAACAGACCGCTGACGCTGACAGAAAACAGACCGCTAACGATGACAGAAGAGAGACTGCTGATACAGTGCAGTGGCGACCGACTGTGTTCCGCTCAAACAAGTTGTACGCTGACCGCGCATACGGAAAGACCAACGGCAGGAAGTTTGTCGTGGCGCAAGAGGGCGACTCGTGGGGAAGTATTGCATTCATGCTTGGTATGGAAGAAAAGACGCTACGCCGCATCAACGAGGCAACCGACAAGCAACCGTTGCGCGGCGGTGACCGTATATACCTGTTCCCGAAACGCAGCAAAGCAGCCAAGGGCAACACACGCCACCTCGTGCAACCCGGCGAGACAGCTTGGGACATAGCACAATACTACGGGATGAAAATGAGCAGTCTGTACAAGATCAACGGTATACCCGAAGGTACACCGCTCACTACGCAGCAGTGGCTAAGGCTGAGGTGATTGGAAGATTGGAAGATTTGAAAATTTGAAGATTTAAGGATTTGAAGATTTGAAACGGAAAGATACACAATCGCTGGATAGCGTTATTGCAGAGTGGATACGCGAGAACGGCTTGGAGAAACCGCTGCTGGAGCACCGGGTGGTTCAGCAGTGGGCGGATATACTCGGGCCGACGATTGCACGCTACTCGCGAGATATAGAGGTGAAAGACGGAATGTTGCGCGTTCGAATCACCAACGCCGCACTCAGGCAAGAACTGTTTGAGCAGCGTTTTCGCCTGATACAAAAACTCAACGATGCCGTAGGCGGTGAGGCTATACAAGATATACGACTGTTAGGATGAACTATCCGGAAAACATAGAACAGAAGATCGACTTCACGCTTATCCGCAGTTGGATAAGCAAGGAGTGTGACTCGCCGCTCGGGCAAGAGCGTTGCGAGCAGATGAGTTTTCTGACCGATCCGGCAGCCATTGCCGAACGTGTAACACAGACCGCACAGATGCAACAAGCACTGACAGATGCCACCCTATCCTTTCCGCACGGCGATATCTACGACTTGCGCGAACAGTTGCAGCGCATTCGCGTCGAAGGTCTCTACCTCGATGAGCAGGAACTGTTCAGTCTGCTGAAGTGTCTGTTGTTCGCGCGCGACATGCAAGCGTTTCTGAAGGGCTTAGACCCCGCGCGCTACAGTCTGCTGACAGGTATGGGCGACATGCTCACGCTGTCTCTCACGCCCGTGACAACCGAACTCGACCGCCTGCTCGACCGCTACGGCGAACTGCGCGATAATGCGTCGCCTGAACTTGCACGTCTGCGTCAGGAACTGCGCAAGGCGGAAGGGACAGTGGCACGTGCCATTGACCGCATACTTCGTCAGGCTCAAGCCGACGGACTGATTGACAAAGATGCGGCACCTACTCTGCGCGAAGGACGACTCGTGCTGCCCGTTGCTCCGGCATACAAACGGAAGATTGGCGGTATAGTACATGACGAGAGTGCGTCGGGAAAGACTGTATATATCGAGCCTCAGCAAGTGATTGAGGCGAACAACCATATCCGCGAACTCGAAGGCGCCGAGCGGCGCGAGCGCATACGCATATTGATAGATTTTGCCAACCGCTTACGTCCGCTGTTGGGCGACCTGATGCAAGTGCAGCAGTTTGTGGCAGAGGTGGATTTTGTGCGTGCCAAGGCGCGCGTAGGTCTGCAACTGAAGAGTATAGCCCCGACCCTTACGCCCAAGCCTATTTTGCATTGGTTGCAGGCGCGGCACCCTATTCTATGCAAACGTCTGCCGGAGGTTGGCAAAGAGGTTGTTCCGTTGGATATCGTTCTGCGCGAGGGAAAACGTATACTCGTAATCTCCGGTCCGAATGCGGGCGGAAAGTCCGTCTGCCTGAAGACCGCCGCGCTGCTGCAATACATGCTGCAATGCGGTTTGACTGTACCGGCAGGCGAGGCTTCGCAGGCAGGAATATTCCGGCAACTGATGATAGACATAGGCGACGAACAATCCATCAACAACGACCTATCCACCTACTCGTCGCACCTGAGGAACATGAAGCATTTCGTCAAGAATGCCGACGATACAACCTTGTTTCTGATTGACGAGTTCGGCACGGGTACCGAGCCGCTGATTGGCGGAGCGATAGCCGAGAGTGTACTGTTACACCTAAACGAGGCACATGCAACGGGTATCATCACTACCCACTACACCAATCTCAAGCATCTGGCAGAACAAACTGAAGGTATAGTGAACGGAGCCATGCTCTACGACCGCGGTGCCCTGCGTCCGTTGTTCCAACTGTCCATCGGGCAGGCCGGTTCATCGTTCGCCATCGAGATTGCACGGCAGATTGGTCTGCCAGACGAAATAATCAGCCAAGCTACCGAACTTATCGGTGCAGAACATATTGATTACGACAAGCAGTTACAAGATATAGCCCGCGACAAACGGTACTGGCAGAACAAACGCGAGAACATCCGCACACGCGAGAAGCATCTGGAGGAGCGCATCGCCTTCTACGAAAAAGAGATAGGCGAACTCAAAAAGAAGCAGAAAGAGATGCTCAACGAGGCCAAGCAGCAAGCCGCAGATATTCTGCAGCAGTCCAACGCAACCATCGAACGTACTATTCGCGAGATCAAAGAGGCACAGGCGGACAAAGAGGCTACAAAGAAAGCCCGTGCGAAAGTCGAGGAGATGAAACAGCAAGTGAGTAAGACGGCTACGCCCAAGGACAAAAAATCGCAACACGCAAAGCCCGCTGACACCCAAAGCACAAAGGCTGCTGCGCCTGAGAAACGTGGCGGCAAATCCATATTGCACGACTTGAGCGATCTGCGCATGCTGACCAAACATCCTGACCTGCCTGCCAAGCCGAGCACGGCACGTCCGTCAAGCACCGTTGCCGATCAGATGCGTAGGCGCAAACTCGCATTCAACCGCACTCTGGACATGCGCGGCATGCGCGTGGATGAAGCGTTGGAAACGATCATCGCCTATATAGACGACGCTATCATGGTGGGCGCAGAAGAGGTGACCATTCTGCATGGCACTGGTACCGGTGCAGTTAAGCAAGTCGTGCGTGACTATCTGCAGGAGAAGCGCCACGCTATGCTCAAACGCGGCACAGGTACTATCGAGTTTCATGACGGTGACCCCGACCGCGGAGGAGCTGGCATAACGATTGTAGAACTATAGCAAACATACTGGCAGCCATATTCGGCTGCCAACAGACAGAAGACACTAACAACACATGATATGAAAAAACATTTACTACTTATTCTCTTAACGGTTGCAGCAATGCTACCCGCTACGGCACAGGTGCAGTTCGGCACCAACCAATACGCCGTACGCCTGAACATCGGCTACAACCATAACACAACATACGGTTCGTACGCCGGAGTTGATTTCGGGGCATTCATGCCTATCAACCAGCATTTTGAGATGCAGGCCGACCTGCGTTTCACTACTGCCAACAACCACGCTATCGGAGTACAGATGCGTCCGAAGTTCGCTGTACCTGTCGGCGAGTTCTTTCTGGAAGGCAGACTGCTGTCCGGACTATATTCCAAGGACGGTTTCAACGAACTGGTGCAGGTTTTAGCCGTGGGCTATCGGATGGAATATGTTTCATTTCAGGTAGGTATGTCCACACGACTGATCATGAACTATCCCTACAACTGGCACGACAACTCCAATATAATCGTTGAGCCGTTCAACATCTGCTACAAACTGGAGGTGTTCGTTCGTCCGCAAGCATCGCCGTGGAATATCAGCCTCTGCGCATCGAATATGAACGACTACCAGATTGAGCGTGTATGGCAGCCGATGTTCATGGCTAACGGACGCTATAACATCAACGAGCATTGGCAGGTCAACCTCAGTGCCTTGTGCAAACCGACAGGTATGTTCCACCTCAATGCCAAGTACTATGGCGCGGAAGTTAGAGCCGGATTCGCATATAGTTTCTAAATATATAGAATGTCGAAACACAGAAAAACAACAAGCAACATGAAGAAGAATATCTTATTACCGATTATAGCACTCCTGCTCAGTGCGTGCAATCCTGACACATGGAACCTGGACGTAGTGGGTATGGTCAGCGGCTCATCTGCCGGTATCGACCAGCGTATAGATGACTCGTTCCGCTACAACGACGAGCATGGCTACCCTGTCATCAACGCCACAGGCGAGAGTTACAACGTTTTCGTTGCCACCGACACACACGTGGATCGTAGCCGTACTAACTGGAAGCAGTTCATCAGCGACTATCACGCTGATCCCGACTGCCCGCTGGCTATTCATCTGGGAGACTTGATCAATGCACAGAACCACTGGGATTATATGGCTGAGCCGCTCAGCGACCTGCCTGCCAACCCGCTGAAGAAAGATACACTGCTCGCCGTAGCCGGCAACCACGACCTGTACTTCAACCAGTGGAAAGAATACGTTCAGCGCTTCAAGACATCCACTTACTATGCCATTGTCCGCACGCCCGCCGGCAAGCAGGATCTGTATATCTTCATCGACACGGGCGAGGGATTCCTTGGCAAACGTCAGACCGAGTGGCTGAAGAGCACTCTGACATGGGCAAACTCGCAAGGTTTCCGCCATATCACAGTATGCACACACACTCACTTGTTCAAGCGCGACAGTTCGCAAGGGCATACATCCAACATGCCTCTGGAGGAGACCTACGCGCTACTGCACCTGCTCAAGCAGAACAACGTTGAGATGTTCTGGTGCGGGCACGACCATTCGCGAGAGATAACGAGCCTCGGCAACATGACATCTATCATTGTAGATGCGTTGTTTGACCGCGAGCCGCACCCGGCATACATGGTTGCCACTTGTGGCGACGAACCCATACGTTACCGGTTTGTAGAACTGCCTCCACTCGTTGACTAAACAAGCACACGAATGCTATACTATATCGGTTTGGGCAGTAATCTCGGCGAACGCGAACAGGCTATCCGCAGGGCGCTGGATATGTTAGATCAGCATATAGGCACGCGGATAAGCGTTGCACCGCTGATATACAGCGAGCCACAGGGCTTCGCATCGGCGAACAGGTTCTGCAACACCGTAGCGTTGTACGAATCAAAACTGCGACCGACAGAGGTACTGGCTCACACGCAGAGCATTGAGCGCCAATTGGGACGCACCGAGCAATCGGTGATTCTGCCTGACGGCAGCAAACGTTATGCCGACAGGCTGATTGACATCGACCTTATTGAGGCGTACGACGACAACGGTATTGAGGTGCGAATGCACACGCCTGCTCTGACTCTGCCGCACCCGCGAATGCAAGAGAGGCAATTTGTTATGGAACCACTGGGAATCATCAAATCACATGTCATAAATCATACGTAACACCATGGTAAAAGACCGCAAAGAACTAATCATCTACAAAGCTCTGGAGTTATATCTGATCAACGGGTACGAGAATGTTAGTATCACCGATCTGCAGAGTGCTTTGGATATGGGACGTGGTACAATGTACTACCACTTCAAGAACAAGGACGAGATCTATGTCGAGATTGTCAATCGTTTCTTTCTGCGTCCCAAGCAGGAGATGCTACGGCTCAAGGAGGATATTCGCGTGCCGGACATGATTGAGGCCCTGCTGCGCTATTTCAAGTTTTTGGAGGAGAGTCTGATGGAGTTGGAGCAGCGCAATATCAATACCTCCAATGTGATTATGCTGCTATACTCGGCGTACCACCGTTTTCCGGAGTTATACCGCCGTGCACATCGGCTCTATGCCACCGAACAGTCGATGTGGCTGCGCGCCATACGCAACTCGATGATCGACGGTGATGTGCGGCGCGACCTGCCACTGGAGGAGACCGCGGCATTGTTCACGCAGATCAAAGACGGCTACGACGCAGGACGTTCAGGCATGCAGATGGACTTCAACATGGTGCGCAAGCAGTACCAACTGCTCTACTCGCTCATCCGCACCTCTAAAACAGACTAATGACTAAATCATAAATCGTAAATCGTCAAATCGTAAATAGTAAATCGTCAAATCGTCAAATCGTAAATATCATGACTGACAAATACTTATATCTTCTTTCCGAGAAGTTCCCCAATGCCAACGCGGTGCTCACAGAGATTATCAACCTGCGTTCGATACTCTCGCTGCCCAAGG
>Ga0247610_10002869_pt1 | contig 19413 bp, 19 predicted proteins | sample 174DNAGHGhighgp2_FD_193483 | JGI IMG/M metagenome (GOLD analysis project Ga0247610, IMG submission 193483) | Sheep rumen microbial communities from Palmerston North, Manawatu-Wanganui, New Zealand - 1742 DNA GHGhigh gp2 | ecosystem: Host-associated > Mammals > Digestive system > Stomach > Rumen...
TCATGTTACTTATTGTGTTTCTCTAACTCATCACGAATAAAATTTAATAGACCTTTAACTTTAGCATAATCCATTCTTGTTGGTCCAACTACAGAAATCTGCTTTGTAGAATTTCTGGTTCTAATTGATGTTGAGGCAACAGCAACATCTTTATTATTTACATCACTAACAAAGGTAATTTTTGATTTACCAGTGGATTCTTGAACATATGCTATGTGTTTTCAAACCGATGAGTCTTCTAACAAAGATAAAACATATCTTAATTTTTCTGGATTTTGAAACTCAGGTTGAGCAACTAAATTATTAATTCCATAAACGTTTTTCTTTTTTGGAATTGCATTAAATTCAAAAATTCTAGAAACAATTTCTTGAATACAGAATTCATATTGGTGAACAGATTTTCGAATAATCTCTTTAATTACTGACAATTTATTTGAAATTTCAGATAATGGAGTGTCAACAAGACGATCATTAAAAATACGAATGCAAATAATTACATCTTCTAATTGTTTTTCGTTCTTTATTTTGATTGTGTTTTTTGTAATTTCGCCATCTGAAGTTACCAAAATAATTAAAACTTGCTCTTTTGAAATTGGAATAAGGTCAAAACGTTTCAATTGTGTTAAATTATCAGCTGATTGAACAACAGTTGGTAATTTTAAAATTGACTCAATCAAAGCTGCAGATTCATCAATAATAGTATCAATAGATAAATCTCTTTTTTCAAGGATGATTCTCAATTGTGCTTTAATATCGTCAGACAAGTAAGGTTTTAAGATGTTTGACTCATAATACTTATATCCTTCAATTGATGGGATTCTACCAGAAGAAATGTGCGTTTTTTCTAATAATCCATAAGTTTCTAAAAGATTTAGTTCATTCCTAATAGTTTGAGGTGATAAATCCTTCATATATTTCCTTGCAATTAGCTTGCTTGGAACTGGTTGAGCAGTATAAGTATATTCATCAATTACAATCTTTAAAAGTTGCTTCTGTCTGTCTGTTAATTCCATAGTTAAACATTTATATTATTTTACTAATAAAAATATAAAATATTTTAATGTAGATTTAAAAATAAAAAATTAAGGAAATGAATTACAAATTAATTGCAGTCGATTTAGATGGGACTTTATTAAAAGGATTAAACACTATTCCTAAGAAAAGCTTAAAAGCATTAAAACGCTTTACTGATGCAGGTGGAAAAATTGTTATTTCTACTGGTAGAGCAATAACTTCAGCAAGAAAAATAGCTAATAAAATTGAAGCTTATACTGGTCAGAAAATACCATATATTATTTCGCTTTGTGGTGGAATAATTTATGACCATGAAAACAATATTGTTTTCGAAAAATTAATTGATAAAACAACAACCAAAAAAATTGCTGATAAAGTTAAAGAGTTAAAAGCATGTATTTGACTATACTCAAAAGATTTTTTAACTAAAGGTGTTTATTGTAATTCAATATTGTTAAATCTTTATGCAAAATTATATAAGAAAATTAGTTTGAAGAGTATTAAGTTTGTCGACACTGAAATAGAGTCAAGAAAAATAAATGTTTACAGTTTGTCAAAAAAGAAACTGACTAAATTTATTGAATTTGTTCATAAAGATTTAGAAGGAAAAGTTAAACTAAACTGCACAAAGAGTTTATTTTTTGAATTAAGTCCTTTGAACTGTTCAAAAGGTGAGGCAATTAAATTCATTGCTGAAAAACTAGACATTCCGCTAAATGAAACTGCAGCTATTGGTGATAGCGGTAATGACTTAAGTGCTGCTTTGGTAGTAAAACTTTTTGGTTCCATTGGGAAAGATGAAACACTAAAAGCAAATGCTTCAGTTGAATATAAAAATAAGAAAAATGCAGTTGCTGATTTTATTAATAATCATTTGTTTGCTGAAAAACAAAAAATTAAACTTATTGCTTCCGATTTAGATGGGACAATATTAAATGATAAAAAAATAATTGAACCAGATACTATAGATGTTATTCAAAAGTTTGTGCCTGAAAAAATTCCATACTTTTGTTTATGTACTGGTAGAAATGTAGTTGACACTAATCGAATTTTAAACACTATCAAACTCCCTGATAAAGTTGAAAAGTACATAATTTCAAATAATGGTGCGATTGTGTTTGATGTTAAAAAATTAAAGTATATTTATTTTAAAGGCTTAGACATTAATACCGCAATTACCCTTTATGAATTAATTAAGAAACTTAATAAAACTAGACAATTTGGTCAAATTGGAGTATTTGCTCATGCTTTTGAAGAAGACAAAATTGTTAAGACAATCACATCAAATTACCAATATCTAGCAAAAGTATATGCTTATAATCGTGAATTTATTATCAAACGAATTTTAGACAAAATCCCTGCATTCTTTGATCACCAGCCATCGAGCAATATTATTGAAACAGAATTTTTGCAACCTAACTGATTAATTGGTAAATTTATTCTTTATTTTGAAAGCCAGACAAAACGTCATCAATTTGTTGAATGCGTAAATGAATTAAAATTACCAATTACCATCACAACAAGTGGTGAATGTAATTTGGAAATTAATGGACAAAATGTTAATAAGGGAACTGCACTTAAATACTTATGTAAATATTTGGGTATCAAACCTCAAGAAACTATGACTTTGGGTGATGAAAGAAATGATATTTCAATGTTGAAATTAACTGAATGATCATTTACATTCACAAGCAGTAACCAACAGATAAAAGACAGTTCAAGATATGTCTTAGACACTAGAACTTCAAAAATTATTATTGATGCTTTTGAAATTTATGACAAGGAGTTTAAAAAATGATAGGACCTAAAAATTTCATTAAATTTGAGAATGTTTACAAAACATTCCCAGATGGTAATACACCAGTTAAAAATATAAGTTTCACTATTAACAAAGGTGAATTTGTTACATTATTAGGACCAAGTGGTTGTGGTAAATCAACAACATTAAAAATGTTGGCTGGTTTTGAAAACCCTACATCTGGAAGAATTTTATTTAATGATTTAGATATTAAAAGTCTTCCTATTAATCAAAGACCAACTGCAATGGTTTTCCAAGATTATGCTTTATTTCCTACTATGAATGTTTATCAAAATATTGCATACGGTTTGAAAGCCATGCGTAAGGAATTAAATGATGTTAGTGCTGTTAATTTAGAGTATAAAGAACGTCTAATTGATAAAGCAAATATCAAAGCTAATAAGAAAATTAAAAAACTTAATGCTAAGTCAATAAAATTATTAAAGATTAAATTTCATATAAACCAAGATTTAATAACTCATGCTTTCTACAAAAAACTTAGCACTATTAAAGATGCAAAAGCTTTTAAAAAGTACATTGAAACTATACAAGAAAAAATGTATGTCAAATATGGTGATAAAGTTAAAACTTGGCCAAACAACAATAAGTTTTTTATTTTTAAGACAAGATTATTCAATAAATATCCTAAACTAACAAATTTGAATATTACCGGAATGAATGAATATCAAATTGAATTAATCAATATGTATATGTTATTTCTTTATCGTAAAGATGCTAAAAAGCAAATTAAATTAATCGATAAAAAATTAGCAGGAATTGATGTTGATCGTTCATATTGATATAACTATCCGCAAGTGAAAGCTGAGGAATATGTTAAACATTTCACCACAAGAAAATTAACTAAACAAGAAATTGATGAAAAAGTTAAAAATGTAATTAAGATTGTTGGACTAGAAGGAAGCGAAAACAAATATCCAGAAGATTTGTCAGGTGGTATGCAACAAAGAGTTGCTTTAGCTCGTGCAATCGTTGTTGAACCAGAAATTCTTTTGCTTGATGAACCTCTTTCTGCTTTGGATGCTAAAGTTCGTCAACAAATGCAATTAGAACTGAAAGCACTTCATCAAAAATTAAAATTAACTTTTATTTTAGTAACTCATGATCAAGAAGAGGCATTATTTTTGTCAAACAAAGTCATTGTTATGGCTAATGGTAGAATCCAACAAATTGATTCATCAAAGAAGGTTTATGAAACACCAGCAAACTTATGAGTTGCTAAATTTATTGGTAGTTCAAACTTATTTGTTTGTGAATATGATGGAAATAACCGAGTTATATTTAATGACACGTATTTCGATATGAAACAAACAAATTTAACAACAAACCTAACTGAAGGAACTATGCTATATTACATGATACGTCCTGAGGATATAAGAATTGTTCCTGCAAAAACTGGTATTATTGATGCTAAGGTTGTACAATGTTCATATAAAGGAATTCAATTTGATATTGAATTAACATGAAACAAAAACATTATAAAAGTTCATAGTGATAAAAGTGCAGAAGTTAACCAAATTGTTGGATTAACTTGAGATGCAGAAAAAGCGTACTATATACCTTTTGTTGGTGAGGAGAAAGAAGATAATGAGAGCAGATAGCCACTGAATGACTTATGGTCGAAAAAATTTCTTTTTAATTTTACCATACATATTGGTTGCATTGGTATTCATAATCGTTCCAATTGCTTTGATTTTTGTTAAATCTTTTATGCCTACAAGTGCTGGTAGTGTAGTTGAAAACTGAAATTTCGTTAATAGTTTTATATGATTGAAAATTCTCAAATCATTTATTGTTGCGATTTTAGCAACAATTATTTCTGTAGTTATTGCTTATCCATTTAGTTACTTTTTAGCGTTTGATGTTAAAGGCAAAACTGTTAAAATGCTAGCTGTGTTATTTATAACAGCACCTACTTGAATGAGTTTCTTAGTTAAAATTATTGGAGTAAAAACCTTTTTTGACTTTATTAATGGTTATTCTAACTCAACTAGCGGTGATGTCTTTACAGTTATTGGATTAGTGTATATTTATGTTCCTTTCATGATTATGCCTATATATAATGTTTTGAAGGACATGCCTAAAAATCTAATCTATGCATCAAAAGATTTAGGAAGAGGTGCATGATCAACATTTATCAACATTGTTATTCCTTATACAAAAAATGCTTTGATTAGTGGTCTTACATTAGTATTCTTGCCATGTTTAACTTCGGTATCTGTTCCACAGTTTTTAAATTCTAGTAGTAGTGGTTCGCTGATTGGAGATATTATTATGGAAGAAGGACAACTTGCACAAACTAGTGATATTTCTTTAGCCAGAGCAAGTACATTGGCTTTGATTGTCTTTTTATTCTTGGCTGTGGGAGTATTTATCTTTTGATTTAGTAAAAAGATAGTCAAGTATGCAATGAGAAGGAGGGTACGTAGATAATGAACAATTCAACTAAAAAGTTCGTTAGTTTCTTGAAGAAATGATATGTGTTTCTTGTTTTAATAGCTATTTATGTTCCATTAATTCTAATAATTATAATCAGCTTTAATGGTGAAACATCAAGAGGAAATATCAGACTAAATTTTGATGTACCAACATTTGTTAACTACATTAATTTATTTCAAAATGATCAATTTATTAATGCCTTATTAAACTCATTATTACTAGGAGTAATAGTTACTCCATTCTCATTATTATTCGGAGTATTAACTTGTTATGGAATATGAAAAGCTAAAAATACAACAAAGAATTTTGTTTTAAATATTTCAAGATTCTCTATTATGTCTCCAGAAGTCATTACTGGTATTAGTTTGGTATTGTTGTTTAGTGCAACATGAATACCAATGGGTTTTAGCTTTGGTTTCTTTACTGTTACTTTATCACATATTTCATTTTGTACGCCTTATGTAATCATTACTGTATATCCAAGAATGATGAAAATGAACAATAATTTAGTGCTTGCAAGTTATGATATGGGTTATAGCAAAATTAGAACTTTTATGAAAATTACTGTTCCTCACTTATTGCCTTCAATCTTCACAGCTGCTGTAATTGTTATTGCAATGTCATGAGATGATTTCATCATCACTAACATGGTTAATGGATCATGACAAACATTAGGTGTGGCAATTTATATGACTAGAAAAGGTATCAAGGCCTGGGTAGTTACATTTGGCGCCATTTTAATGTTAGCAGGCATTATTACCATGTTAGTAGTTGCTGGAATTAAAACTAAGAACATAGCAAAAGTGAAAGGAAAAAAATAATATGAAAAAATATATTTTAAATCCATTGCTAATTCTTTCTTTGTTTGTTTGTGCCGTTACTCCACTTACTTCTTGTTCAGGCGATAATAAAATTGTTCTTGCAAACTTTGAAAGTTATATGTCTTCAGATCTTATTGATAAATATGATAATGATGTAACTTTTTTATATTATCAAACTAATGAGGAAATACAATCAAAATATCATAGATATTATGATTTGGCTATTCCGTCAACATATGAAGTAATTTCACTAATGGAAAATAAATGAGTTCAAAAAATTGATTGATCTAGATTTAATTTGCATGATCATGATGGTAATCCAATTACTAATAGCACTGAAGCCTTAAGTCTATTTACTGAACCTATTCAAGACATTATTAAACGTATAACAACTGTATATGCTAATTTATTTAATCCAGGTGAAAATTTGTTAGATTATTGCATACCTTATTTCTTACAAAGTTTTATGTTCGCATATAAAGGTGAAGAGATTCCAGAATTAACAAAGGCAAGAAATTGGGATGAATATACTAATTTTATTGGTGATAAAACTAACCCAAATTTACCAGATACATTTAAACCTAATAAAACTAACCGAATCGGTTGTATTGATGATGGAAGAACGTTCTATGATTTATGCAATTTAATTAAAAATCAAAAATTAAATCCGGATGATCAAACTAAGTGAAATGTAAATCCGCATAATGAAAAGATGAGCAAAAGTGAAATCCAAAAAGATTATCAATTTTTAACAAATAAATTTAGTCAAAATCATTTCTATTTTAATAGCGATTCACAAATTATTCTTGAATCACTAAGTGCTCCAACTGATGGTAATCTAAGCGCTTTTGCATATAATGGTGATATTTTATATGCCGCAATGGGAGCAGAAATATATGATCCATACACTCCTGATGAATTTCATATTGATACTATGGATGCGAAACCATTAGCTTTAGATGCTATAGTTATTAACAATAAAAATAATAATACTAAGAAGCTAGACAAAATATATAGCATTGTTAAATCAATGTTTTTAGATCATGTTGATAATGTTGAAGATGAACCAATATCAAGTATGGATGATGATGGTAATTTTATATATGACCCAATGGTAAATTTTGATTTCGTCAGATATACAAGTCCATTCAGAAGTATTGATGATTATGTAAAAACTGATTATTTTTCAGATATTGATGATACACTGAAACCTGATCAAATTGAGTTATATAAAAACATCTATAACATCAACATTAATTCTCATGTTGATATATTTAGTTTGATAGAAGCACCTCTAAGTGATTTATGTAAATCAAATATGCATTGAGCTTATGTCGAAGAAAAACAAAAAATCTAAGAACTGTATTATTGCAATTGAAACATCTTGTGATGACACATCAATAGCTTGTATCAAAGATAATAAAATCATTGCTAATAAAGTAGTTACTAGAAATGATTTACATTTAAAGTATGGTGGTATAATCCCTGAATTAGCTTCAAGAAATCATGCTAAAGAATTGAATGTTCTCTTTAAAAATATTTTAGATGAAGCTAAAATTTCAATAGATGAAATTGATTATGTTGCTTATACTGCATATCCTGGACTAATTGGTTGCTTACACACAGGAAAAGTGTTTGCTAAATCTTTAAGTTATTTATTAAACAAGCCGCTAATACCAATTGATCATATGATTGGTCATGCGTTTAGTTTCAGTATTAACAATAATAAACTTGTGAAATTCCCATTTTTATGCTTAGATGCATCTGGTGGACATACAATGATTTACTTATTCAATAGTCTAATAGACTATTTAATTCTTAATGAATCTAATGACGACGCAGTTGGAGAGTGTTTGGATAAAATAGGAAGAATTTTAAAATTGCCTTATCCTGGAGGTATAAGTTTAGATAAAATTTATGATGAAACTAAAAATAATCTTCCTTTAATTAAACATCAATCTCCATCTAGTCCATTTAGTTTTTCAGGATTAAAAACTTTTGTAAAAAATGTTGTTGATAAAAAACAAATTAAAGATAAGGTTTTAATTGGATCGTCAGCATTAAAATGATGTATTGATGATTTGATGACTAAGCTTAAGTTCTATAGCAATTGTTATGAATGTAAATTTATTGCAATTGGTGGCGGCGTAGCTGCTAATTCTTTATTAAGAAGAGAAATTAATAAACTAGATAAAAAAATTATTGTTGTTGATAGAAAATATTGTGGTGATAATGCTGCGATGATTGCTAATTTAGCAAATTTGATTGTTAACGATAAATAATTAAAAAGCGATCATGATTATTTAAATCTTTATAAAATCTAGAAAATTGAAGCAAATTAACACTTTTTAATATTTTTTCTAAATCTTGTTTTTGGTCATAACCAAATTCAATACCAATTAAATAGTGCTTTGAATTTGTGACTTTATCTAATGAACTAAGTAAAACCTTATAAAATTCTAATGGATCATCACTGTTTGAAAAGCTTATTTTATTCTCAAACTTTATCATCTCTAGATCTAATTCTTCTTTCTTCACATATGGCGGATTAAAAACTATTACGTCATATTTTTCTGCATTTGTTTTTATGAATTCAAAAAAATCTTGATTTATAATTCTAGCTTCTAACTTATTGTTGTCAAGATTAAATCTAATATTATTTATTGCATTAGTATCAATATCTAACAAAGATAATCTAAGTTTGGAAAAATGACTTTTGATACTAATACCTAAATTCCCCGTGCCAGCACATATATCAATTAGTGAATTTAATGTACTATCTTTAGCTAAAATTTCTTCAATTTTTTCAGCTAATAATTCTGTTTCATTTCTAGGATAATGAACTTTATCAAAAACTTTTAAATTAATGCCATTAAAATATCCTTGTTTTGTGATAGTTGTTAATGGCTTGTGTTTATTGTAATAATCATCCAAAGCAATCATTAATTCATTGTAATCAAAATCTATTTGTTCATTTCTGTGAACTAATAAGTCAGTTAAATTTTTAACTTTTTGAGAGAAAAAATAAATTAATGAATTATTGATATTTTTGTTAGTATACTTTTTTTCAATTTGAGCGATAAGTTCAAAAAAAGTGATTTTATTATTGTGCATTAATTTTTAATTCCTCAAGTTTTTGTTCTTGTTCATGAACAATTAATTGGTTAACGATTTCATCTAAATTGCCCAACATAACAAAATCAAGTTTGTTTAGTGTCAATGAAATTCGATGATCAGTAACACGATTTTGAGGATAATTGTATGTTCTAATTTTTTCACTTCTGTCTCCTGAACCAACTTGTGATTTTCTTAAATTAGAAATCTTTTGTTGCTGCTCATCATTATATTTTTGTCAAAGTTTAGCCCTTAAAAGATTCATTGCTGTTTCTCTATTTTCAATTTGGCTTCTACCTTCTTGACATGCAACAACGATATTAGTTGGTAAGTGAGTAATTCTTACAGCTGATTCTGTACGATTAACATGTTGACCACCCGCGCCAGAAGCACGATATGTGTCAATACGTAAATCAGAGGGGTTAATATTAAATTCTATTGCATCAATTTCTGGCAATACAGCAACAGTAATGGTTGATGTATGCACTCTTCCTTTAGTTTCAGTAGCAGGAACTCTTTGAACACGGTGTACGCCAGACTCAAATTTAAATTTTGAATAAACATCTTTACCTTTGATTGTAAAGAATATGTAATCATAACCTACAGCGTTGGTTGAAGCGTCACTAACTTTAAGATCTCAGCCTTGCTTATCAGCATATCTTTTATATGTGTCAAACAAATTAGCAACAAAAATACATGATTCATCTCCGCCAACACCAGGACGCATTTCCACAATAACGTTTTTTTCGTCATTTGGGTCATTAGGAATAAGCAAAATTTTTAATTCTTTTTCAAATGATGGAATCTTTTCCTTAATTCCTTCAAGTTCTATTTTAGCTAGTTCGACTAAATCATCAGTATTGCTAGAATTTAAAATTTTTTCAGCTTGAAGACCGTTATCAATCAATTTTTTAAAAACTAAAAATTTTTCATAAACTGGTTGTGTATGTTTTATTGTTTTGTTGATATTTGTTATTTCTTCAATAGACAAATTTGATTGTTCTAGTTTTTTAGATAGTTCGTCGTATTTTTGCTTAATTGCTTCTAGAGAACTATACAAATTCTTATCATATTCCATTATTGTGTTCCTTCATATAAAGTATTTTTACAAGATGTTAACAAAAAAACAATTACCCAAAAAGGTAAATTGTTTTTTATAGTGTGAAGGCTATTTTAAATCATCTAATGATTTAATAACTTTATTATTTGCTTTAGCTACAGCTGTTTTTTTAGTCTTAGTTGCTTTTTTACCTAAGTTTTGTTTTCCAGCATCAAACTTAGAAGATAATTTTTCAGCACGGCCTTTAACTTTTTGGTTTGTGTTGCCACCTTTATAGAATGGGTGACAATTAGAACATACATCAATTGAAACAACATCTTGTTTTAATGTTGATTCAACTTTATATTCTGAACCGCAAGTGGCACACTTAAAAGTAACTTCATGTAATTTTGGTTGTATATTCTTTTTCATAATTATTTTAAATCTTTAATTTGATAATATATTATAACAAAAGAAGTAAATTATGAAATACAACTATGTAGTTGATATTAAAGAAATTTATCAAGAGTGACTAAAAGGCAAAACAAAAAATGACAAATAAAAGAACTTTTATCTATTCAGTTTTGACCGCAATTTTCTTTTTAGCTGTCGCTGGTATTATTACAATTTTTGTTTTTTATAGTAATCCATTTTGAGCAGTACTAGAAATTTTTATACTAGTAATCGTTATAGATTCGATAGCTGCGATTGTTTTATTTAATAGCGATCGACAAGTTGAAATCAAAGTTTCATGACTTTTAATTATTGTCGTTTTACCAGTATTTGGAACATTATTTTATATTTGATTGGGTTCACGACCATTTAATGTTAAAAAAAGAAAAGAATATAACAAAGACATTCAAAAATTCATTGATTTAGAAAATTTTGAATATAGTAAATCTTTTATTTCTCAAAATACGAACATTACGCGTTTTTTTGCATATAATTACTACTCTGCAAAAGCACCGATATATAAAAACAATTCAATTAGAATAATCGAAGATAATGTTGAATATCTAAAAGAAATTGTTAATCTAATTAGGTCAGCACAAAAAACAATTTTGTTACAAACTTATATTTTCCGCGATAATTTATTTGGCTTAATTATTTTATCTGAACTTTTGAAAAAAAGACAAGATGGTGTGGAAATCTTTATTCTTTATGATTGATTAGGCGGAAGAAAAATTAAAAGAAAAAATTTAAAATTGCTTTTAGAAAAAGGTATTAATGTAGGAATATTTAATTCTTCAGGAATAAATTATTTTAAAAGTGCTTCTAATTATCGTTTGCACGCAAAAGCTTTGATTGTTGATAATAAAACAGCAATTTACGGTGGAAGTAATATTTCAAGTGAATACTCAACCTTTAAGAAGAACAGCAATAATTTTAGAGATTTAAACTTTGTAATAAAAGGTGAAGCTTGTAATAGTTTGAGTATAAATTTCTTCAACAACTGAATGACTTTTACCAAATGATATGGTGAAAACAGAAAAAATAAGAAAGAAGACTGAATAAAAAAGTTCCAATATCTTCACAAATTAACACCGATGCATAAAGTTAAAAATACCAAGGTTATTATGCAACTGTTACAAAGCAGTCCAGATGTTAAAGAAAAAAGCATGGAGCAAACTTTGGTTAATTTGATTTTAAAGGCTAAAAAGTCAATTTATATTTCTACCCCATTTTTATGCCCAAGTAAGCAAATTGTTGAAGCATTAAATTATGCTGTTCAAGGTGGAATTGATGTAAGGATTGTGGTGCCAAACCAAAAAGATAACTTACCAGTAATTCTGAATGTTAATCGATCATGATATCCACAATTTTTAAATACCGGTTGCAAAATTTACGAGTATGCAGGTTTTATGCATTCAAAATATGTTATCATTGATGACGTTTTAACTTTTACTGGAAGTTGCAATTTAGACTATCGTTCTTTTTGAATTAACTTTGAAACTGTATTTCTAATTTACAACAAAAAATTTACAACTCAAATGCTTAAGGTAGCGAATGATGATTTTAGCAATTCAAGATTAATTACTAAAGATATCTATGATAAGACTTATGCAAAAAAAGGTAAAGTATTAAATTTCTTTCTAAGAGTAATATATCCTCTTATATAGCTTGTATTTATATAATAAATTTTATAAGAGTTTATCTATGAAAAAACGATTTAGAAAAGTTTTATTTATTGTTTCCCCAACGATGTTGATTTCTCCTATAATTTTAACTTCGTGTGGTGCTAGAGGCACATTTGACCAAACAATAGACGGTAATGAAGATATTTATAGTTTTATAAATGATAGGACATTTTCTATAGGTATATATGGAGCTAACATAATTACACCAAAAATAGTTAGATTTTATTTAGTTGGAACAACATGAATATTTTATCATGCCAACGCTAATAACAACCCTTATACATACTACGCTTTAACTAATCTACATGTAGCTAGTTCTATTGATTATTACATAAATAATCCACTACCTGCCGGAAATATTAAATATATTGGTCTTTCATATCAAACTCTTGATGATATTAAAACAAATAAGTTAATTTCTACAAATGATATTGGTGGTAAAACTTCATCATCAATAATGATTATGGACACAGTAAATGAATCTGTTACTCCTAAAACACAAAAATTTCAATCTCTTTATAGTCAATATTCTACTGATAGCGGGCAAGATAGCTATAATAATCGTTTGTATTTTGATGAAACTGTAATTAAATTAGATTTTAGCGATAATATTACCGAAGATTCTGCACTAAAAGAAAGATTAGATGGTTTAAATGCATATGCAAGTGCTAATAATGGATATGTAACTAAATTTTTACCCGAATCAAACATTGGTAATGTATCTACAATTTATAGTATGGGTTATCCTTTAAGAGACTCTAATGATCAATCAATCTTAATTGATAACAAATACACCCATGCCTATGCCTTTAAACTTCCTGAAGTTGTAAATAATTCAAAAGGATCAAAAACAAAATTCAACGTGATTAGTGATAATACACAAAATATGCTAACACCAGGTGGCTATGGTGGAAATAATTATGATATCCAAACTGGGTATAATGTTATTTATCTCGCAGGAACAAATTTATCAAACAAAAATCCAATTGATAAAGTTGCTAAATGAGGTGGTGGATCAAGTGGTAGTTGTGGTATATATGTGGAAGACCGAACTGATTATTCAAAATATTATGTATCCGGCATTCATTGAGGTTCTGTTAGGGAAAAAGATTTTTGAGGTAATACTTTATGATATTCATGTTTCCAATCATTTTCATACAATTGAACTGGACAAAACAACTTCATTGATAACTTCCTAAGTTACCAATGACAAACACAATCTCCATTAGATAAGTTTATTGGCAAATGCCCATTTGTGTGTTAATTAAATTATTTGTTTTTTAAATTTAATAAAATCATTATTGACTTAAATGATTTGTTTTTATATTTAATAATAAATTCATCAATAAAATCATAAATTTCGAGAAATTTTAATTTGTTATCTTTGAATAATTTGATTGCTTTTTCATTTCCTAAATTAATTAATGCAGGAAGTGATGTATTAATGTTGCTCAACATTAATTTACCATAGCCATATCCTTTTAAATATTGATTTTTAATAGGAAACAATTGGTAATTGATTCTATTTATATTTTTATAATGCTTGATGTTTTTAGAATCATCGATTGAATATTGATACAAGGCATTTTTAATACAGATTTTCATATCACATTTAGCAATATAAGCATCAACAGAATTATCATCATAAACAATCATTGCATGTATAGCTGATTGAGGTTGAACCAAAGCTCTAATTTTTTTGGTTTCAAACAATCAATAGCCCTCCACAATTTCAAATGCTTTATTTAATAATGTTGAAGAATCAACACTAATTTTTTCTCCCATTTTTCAATTTGGATTATTAATTGCATCTTGGTATTTAACGTTATTAAGTTGTTTATAACTTAAGTTATAAAACATACCACCAGAAGCAGTAATAATTAATTCTTTAATCTTTTTAGTTTTGTCTTTATTTTTGATTAAAGAATATAATGCAGAGTGCTCAGAATCCACGGGATAAATGTTTACTTTATTTTTAATAGCTAATTGTTTTATCTTGCTTCCTCAACAAACTAAAGTTTCTTTATTAGCTAAAACTAAATCAATCTTATTGATGATGGTTAAATAACTAAAAACCAACCCATCAGAAGCACTAACAGCGTTAACTACTAAATCTGGCTTGGTTGTTTTTAGTAATTTATCAATTGCTTTGAAATCATTACCAACAATTACATGCTTTATATTAAATTCTTTAACAATTTGTTTTGCTTTTTGATGATTTGATAAATAACTAATTCCAACAAGTTGGAAGTCTTTGTTATTACGAATAATATCTATTGTAGAAGTACCGATACTACCTGTTGCACCAAAAATAATAATTTTTTTCATTAGCAAATATTGAATGGTGTTAATAAGAATGAATTATCATTTAGATGATTTGTACATAGACAAACAATCAATGAAATTATAAAGTAAGTTGTAATTACAAGTGCAAATGAATCAATTCGATCTAATATTCCGCCATGGCCTGGAATCAAACAACTATAATCCTTTATTTGATTAACTCTCTTAAAGTAACTAAATAAAAGATCTCCAAATGTTGAGATGATTGAAAACAAAATGATAATACCAATCGATGATGCAATTCATCATCATTTATTAACAATGTTAATAAATTGTTCTTGTGTATCGGTTGTTAATCACTGTCAACCAATGAATGAACCTAGCAATTCGTAATTATCCATTTTAGCATCATTCTCTAAAAATAAGATTATCATGATAACAACACAAAGTATTAATGAAACAACCAAACCAATTATTAAACCTTCTCAAGTTTTTTTAGGACTCAAGAAAGGAACCATCTTGTGTTTTCCAAGTGCCATTCCGCCTAAGTAAGCAAATGAATCATTAAAGATTGGAATCAAAAGTAACATTAATAGTACAAATCAACATTTGCTAGCAATTAAATAGTAAACACCAACAAATAATAAAGTCACAATGATAATCGCTAACGTTCCAAGTCAAACGTTCTTTGTTGTTTTTATGTGGTTAAGTTTAAAATAGATAATTGAGAATATAAGTAATAGAAATAAAGAACCACCTAAACAAGCAATAAATGTTATTTGGGTAGTAAAAATGCTTCAATGCAAAATATTATAAGTTGTCTCAGAAAATGGAACTACTCATATTGAAACCGTTTGACAAATTACTAGCATTAGAAATAGAGTAACATCATTGTGTGTTTTATGATATTTGATAAAACAATTATTTATTTCTTTCGCGATTAGATAATTGACTCAAATAGTTAATGCAAATACAAGAACAAAAAATCCAAAAGGGATCAAGTCATTATCTTGAAAAGATGGGATAACCCGACTCTTAGGATCAGCAAAAACAGCTAAAACTATTAAAATTGCGAAATATAAAACAATAAATACAGAAGACTTTGCTCTTTGTGAAAAATTGCTATTGTGTCTTCTGGTTTTTTTATTTATTTTATGAGTTGTAGATACTGTTGTCGCTGCCATTGTTTATATGGTCATTAATTCTTTTTCCTTTTGTGCAAATAGATTTTCAAGTTGAGAATTATATTTCTTAGTGATATTATTTAATTCATCTTCGAAATAATGCAATAAGTCTTCGCTAACGTTGTCAAGTTTTTTATAACTTGATTGAATATCTTTACGAACATCACGAATTTTAATCTTGCCTTGTTCTAATATTTGTTTTGCTTTTTTAACATTTTCTTTTCTATTTTCTTCAGTTTGTGCAGGAAAATTAATACGAACAGAGTCAGGATTAGCGATTGGATTAACATTTAAATTAGCTTTTGCTATACCTTTTAAAATATCAGGAATTTGACTACGATCATAAGGTTTGATTAGAGCTTGTGTTGCACTAACAATTTGAATGTTAGCTATTTGATTAAGTTGTATTTCTTCGCCATAAGCCATAACACGTACTTTATCAAAGATTGATACACCAATTCTCCCAGAACGGATTAAGTTGTATTCAGAATTAACTCAGTTAATTACATTATTAGCTTTAGTTTCAAATTCTTTTTGATATGTTGATCATTCCATATTATCTCTTTCCTTCTTTCCTAGAAATGATGGTTGTTGGTATGTTACTTTGTAATGCTTTTAAGAAACAATCTTTTTGTTTGGCATTGAAAACAATGATTTTAACACTACTTTCACTTAAAAGTGAAGCAGCAGTAATATCCATTGCATGTAAACGATTATCAATTATTTGATCGTATGAAATCTTTGAAAAACGTTTAGCTTTTGTGTTTTTATTTGGATCGCTATCATAAATACCATCAGCATCATTCTTACCCATAAGAATAAATGAAGCATCAATTTCTAGTGCTCTCAAAGCAACTCCAGAGTCAGTTGTAAAGTAAGGGTTACCAGTACCACCGGCAAAAATAACAATATTGCCTTTGGCAATAGCTTTTCTTGCTGCAAAAATATCGTATGGTCTTGCTACTGTTGGCATGTAAATTAATGAATACAAGCAAACGTCTAAACCGTTAGCTTCTAATGCATCTCTTAATGCTAATGAATTAATTTCAGTAGCTAACATACCCATAATGTCAGCAGAAGTTCTTGATAATAAATTATTGTTTGTATTAGCTCCTCTGACAATATTTCCACCACCAAGAACAATTCCAATGTTATATAACTTGTGAATTTTCTTTATTTGATTACACAAATCTTGAATTTGTGTTTTACTAATTATTGAATCGTTACTTTTTAAAGATTCACCGCTAATTTTGATTAATATGGTTTGTTTTTTGATTTTGATCATAATTTATTATTTTGCCATTTGTTGTGCTACTTCATCAGCAAAGTTTTGAACTTTCTTTTCAACACCTTCACCAACTTCATAACGTACAAAGTCAATTAATGCTAGTTTATTTTGTTTTAGAAGATCTTTAATTCTCACAGTTGGGTCTTTAATAAATTGTTGTTCTTCTAAACATGTTTCAGCTAATGCTTTTTGGATTCTACCTTTAACAATCATATCTACACGATCAGCTGGTTTTCCTTCAGCTAGAGTTTGCTTTTTAACAATTTCAGTTTCTTTAGCTACTCATTCAGGATCAGCATTTGCTATTGACAAGAAACGAGGATTTAGAGCTGCAATATGCATTGCAATTGATTTTCCTAATTCTTCTAAAGCAGAATTGTCAATTAATAAGATTGTTGCAATCTTACCGTTAAAGTGTTCATAAGTTACGAAAGCTTGGTCTTCTTTCTTATTAATAACACTGATACGACGAACACAAATCTTTTCACCAATTGTTGCTGTTAATTGTACACAAGCATCAGCAATTGTTGAATTATTAGATATTTTTAATTTGTTCAATTCATCCATATTTGTTGGTTTGTCAGCACGCACAGCTGCAACAATTTCATTAACTAAATTTTTGAAATCTCCACCATTAGCTACAAAATCTGTTTGACAATTAACTTCAATAATTGCAGCATAGTTACCATTAACTATAGTTTTAACTACACCTTCAGTAACTGTTGCTGTTGATTTCTTAGCGGCTTTAACAATACCTTTTTCTCTTAATCATTGAGCTGCTTTATCTAGATCATTATTAGCTTCTTTTAAAGCCTTCATAACATCCATGACACCAGCTTGTGTCATTTCTCTCAATTTCTTAATTAAACTTGTATCACTCATATTTTCTCCACTTTTTTAACTGTAATTATTATATATAGAATATATTATTTTTATTTGAATAGTATAAAAAAATACCAAAAATACATATGTATTTATTGGTATTTAAGTATGAAATGGTCGATTTTACAGATTAACCTTTATCTTTAAATTGAGTCTTAACACGACGAAGTTGGTCAATAATTTTGTTACAACATTCGTTAATTGAAGTTAAAACATCATAACTTTTATCTTCGGCACGAATTACACCTTTAGTTGGAACAGAAACATTGATTCTTACTGTGTATTCTTTTGTTTTTGGGTAGAAAACAATTTCAGCTTTAAGATTGTCTTGAACAAAGTTAAAATCGAAAAATTTAGACATTTTTTCCTGTAGGTAATTTTCAACTGCATCAGATTTGTGGCAGTCTTTTCATCTAACACTATAATTCATATTTATTTCTCACTATTAAAAAAATTAAATAATTTTGCCTGTACAACAAATCTCTTTTGCTACTTTTTCAGCAGTTGCTTTTTTTAGAAGTTTGTTAACTCCAGCTAAAGCGAACGGAATTGTATAAGCTAATGATTTTGCAGTTATAAAGTTTTTGTCAACTACAACATCTTTATTTTCATAAGTTTTCTCAAAATTTTTCTCGTATCCTGGATAACATGTAAATTTAATGGAATTTAGCATTCCAAGGCCTCCAAATACTTCTGGAGCAGCACACATTGCCATAAATACAATTTTAGGGTTTTTGCCGTATTTATTTAAGAATGAAATTAATCTAGGAGAATCAACATCATTAAATCTTAAATGTCCTTCACCACCCGGTAGATATATTGCATTATATTTAGATAAATTTTCTTTAGCTAAAATTTCATCACAAGAAATTTTTGTGCCGTGAGCTAAAATAACATTCTTTTTCTTTTCAATTGAAATTAGTTTAACAATAATTCCAGCACGACGTCAAATGTCTACAGGAACAACTGTCTCAACATCTTCAGATTTATTCGCCACAATAACAGCAATTCTAATCATAATTTACCTCCAATGGTATAAATTAAACAATATACCATATTATAGTATATACATCTTTAAATTCTGCTTTTTATTGAGCTATGTTGCAAAAAAGTTGGTTTTTCACTATTTAGTAGCATAGAAATCTTGTTTGCTTCTTAACTAATAGTTCTTGAATAGCATTAAGCTCAAGGTGCATATTTATCGTATTTTCATCCAATTCCTGCAACCACTGCCATAAAAAAACTTCACGTACATAAAATTATAAGTATGATATATATAATAAATATGAAACTAAGATTATCCAAAAAAACTAAAACTTTTCTTTCAGTTGCTACTGCGATTATTGCAAGTACAGCAGTAACAACTCTATTGACATCATGTTCATCAGCAAAAGA
>Ga0247610_10002870_pt1 | contig 19397 bp, 22 predicted proteins | sample 174DNAGHGhighgp2_FD_193483 | JGI IMG/M metagenome (GOLD analysis project Ga0247610, IMG submission 193483) | Sheep rumen microbial communities from Palmerston North, Manawatu-Wanganui, New Zealand - 1742 DNA GHGhigh gp2 | ecosystem: Host-associated > Mammals > Digestive system > Stomach > Rumen...
TTGCAGGACGAGAGCCCGAACGCAATCGCCAGACACGTGAGAATGGCGGTGGTGATGGTCGCTACCATCTTGTAAATCTGTTGCTTAGTCATAACATTTTAACATTTTCACATTTACACATTTTGACATTTCGTGTGCCCTCTCTTCCCCCCTTTATGGGGGGATCGAGGGGGGCTTTGTTAGCCGTTGTGGGCTTCGTCGTACTCGTCTCCGCACACCTTCCATAAGTAGGCGTTCATGGTCTTTTTGCCGTTGGGGAGGTCTTTCTGCGCAAGGAAGTCCGCTTGGTCTTGGGTGATGTGGGCGAGGTCATTGGCTCGGGTTTTGACTGCTGCACGAACAGCGGCGAAACGCTCACGTGCTGCTATCTCATCCTGCGATGGCTCGGTGGCTCGGTTGTAGCGATTGGCATCGAAGGTGTAGATTCGCTGGCAGTTGGGGTTCTGGGTGGGTGCAGAACGGTGGGTCATGATGAGATAATTACCGTGGTTGTGACCGTTAACCTTTTTCGGTCGCTTCATGGCGCCTTGGATGTACTCAATACCTGCGGCGCCTACTTTTGCTTTTGCCATAGATGTTTCGGCGTTGCCGAACAGCCTTCAGCCATCAGCCATCAGCTGTCAGCCTCCACGCCGTGGGAGGGTTAAAGGGTTATGTTTAATGTTAATAAACGGAGTTTCGAAAAGCCCTTATTGACCCCTTGTTGACCCCTTGTTAAGCCCTTGTTAAGCCCTTGTTGAGCCCTTGTTGATTGCGCGCGGATCATGAGGGGGTTAAGGCGGGGGGCGACGGTTGGTCTTGAGGGGATTAAGGCGGGTGGTTGGGGGCTTTTTCGAAAGACGGTGCAAAGATACTATCAAAACCTACTTTAGTGTTCCGTCGGGAGAGAAAAATTTTTCACAAAAATCATATTTTCCTCTTTTTTTCGCTTCCCGATAGAAGCAAACGAAGATATAATGCATGCGCTTGGCAGTTATCCCGTGCTTGGAAGCGACCACCTTCTGCGCGTCATGTGCCGTTGCACCGTTTGCCCGAGAGAGGAAATAATCATCCACCACCGCTTGATTGCGAAGTTCGATGGCATGCCGTTTTGCTGACATCCGATACTCGTTAGGGTCTCGTACCAAATAAGGTACATCGTATAAAGGGTAAGAGCCCCCCTCATTTGTTCTACGACCGTCCACCGGACGCTCGATCGAGCAAAGCTCTTCATCCCCATGAAGGGGGGGAGAGGATGCAGGTATGTGTGTTTTCATATTTTTGCGTTTTAATCTTTTATGTAAATGGTTTTTTGTTGTTCGGGCAAGAACTTGCGCTTCCATCCGTCGCATTCCTCGGTTGTTCCGTAGCGTTTGTAATACTCCCCAAACGTCAGTATTTGCGGTGGTATGGCTTTCGGAGCATTCTCCCGAACGGCTTTAACCGGGTTGTAACTGACGAATTTGTCCGCCCGCAGTTTGTCGCGGATGGAGCGGTAAATATGCCGTTGTTGTTCCAACGAATACTCCGCCCACACCCGCGCCAATTCTGCTTTGTAGTACTCTGCCACGCTGCCGTGGTTTTGTACCAACAGCCAAAGAAAATCAAACGTAGTCATAAAAGGTTGTTGTTCTTCTTATCGTTTAATGAAGAGAAGAAGAACCTTTTCTTTTTTGTTCTTTTGGTTCTTTTCTTTTTGTTCTTTTAATCGCCCATATATGGTCGATACGCTCGGGATCGATGCTCGTGGTCGATGCTCGGGATCCGGAGCTCGGGATCCGCCAATCTTGGCGGATACAAGAGCCATGCGGATACAAGGGCCATGCGGATACAAAAGCGGGCGGCGGGGTCTATTCGATGATTTTGACGGTGAGTTTGATTTCATCGGGTTGTTTGTCGGGATAGAGTTCAAGAAAGGTTTTGACATAGCCGTTCATGATGGCAGTACGGGCTTTGACGAGGTTCTGTTCTTTGGTCTTTTCTTTGGCATTCTCCCGCCATTTGACCGCCTGTTCTTGCGGGTAACGGTGGAAGTCGGCAAAGTTGAAAGACTCGGTGCGTTGCAGTTGGAATGTACCGATGCCCGGTATGTTGAACTCTCCTTTTTCGAGTCCTTTAGAAGCGAGGATGTCTGCGGCTTCTTGTGAAGCGGCATCGGAGATGGATTCAATACGCGCCTTGATGGCTTTTTCTTGGATGCGCAGTTCGCGCAGTTCGGATAAATGGGAATATTGCATAATGGTTAGAATGTTTAAGCGAGGGTGTGTCAAAAATCGATAATTGTTTTTTTTAGTCCAAAATTATCCAAAATTATCCAAAAAATAATTTTCTTTTAGGTCAACAATTAAAGACAATTATCAACAATTATTAATCACATTGAGGGTATGCTAATAGTTTTGACACACCGACCGGAATACAAAGAAAGAATTTATTTGACAGCCGGATCGCCGAACTCGTATTTCTTGAAGATCGCGAGGAGTTCCTCTCGGCTCATCTGTTTGGGATCTCGTCCTGCAGACCGCAGCACGCGCAGCAATCGCGCCCGTTTGCGGTTCTCGGCAGGTGTGACGTACTCGAGATTGTCCGCTGACCAGTTTGTGATGTCGCCGTTGAGGTGGTCAATCTCATACCCCTCCTGGCGCGGGCCGATCCATGTGAGGGCGATGAGGGTATGGCACATAATGTTGGGATGAAACGGCATCACCGGGTATTGTGTGCCACTGATGCCGTTGGACGAACGCCATCGCTTGCGGCGGATGGGTGAGTAACTTGTTTTGAGCTTACGCATGATGCACCCTTCGTCGGTAATCTGCATGTTGTGAACGGAATAGAATTTTCCTTCCTTTGAACAGTACAAGGGTTTGTCTGTGGGGCACTTTCGTACAATAGTGCCGTCCACTAATCGGAATTGTTCCGGATACATAAAAACACCGCAATCGCCTGTTACAGAGCGCCAACGCGGCTACTCTTTGACTGATTGCAGTGCAAAAGTACTGCTTTGTCAGAAATCGGGGGCACTATAAGTCGGTTAAGGTCGGTTATGGGAATGATTGGGCACGATTGGGCATTTTTTGGGGGTGGTGAACGGATGTGTACCATCATAGTGTTAGAGTTCTATATCAAAGGTGGAACAGATATAATTGACGGCAGACGGCGGTAGCATCTTATCGTACTTGCCGACGCCGAACGCGGCGAGTTGCTGCCGATGGGGTTCCAGCCAGCGGTTCAGCACTTTGAGGCTGACCCCTGCCGCACGCGCCAATTCGTTTTTATACATAGATTTATTTGCCATTTTTTGGGGTTGTTTAGATGATTATACTTCGTTTGTACATGGGAGATATCCCTCCAATAGCAAAAAAAATGGCGGTGCTCTCGCCTTCGTAAATATCATATTTGTCTGTTATGGTTGCGTATAGATGCACAAAAAAGAGACGGCTCACGATGAACGTGAACCGCCTCTTGGCTGATTACTGACAGCTGAATGCTGACAGCTTAAGATTTACCACTGGCTGTCGGTGTCGCCGCCTCCGATGGGGATACCGGTTTGAACGGGAGCCGGGCTGGCTGCCTGCATAAGCGTCATCGATGCCAATTGTGCTACTTGCACTGCGGGTTGATTATAGTTCTTTTTCATAAGAGTTACAATTTATCAAATTAAACAAATCGTAGTGTTCTCCCTATTTCCCTCCCCCTGTGGGGAGGGGTTGGGGAGGGGTTATTTACTTCACTTCTTGACCCATTGCGTTGTACTTCACGCCGTTCTTGATGATATAGAGCACGCCGTTCTCGATAACCTTTGTACTTTGTACATTGTCACCTTGTACATTCTCTACGCCGGTAGCCTGATCGAAAGCGAAGCGCAGGCGGCGCGGAGCTTGGTTGGAACCGCTATATACTATATATGCTTTGTGCGGGTTGAGCATCGAAGCGGTGTAGTGATAGAAGCCTACCAAGTCATTCTTGCAGCTCAATACATAGCAGTTAGCCGGAGTAGCGATAGATACGTCCGAACCTTCCAGACGGTTGCCTTCTACGCTGACAGCATCGGCATCGCTCGGGGTAAGGGTGAACGGCGTAACGGTCGATTTGAGGATCACGCCTGCGCCAGCCGGAATGGTCTGACCAGCGTCAGCCACTTTCTTCAACTGCATGACATCACCGCTGACGGTCGTCACGATATATGCCTCTACGTTCTCCGGCAGCAGATACTTAACCTCGCTGTCATAGAACGTGCTGTAATAAACCGTCGGGTTCTCCGGATCTTCGTTCGGGATGATGTTCACGTTTGCCGGAGTGGCAGGCTCGGTGCCAGGGATAGCAGCGATATTCGGGATATATTTCCAACAATCGGCTGCCTGATAGGCAGCAATCGAAGCGTACGGCACGTAGAGCGTGCAAGTGTTCTTGTATCCGTAGATAGCGTAGCCGTGCAAATTCGTAGGCGACGCGATATAACTGGTAATGCTGTTGACTGCTTTACAATCATAGATGGCACCGACTTCTATTGTAGTTACAGTGCTTGGTATAGTAATCTCTTGGATACCATCGCAGTTGTAGAAGGCATTCACACCCAAAGCGGTTACACCCTCTGGGATAGTAACTGTGGTGAAAGCAGCGTTGTCACAATTCACGAACGCATAAGCACCGATGGTCGTTATGCCCTCGGGGAACGAAACCGAAGTAATATCGTTGCGGTACGCATACCACGGAGCTGCATTAGGATACCAACTATAATCATTCATAGCACCCGTACCGCTGATAGTCAGTTCACCGGTTTCGGTGTTGAGTGACCATGTTAAGTTCTCACCACAACTGCCGGAAGTAGGAATGTCTTGAACAAGGCGCACCGAGCGGCCGGCGCGCCGTTGGCTGCTGTTCTCCGGGTACAGGCTGTTTGCGAAGCAGTTCACGTAGAAGGCTGCTTCATTTGACGAAAACGAAGAAGACCAATAGTTCCCGTGGGTACCAACGCCGTACACAGTATTACCGCCGCGGTAGCCCGCAGCAGGAAGGAAGACGGCACCGGCATCCTGCAGGGCAGTCCACTCATCCATCGTGAAAGTGGCATTGTCGTAGTCCAGATTATCTGCCTCTACCGCACAAGCAGCCCACCTGGTTGCTATTTCACCCTCCGTAGGAAGATTATCATACAAATCATCCGGCAGGATAATCATACCCGGATATTCAGTGCCGCTGACTTTGATCTTGCACAGACCGCGGAGGGACTGGTAATTGGTGCGATATTCCGAAGGAGTAGTACCGCCGTTACCCGGACCAAGCAGGTATCCCCACTCGTCTTTGGTCAGTGTACGCCAGCCGGTGCCGCCGTTAGAGATGGCATTCGTTCCCCAGTCGGTGAAAGTAGCGTAATCTTTGTTATCTAAGCTCACTTTATTAGGCGCGCCACCTGTTCCCCAACCGAAGAGGTCACGGTGATCGTTTGACTGATTGTTTCCGAAATACTCCCACTGGTTCGCGGCAAACTGCCACGTGCCCACATATTGCAAGTTACCTTGCGAGAAATTGACTTTCTTGGATGCGCTGACGGAGAAAGCACCCGGTAGTTTGCCGTTCACGGCTACCGCAGGGGCTGCATGGCTCGCGCCTACGCTTGCCGCGAGGGCGAGGAGAAAGGTAAATAATTTTCTCATAATGTTTTTTATTTTTAATTGTTATTGTTGTTAATATTATTTGTTGTGACTCTTAGTAATCGTATATTTTTTTATGTACACAAAAAAGGCAGCACATAGTACGAAACTATGCGCCGCCTATATGACTGCGAACTTGCTGATGTTCTTTACATTCCGCCCATTCGCAATGGGGGGGGGTAAAATTGAACATTATATTATTTTTGCATTTATTCATTTACGCATTTGGTTAATTCTCTATCAGTTCCAAACCTTCTTTTCGGTATTCAGGGAAGCGGTTATCGTCAGAAATGAGAGGCATTTTCATCGTGATATATAAATATATTCGTGTCAATAAGCAATCTCATGCCAACTATTGGTCAAGTGCCATTTGAGCATACTTTTTAGCTGCATAAAAAGCCTTGGAAAGCCTTTTACCTTTCTGCAGCATCTCTTGTTCAACCTCTAATAGCCGAGCAAGATTTTCTTGTCTTCTTTTCTTAGTCATAATCGCCTCTTTTCAATTTCGGGTGCAAAGGTACAACTTTTTTTGCAAATATGCAAATAAACAAACAAAAAAAAGTATTTTTATTCTTTATAATAGTCAACAATTAAAGACAATTATCAACAATTATTATTAAAATGAGAGTGTGCCAAATAGTTTTGACACACCCTCTTGCGATACAATTAGCCTAACGGCTATTATTTACGATATAATCTTATCTCCCTTACCTTCTTACAAGTCTATGGTGTCGGGCTCTTTTGTGCATGGGTGGCCGATGTCGCATCCTCGGTTCGGATTGAATCACTTTGACGACAATGGCTTCCTTTCCCGGAGCGGTAGAGCGAGCATCGACGAACCGGATTTCTCGTTTGACGGGAGCCGCATGGCGGAGTTGAACGAAACGTTGTTCCTGCCTGATTCTCTTGTTTTTACACTTGCCGCGCTGCACATTGCGTGCGCTGACGTTCATAGCTAACATGGCACTGACTGCTAATAAAAATAGTCCTTTCGCTTTCATAATTTTGTCCTCCAAATAAATGATTAATACTCCAAAAGTAAACCGGTTCATTAACAGTCGGACAAACATCGTGCCAAAATTAATCCCAATAGGCATTTTCGACCCTTTAAGATGCGAGAAATTGCTCCTTTTCTCAAAAAAAATCCCCGAATGCTTGCATATATGAAAAAAATGTAGTAAATTTGCAGCCGATTTTGGTTTTGCCTAAAGCAGAACCTGTTTATCAACCAATATATAAGTAATATATAAGGAGGAAAAACCTTATGATGCTTGAAGAACAGTATAATTTTGTGAAGTACTACGAGCGCTCCTTTCAGAAAAACTGGGATCGTCCGGCAGTGACGGATTATGGTACCGATGTGACCATGACTTATGGTCAGTTGGCGATCAACATTGAGAAGTTGCATATTCTCTTTAAGGAATGCGGCATCAAAAAGAACGACAAGATAGCCGTAATGGGTAAGAATAACAGCAACTGGATTGCCGTTTATCTGGCTACCATTACCTACGGTGCCATCATCGTGCCGATCTTGCAGGATTTTCGCGCGAACGACGCCATCCATATAGTGAACCACTCGGGTTCTAAATTGCTGTTCATCAGCGATATTAACTGGGAGGGATTTGATTTAGACCAAATACCGAATGTATTGGCATCGGTGAGCCTGAACGATTGGCATCCTATCTCGTTGGCATTGGATCCGAAGAAGATCAACTACGAGGCGATTGCGCGCAGGTTCAAAGAGAAACATCCGGAAGGTTATTGGGCGAAGGATGTGCATTTCGATGAGCGTTCGAACGAGGAGATAGGTTCGATCAATTATACCTCGGGAACGACGGGATTCAGCAAGGGTGTGATCATGCCGCTGAACGGTTTGGCGGGCAATGTGCGCTTTGGAATCGAGTCGGGTTTGGCTCATTCGGGTTCACGGTTCGTGACCTTCCTGCCCTTGGCCCATGCGTACGGCTGTGCGTTTGATTTTCTGGCGTGCTTGGCGGCGGGAGGACATACTTGGCTGATAGGCCGTACTCCGTCGCCGAAGATTCTGCTGAAAGCATTTGCTGAAGTCAAACCGACGCTGATCCTTTCTGTGCCTCTGATCTTGGAGAAGATATACAAGAAGATGATCGTTCCTCAGATTCAGAAGCCGCCTGTTAGTTGGGTATTGAAAGTGCCGTTTTTGGACGAGGTGGTATGCTCGAAGATTCGCGAGCAGTTGGTACAGGCTTTCGGAGGCGAGTTCCGTCAGATTATCATCGGCGGTGCGCCGTTGAACCCGGAGGTGGAGGCGTTCTTATACCGCATTAAGTTCCCGGTGTCGGTGGGTTACGGCATGACGGAGTGCGCTCCGCTCATCAGCTTCACCCCATACGATCAGGGCAGCAAGCTCTATTCCTGCGGTCGTGCCTTGAAGGGAATCATGGACGTCAAGGTGCTTCATCCCAATAGCGAAGGCATCGGTGAGGTAGTGGTTCGCGGCGAGAACACCATGCGGGGATATTACAAGAACCCGCAGGCTACCAAAGAGAGTTTTACCGAAGACGGATGGCTCCGAACAGGCGATTTAGGCCAGTTGGATGCCGACGGGTTCCTGTATATCAAGGGTCGTTGCAAGACGATGCTGTTGGGTCCGAGCGGACAGAATATTTACCCGGAGGAGATAGAGGCGAAACTGAATAACATGCCATACGTGTTGGAATCGTTGGTATTGCAGCATGAGGACAATCGTTTGGTAGCCCTCATCTGCCCGGATTACAACGAGGCGGATGCTGACGGACTGACTCGCGAGCAGTTGGAGACGCAGATGGAGGATGTACGCAAGCAAGTCAATTCCGAACTGGCGGCATACGAGCAGATAGCGATCGTGAAACTCTATCCGCATGAGTTCGAGAAAACCCCGAAGAAATCCATCAAACGGTTCCTGTACACCAACATGGTGTGATGTATGAATCTCTGTATTGATCAAGGAAATAGCCGGACGAAAGTGGCGCTGATGACGGACGAGGGAAAGATGATCAACCATTTCATCTATAAGTCCTTCTCTTCGTCGGAAGTGGAGCGTTTGTTTGAACTCTATGAGATCACGGACTCCATTATTTCTTCTGTGGTGAACATCGAGGCGGCGGTGGTGAATACGCTTCATCGGCGGTCTCAGCATTTTGTGCTCTTTGATCATATAACTCCGGTTCCGATCATCAATGGTTACGATACCCCTGCCACCTTGGGTCAAGACCGTTTGGCTGCGGCTGTGGGAGCCAAGAGTCTTTGTCCGAACGAGAACCTGTTGATCATCGATGCCGGTTCCGCCATTACCTACGATTTTGTGACGGAGAAAGGGGAATACGTAGGCGGCAACATTGCTCCGGGGCTGAAGATGCGTTTTACGATGCTGCAACGAATGACCAAGAAACTGCCGTTGGTGGAGGTGGATGAGAACGAACTGATTCCATTGTTCGGCAAGAACACCCGCGACGCCATCGCAGCGGGCGTCATCCGGGGAGTGGCATACGAAGTGAAAGGGTACATGCGTACGCTCAAAGAGAAAGTGCCGCACTACCAGACGTTCATCACGGGCGGTAATGCGCATTATATATTGAATAACGTGCGCACATCGCGTAGCGAGAAACGCGAACTCCATTACGAGAAGCACTTGGTGCTAATCGGACTGAATACTATTTTGGTACACAATAAATTGAAAATTGAAAATTGAAAATTGAAAGGAAGATAGTGAAAATTGAAAAGAAAATAGCTCGGCTCATAGGTTTGTGGATGGTGCTCCTTTCACCTTTCACCTTTCACCTTTCACCTTTGTCGGCGCAGAACATGACCAGTTCTCCATACTCCCGCTATGCGTATGGCGACTTGAACGAGAACGTGCCGACCGCCTATCGTGCCATGGGTGGTGTAGGCATAGGAATGCGTTCCAACCGCGCCATCAACTCCGCCCAACCGGCATCGTTCACGGCGTGCGATTCGCTGACGTTCATGTTCGACTTGGCTGCCAGTGTCAATTGGAGCCGCTATAGGGATGCCGGTGGTATGAAAAACAAAGCGAACGGAAACCTCGAATACGTAACCATGCAGTTCCCGCTATACAAACGCTGGGTCGCGATGTCCTTGGGTCTGCAGCCCTACAGTTCCGTGGGTTATAACATCCAGTTGCGCGACTCGACCGCCGGAGGAGATTACGATTATACGCTGGCATACGTGGGCGAAGGCAACATCAGCCAGGTGTATGGTGGTCTGAGTGTGAATGTATGTAACTGGTTGGCCTTAGGCGCGAATGTGTATTATATGTGGGGCGATCTTGAGCGTGCCCGTTCCGTGGTGTTCGATGACGCCACGATCAATACCACCATCCAATATGAGATGTTGCATGTGAGCAATGTGCGTCTTCGCTATGGAGCGCAGTTCTTCCATACTTTCGGCGATCACAGTTTCAACCTTGGCGCAATCTATGAGAACCGGATGAAACTGCACAGCGACCTGCTGCAACTCGACACGGACACGCTTTCTCTGTCCAATACGGGTTGGGAGTTACCGATGGTGTGGGGTGTAGGTGCATCCTATACATGGGACAATCGGCTGACGGTAGCCTTTGATTTTGAACGTCAGTGTATGGCTGCGGCTTTGTATAACGGCGCCCCCGGAAGCGCAAGCGGTTTGCAGGACCGCAATCGCTATGCCTTCGGAGCCGAGTACCGCCATAATCCGCAGGGACGCAAGTATGTAGAACGCGTCATGTGGCGTGCCGGTGTGAATGTGCAGGACGAGTACTTGGCTTCCATCGGGGCAAAGCGCGTGACGGCTTCGTTAGGTGTGGGTTTCCCGCTTTATACCATCGGTACCGTCATCAATACTACCCTGGAATATACGCATCGCGGTAACGCAGCCGGATTGGAGGATAATTCCCTGCGATTGACCATCGGCGCTTCCATCGCAGAAAACTGGTTCTTCAAACGAAGATTGTAGTTTGGCACGATATTTGAGAATGAACAATTAATAATTAACAATTAATAATTAACAATTAATAATTAACAATTGATAATTATAAATTATAAAAATTATAGCATTATGAAATTCAGAAGTATCCTTGTAATTGCGTTGGCAGCAGCCGTACCGGCGTTGGCTTGCGCAAAGAAACCGAAAAAAGTATCAGAAGAGACTCCCGTAGCGGCAGCTCCCGCGGTAGTGGAAGAGGCAGAACCGGAGATTACTCAGGATTGTTTGGTGGAACTGAACCTGTTCAATGATGACATGCGTGCAAAACAGTACCAGAGTGCTTACGAGCACTGGTATGCTGTTTACTCCACTTGCCCGAATGCGAACAAGGTGCTCTACAGCCAGGGAACGAAAATGATCAATGCCCTCTATCAGGCAGCTACTGATCCCGCAGAGAAAGAGCGTCTTGCCAATCTGGCATTGGAGATGCAGGATAAACGTATCCGTTTCTTCGGCGATGATCCGAAATACCCGGCAGCTTATATTTTAGGCGAGAAGGGTTTGGCTTACATTGATTTCTTCGGCGATGAGAAGCTTGCAGAGGCGCATCAATGCCTGCGTCAGTCCGTAGAGGGAATGAAAGAGAAGAGCAAGATGGAAGTATTGGAGACTTTAGTGGTCGTTTCCCGTAAGCTGTACAAGCAGAACCCGGACCAGAACGTCAGTCAGTTCATCTCCGACTACGAGTTGGCGGCCAACTACCTCTCCGCTCAGGCAGCAGACCAAAACAACCGCAATGCGTCCTATGCTTCGCAGAAACGCGATTATGTAGATGATTTGTTTGCTTCTTCGGGTGCCGCTGATTGCGCTAAACTGGATGAAATCTATTCGCCGATCGTAAGCGACAACTTGGAGAACCTGACGGTACTCAATAACATTGCCAAGTTGTACAAACGTATTCGTTGCACGGAGTCGGATATTTATTTCTCGGCCTGCGAGGCAGCTCACCGTTTGCAGCCGACCCAGGAATCCGCGGCAGGATGTGCATCGATGTCCGCCAAGAAAGGCGATTACGAGGCAGCCGTTGCTTACTACGACCAGGCTATCAATCTGGCTTTGGGCGAGGAGGCATACAGCGATGTAGCGGACTATCAGTACAATGCCGCTGTTTATTGCTTCGCAAACCTCAAGAAATACCAGGAGGCTCGTCGTTACGCGTTGGCATCGATTGCGACGTTAGAGGGATTGGGTCAGACCAAGGATCAGGGACGTTGCTACATCATCATCGGTATGTGCTACGCTTCCAGCCGTCCGTACGGCAATGACGCAAGAGGCGCTATCCTCAATAAGACCGTTTATTGGGCAGCCGTAGATAAGTTCATCAAAGCGAAACAGATTGACCCGTCGGTAGAGGAAACAGCCAATGAGTATATTCATTCGTACAGCCGTTATTTCCCGACGCGTGAGGAGCGCTTTGACCTTCCGAACGATTTCTCGGGCTCGACGTTCTTCGTAGGCGGTTGGATTGGCGAAACGACTACGATCCGTTAATGCGTATTCCTTCTCACCATAGAATGCCTGTCTCCATAGCGAGTTGCCTGATGGTACTCGCTATGGTTTTCTTTGCTTGCAGCAGTAACGAGGTGTCTCAATCCGAAGAGTTGCAATCCCGTGAGAGCATCGCCGTACTGCTGACGGACTCGGTACAGACGCTTATCTCCGACTCCGGTATTACGCGTTACCGCATAGCAGCGCCGCAATGGCTCGTCTATGACAAGACGGATCCTCCTTATCAGGAGTTTCCGGAGGGCATCTATCTGGAGCAGTTTGATGAGGAATTGACGGTGCAAGCTTCGCTCAAAGCGGACTATGCCCATTACGACGAGACGACACAAATATGGTTGCTGCGGGGGAATGTGCATTCACTCAACCGCAAAGGAGAGGAGTTTGACACTCCGGAACTGAACTGGGATCAGAAATCCCACCGCGTCTATTCCGACTCTATCATCCATATTAAACGGGAGAAAAGTATCATTACGGGTGTCGGTTTCGAATCGAATGAAGAAATGAGCCAATACACCATTCTTAACCCCACGGGAGTATTCCCGATTCAAGAGGAATGAAACTATTAGAGAATAAAACCGCGCTCATTACGGGCGCAGCGCGCGGCATCGGCAAGCAGATTGCCTTGGCCTTTGCGCGCGAGGGATGCAACATCGCTTTCACGGACTTGGCATTGGATGAAGTAACCCGGGCCACCGGCGATGAACTGAGGGCGTTGGGCGTCCAAGTGCAGGAATATGCTTCCGATGCCTCGGATTTCAAGGCGGCGCATACCGTAGTGGACGATGTGGTGAAGCGTTTCGGGCGCATCGATATATTGGTGAACAACGCCGGTATTACGCGTGACACGCTGTTGATGCGTATGAGTGAGCAGCAATGGGACGATGTGCTGCGGGTGAACCTCAAGTCGGCTTTCAATTTTACGCAAGCGGTCACGCCGTTCATGTTGCGTCAACGGAGCGGTTCGATCTTGTCGCTCAGTTCGGTAGTCGGGCTCAACGGCAATGCGGGGCAAGCCAATTACGCGGCGTCCAAAGCCGGCATCATCGCCCTCATGAAATCCACTGCGAAAGAGTTGGGCAGTCGCGGTATTCGTGCTAATGCGATCGCGCCGGGATTCATCCTGACGGAAATGACCAAGTCGCTGCCGGAAGAGACCCTCCAATCCTTTGTGAACATGATCCCACTCAAGCGAGGGGGCGAACCCGAGGAGGTTGCCAAAGTGGCTCTTTTCTTGGCTTCCGACCTTAGTTCGTACGTCTCCGGACAAGTGATTCAAGTGAACGGAGCGATGGCATAAAACAAATCCCGCATGGTAGTGCGGGATTTATTTTTGGGCATTCAGCCGTCAGCCGTCAGCCGTCAGCATTCAGCATTCAGCCATCAGCTTTCAGCATTCAGCCGTCAGCATTCAGCATTCAGCATTCAGCATTCAGCATTCAGCTGATGGCTGACGGCTGATGGCTGACGGCTTTTATTTCTCAAAGATCTTGAAAGCCCAAGGTCGGAGTGTAAAGGTCTGTTCGGTTTGCAACTCATGTTCTTTACCGCAGAGGCATTGGTATTTGCCTTCATAGCCGGTGAGATCGAGTGTGACGGTCTGTTCCTCTCCGCTCATGTTCATGACAGCGAGCACGGTGTTGGAGCAACGTTTGCCTTCTTTATGTCGTACGCAAGCGAAGATGTGCTCGTTATCGGCAGCCAAGCGCAGCATCGGAGCGCCTACCTCCGGCGAGAAGAGGGCTTTGTTATGCTCGCGCAAGGTGTTCAGACGCTTGTACAAAGCCGCTTGTGAGAACGCTTCGTCCGTGTCGATCACATCTTTCTCAAAGAACTCCAGGCGATGGTGATTGCCGCTAATCTGCCCCGTGTACATCATCGGCATACCGGGTACCACATAGCAGAATGCGGCGAACAGATTGACCGCTTCGCCCATGCGTTCCTGCTCGGTGCCGTTCCAACTGTTCTCATCGTGGTTGGTGATGAAGTTCATGCGGATGGCTTCCGGACGGATGGTGGTGTCCGCTTTGGCGAAATATGCCCATAAATCTTCCACGCCTTTCTTGCCTTGCGCCACCTCGTTCATGATGTGATGCAGCGTCCAACCGTAGTACATGTCGAAGGCGGTTTCTGTCAGGTCGTCCGCTTCGTCCTCATCTTCGGCGAGGGTGAACATGTCCGGATGAGTCAGACGCAAGTCGCCCATCGCCCAATTCCAGAAATCGGTCGGTACTTCTCCTGCTACATCGCAGCGGAATCCGTCAATACCGATGCTGTCCATCCACCAATGCATGGCTTTGAGCATCTCGTTACGCATGTCTTGGTTGTCGTAGTTGAGTTTGGAGATGTCCGTCCAATCGTATTGCACCATCAGGTTTCCGAGGCTGTCCCGGTAGTGCCATCCGTCGTGTTGCGTCCACTCGCTATCGGGCGCCGTATGGTTAGCCACCCAATCGAGGATCACTTTGAAGCCTTGTTTATGCGCCTCTTTGAGAAAATGCTCAAAGTCCGCACGGGTACCGAACTCCGGGTTGAAGGCGCAGTAGTCGATGATGGAGTAATAACTGCCTAACGTACCTTTGCGGGTGATCACACCAATCGGCTGGCAGGGCATGACCCAAATGATGTCGATGCCGTTCTCTTTGAGCGTCGGCAGTAATCCTTCGGCGGCGGCAAACGTTCCTTCCGGTGTCGCTTGGCGGGTGTTCAACTCATAAATGGTGGCGTCGTACGCCCATTTGGGGTGACGCAAGTTCTGTTCTTCCTGCTGCGCGCAGCTTAGCATGGCTACTGCAGCCAATACCATAAATAATGTCTTTTTCATATATTCTCAATTTTTAGTCCACAATTTGAAACGTTCTGTCCTCCCGGTTGATGGTGACGATCACTTTCTTTCCGAGGTAAATACGCATATACTTGATTTCGTTCTCGTTGCACTGCAATGGGATGAAATCGCCGTAGAGGAGTGGCATGGAGTTACGTCGCATGTGGATTAGTCGGGCAACGGTCTCTCGCATCTCTTGTTCGTCGTCGTTGAGTCCGTCAAAGCGCATCATGTGGCGATTGTCGGGATCGTTACCACCCACTTCGGCATATTCGTCTCCTTGGTAGATACAAGGCACGCCTGGCAAGGTCATGTTCAGAACCTCTAACATAGCCGCCAATTGGTATGCTTTGGCGGTGTCGCCGATGCCAATCTGCTGCGTCCATCCTTCCTCTTTGCCTTGGCTATGGATGTCGATGGCGCCTCCGGCGATCGAAGCGAAACGGATTTGATCATGGTTACCGCTGATGTTTCCCATGGTATGGTGGGCGCCGTAGGTTCGGAGTGATGTCAGTTCGTTCTCAATAATCTGATCCATTCCGGTTAAGCCGCACAAGGCTTCGCGTGCCGTGAAATAGACGTTGAAATCGAATTGCGCATTGAGCATACCGCTCTTGACATAGCTGCCGATCAGTTCGGGACTGCCGTAGGTCTCGCCGATCATCCATATAGGACGTCCCGGCCAGCGGTTCGCGATCTTTTGTCCCAGCATGCGCCAATATCCCTCCGGTATATGCTTGCACGCATCGTGACGATAGCCGTCAAGGTCGTAATTGGCAAGCCAATACAAGGCGCTGTCCGTCATTTGTTCGCATACCTCCTCACGCTCTAAATCCAAGGTGGGAATATGCTTGTCGAACCAAGTGGTCAGACGGGCATCGTCCCATAACTCAAAGTTCCGTCGTCCGTCCGGCAGGATGGAGTCCGTATGCCAATCCGGATGTTGCTGCAAGGTGGGGGAGTTGATGTGCATGTGGTTGGCAACGTAGTCCAGTACGACGTTCATTCCGTGCGCGTGCGCGCTATCTAATAAGGAGCGCAGCTCATCCGGCGTGCCGAAACGTTGATCCAAGGCGGTCGCGTAGATAGGCCAATAACCGTGATAGCCGCTGAACTTGGTATAAGTCTTCGTGCTGTCGTACTTATTGCCGTTGTGGAACGGATAGCATCCCCACGCATCCCAGGGGTTTTGCGTGATCGGACTGATCCATAACGTGTTCACTCCCAAACGATCGAAGTACCCTTCGCTGATCTTAGCGGTTATACCGGCTAAGTCACCGCCCTGATAATCCACGATGTCCAATACCTCGGGGCTGTTCATCTTCCAATCGTTGGCGGTGTTGCCGTTATAGAAGCGGTCAATGAGCACGGAGTAGAGGACTTGCGCCTGTTGGTCATGACGGTTCAGCAGCGAAGCGTCGGTGATAATCTGTCCGTCCTGCATGGGCAATAACAAGTCGTTGTATAAATACGTGTCATCCTCAGCGTAAACGCGCAGGTAGGTACGTCCCTTGAGATCGCCCGTCTTGCTTCTAACCTCAGCGAGGTTCAAGATCCATGTTCCGTCTTCCTCCGCCTGCCAATAGGTATGGTCAATCAAGGTGTTCTGGATATATGCCTCCAAACTCGGGTTCGCCGCCGGCTCATAGAACCCGACGCGTAATTGCTGATCCTCGTACCCTAATGAGATCAGTCCCTGGCGAACGGGTTTATTCGGCAGTACCGGGATGGAGAAGCTTCCGTTTTTGTCTTGGAATGAAATGGCATGAATCGAGTGGTCGCGGTTGACGATATCCATCTCCTGTACCACCTGCGGCGTACCGATAAGATTCACGCATTCAATCGCTTCGCCTGTTGTCCATTGCAATCCTTTCCATAGATTGGTGTCGCCGTACAAAGCCGGCAAATAGTCCGTCAACACAACATGCACTGTGTCGTCGGTCATTCGGATCGGCATAATGGGATTACTGTTCGCAATGCGAGAGGCAACGGGGCTGCCATGTTGGCAGGATGCCAAACAGAGGGCTAAAGAAACAAAGAATAGAATTTTTCTCATGGTTAAACAAAGTTTTGCGGTGCAAAATTACAACTTTTTTTTTATATATGCAAATAAAAAAGTAAAAAAACCTTGCGTATGTCATAAAAAAGTAGTAACTTTGCAGCCGATTTTGAAAAATTATCGCTATATGTTAAAAGATAATATACAGACTTTGCTCTCCCAGGTAAGCGAAATGCAGGCAGCAAACGCCGAGGAATTGGAGGCGCTTCGTATTAAATACCTGAGTAAGAAAGGTGAGATAACGGCGCTCTTTAATGAATTTCGTACGGTGCCGAATGAGGAAAAACGCGAGTTAGGCCAGTTGTTGAATCATCTTCGTCAGCAGGCGGAGGAGCGTATGAATGAGTTGCGCGAACAGATTAATGACAAATGCCAGGCCTCCCAAGACCAATTGGATTTAACCCGTACGCCGGATCCGATCGCTTTGGGTACCCGCCATCCGCTTTCGTTGGTTCGTGAGGAGATCGAGGATATTTTCTCCCGTATTGGATTTACGATCGCTCAAGGTCCGGAGGTAGAGGACGACAAACACGTGTACGGCATGCTGAATTTTGCGCCGGAACACCCTGCACGCGACATGCAGGACACGTTCTTTATCGAGAAAGAGATAGGTGTTCAAAAGCCGACCGACGTGCTGCTTCGCTCGCATACCTCGTCTGTGCAAACACGCGTCATGACCAGCCAAAAACCGCCGATCCGAGTGCTTTGCCCGGGACGCGTTTATCGAAACGAAGCTATCTCGGCGCGCGCGCATTGTTTCTTCCACCAGGTTGAGGGACTCTATATCGACAAGAATGTCAGCTTCGCGGATTTGCGTGAGGCGCTGCTGTATTTCTCCAAGGAGATGTTCGGCGCAGATACCAAGATTCGTCTTCGTCCGTCCTATTTCCCGTTCACGGAGCCGAGTGCCGAAATGGATATCAGTTGTAATATCTGCGGTGGAGTAGGTTGCTCGTTCTGCAAAGGTACCGGATGGGTAGAGATCTTAGGTTGCGGAATGGTGGATCCGAACGTTCTCGAGGCGTGTGGCATCGATAGCAAGCAGTACAGCGGATTTGCGTTCGGTATGGGCGTCGAGCGTATTACCAACCTCAAATATAGAGTGAAAGACTTGCGCCTGTTCTCCGAGAATGATGTGCGCTTCTTGAAACAATTTGAGAGTTGTTAGAGATTTTTTTTCAAAAATATTTGCATAATTCAAAAAAAAGCAGTAACTTTGCACCCGATTTTGCGTCTATGAGCGAGCAGAACCCCAATATGATCGACTTAAAGCGTCTGTCGATAGGCACGCATCAGTTTGATTTTCAGTTAGATGATGAGTTCTTTAAGGGATTAGAGAAGTCGGAAATACTGAGTGGAACGGTGGACTGCAAAGCAACGCTAAATCTCCGGGAGGAGGATTATCAGCTCAATATAGCGGTTCGAGGAACTGTTTTTGTAGTGTGTGACAGGTGCCTCGATCCCATGCCCCTTGAAATAGAAGACGAGCAAGAGAATGTACAAAGTGACGATGTACAATGTACGAACGACGCAAGTATGCTTGATCTCACTTGGCTCGCCTATGAAATTGTAACTATCAATATTCCGATCGTTCACAGTCACCAGCCGGGTGAGTGCAATGCGCAGATGGAACTTCTCCTCCATGATCACCTTTGTGACGAGCCGGAACCCGAAAATTGATAATTTGAAATTAAACATTTGAAATTAGAAATTTTTAAAAAACGTAAACGAATATGGCACATCCTAAAAGAAGACAAAGCCACACCAGACAAGCTAAACGTCGTACCCATGACGTAGTAAAAGCTCCTACATTGGCTACATGCCCGAATTGTGGCGCACTGCACATTTATCACACTGTATGCCCGTCTTGCGGTTATTACCGTGGTAAATTGGCAATCGAGCAAGCAGAGGCTTGATCGGAAAGAAAGGTGAACAATGAAAGGTGAAAGGTGTTATAATGCCTTTTGCCTTTCACCTTATGTAATAATATGCGTACGTGACGTACGTACGTAACTCGCGAGAGTTACCCGGGAATTAAAAATCACAAACCTAAAATTACAATTTAACATGTTAGAGAATTCCAACAATGGTGGAGAACGCAGACCCCGTCCGCGTTTCCGCAGAGAAAGCGAACCTGTTTCTGCTCGTCCGCGTTTTCATCGTGAAGTAGAAAGCAGGCCTAAACCCTATGGCTTTGGCGGAGAGAGTTCTGTCCGTTCGGATCGTTTTGACCATTCGGATCGTACGGATCGTATGGATCGTACGGATCGTTCGGCGCGTCCCGCTCGTCCTCGTTTCAACCGCGAGGGAGAAAACCGTCCGTTCGCCGGCAAACCCAAACGTAACAACAACCTTTACTCGGCTCGTAAGCAGCAGACTTATC
>Ga0247610_10002872_pt1 | contig 19393 bp, 16 predicted proteins | sample 174DNAGHGhighgp2_FD_193483 | JGI IMG/M metagenome (GOLD analysis project Ga0247610, IMG submission 193483) | Sheep rumen microbial communities from Palmerston North, Manawatu-Wanganui, New Zealand - 1742 DNA GHGhigh gp2 | ecosystem: Host-associated > Mammals > Digestive system > Stomach > Rumen...
CAGAACACAGGCAGATGGTGCAGCGTAGCGGAACCCCTGCAAAGGATGTATGAGCAGATTGCAAGCCCCGATAGGGGCGACAGAACACAGGCAGATGGTGCAGCGTAGCGGAACCCCTGCAAAGGATGTATGAGCAGATTGCAAGCCCCGATAGGGGCGACAGAACACAGGCAGATGGTGCAGCGTAGCGGAACCCCTGCAAAGGATATACGAGCAGATTGCAAGCCCCTATCGGGGCGACAGAACACAGGCAGGTGGTGGAGCGGAGCGAAACCCCTGCAAAGGATATACGAGTATATTGAAGCCCCGACTGGGGCGACAGAATTTCTGTCGTACCTTCGGAACTTTATATGCTTGCGGCTCTTTTTTACAGGGGTTTCGCTTCGCTTCACCCCTGCCTGTGTTCTTAACGCCCCTGTCGGGGCTCTGTGGGACAAGCTCATATACTATCCCATTCGTCATCAAAATATTCATCATTCAAAAGTCTAAGGATTCAAGGATTTCAGGATTAACTTATCGGTGCTAGCACCGAAATTCCTTGAATCCATAAATCCTTAGACTACATTTGAACAACACCAATTAGCTGGCGATGTACATGGGAAATGCAGTTAGACTACATTTGAACGGTACCAATTACTTGGCAATGTACGTGGGAAATGCCATGCACAGAGAATGACGCTGGAAGCGTCACCGCTCTGTAACCGAGGGTACGAGCGCAGCGAGCACCCCCGGATAGCGATATGCTACACATCATCAGCACTCTGAAGGAGTGCCCCATACGGGCAGTGGGCGACTCCTTCAGAGTCGTCCCCCCCCCATTGCCCACTATCCGCAGGTCCTTCGGACACTACGGTTACCAGAGCGGAGACTGCGTTGCAGTCTGATTTGTTGAGCCAGTATGTGCTGAGTAAATAAATGTTGAGCGTTTAGTGTTTAGTGATTATTAGCTCTGGCTGTTAGCTTCTCAATCTGCAAGACATATCTCATACTTCTTGCTTCCAACTCACTTGCTTCTCAATCCACAAGACATATCTCATGCTTCTTACTTCTTACTCTCTTGCTTCTCAAAAAAATAAATATAATCTTCATGAGCAGAGTTTCAGGAATTTTAGTTATATTTGCACATTGAAAATAAATAGACAAGAAATGCAAGAGACAAGACAAAACAAAGTGGCACGACTGCTGCAAAAGGAACTCAGCTTGATATTCCAAAGCCAGACACGTATGATGCACGGTACGATGGTAAGCGTAACGAGGGCAAAGGTGAGTCCAGACCTCAGCGTATGCACCGCATACTTGAGCATATTCCCCTCTGAAAAGGGTGAGGAGATCATCAAGAACATCAACGAAAACTGCAAGACCATCCGCTATGAGTTGGGCACCCGCATACGCAACCAAGTGCGCATCATCCCCGAACTGCGATTCTTCATCGACGACAGCCTGGATTACATCGAACACATCGATGAGCTGCTGAAAAAATAGGACTTAGATGAACTTTCCCTATTACATTGCCAAGAGGTACTTATTCTCGAAGAAGGGAACGAATGCCATCAACGTGATTTCTGCCGTGTCGATGGGTGGCATTGCCGTGGCTACGATGGCACTCATCGTGGTACTGAGCGTATTCAACGGCTTTCATGACCTGGTGGCTTCATTCTTCACTACGTTTGACCCCCAGCTGCAAATCGTACCCACGATGGGGAAAGACGCACCTACCGATGACCCCATTCTCACGCAAATCAAGCAACTGCCACAGATAGACGTTGCTACGGAATGCGTGGAAGAACAAGCCCTTGCCGTATATCAAGACAAACAGGCGATGGTGAAAATCAAGGGGGTGGAAGACAATTTTGACGAGCTAACGCACATCACGGAAATACTATATGGCGACGGTGAGTACGAGTTACATGCCGGCAACCTGCAATATGGCATCTTAGGCATTAGGTTGGCACAGACATTAGGCACAGGAGCATATTTCAGGGATTTCCTACGGATCTATGCCCCCATGCGAGAAGGACAGTTAGACCTCACCGACCCCACATCGGGCTTCGTGGTGGACTCGTTAATGTCGCCTGGCGTGGTATTCTCCGTACACCAAAGCAAGTATGACAGAGATTACATCATCGTTCCCATCGCTTTTGCACGGACACTGTTCGGGCAACAAGGGATGTTGACATCATTGGAACTGAGACTGAAGGACGGTTGCAACTTTTCGGCAACCAAGAGAGAGATACAGAAAATAGCCGGGGATAAATACCAAGTGCTGGACCGATACGAACAGCAAGCCGACACATTCAAGATCATGAAGATAGAGAAGCTGATAGCCTATATCTTCCTCACGTTTATACTCATGATAGCCAGTTTCAACATCATCGGTTCGCTTTCCATGCTCATCATCGACAAGAAAGACGACGTGGTGACATTGCGCAACTTAGGTGCAAGTGAGAAACAAATCACCAAGATATTCCTCTTTGAGGGAAGGATGATAGGTGCCATCGGTGCCATCGTGGGAATCGTATTGGGATTGTTGCTCTGCTGGTTGCAACAAACATTCGGGTTGGTGGCATTGGGAGAAAGCAGTGGTTCGTTTGTGGTGAACGCCTACCCCGTGAGTGTACACTACACAGACGTTATCCTCACGTTTGTCACGGTGCTGGCAGTGGGATGGATAGCCGTATGGTATCCCGTGAGATACCTCAGAGAAAAACAACGTTAAGGCAAGCTGATGTTTTCTACGTCGATAGACTCATGTAAGAACATCTGTGCAGACTCCTTGAACTTCACTGGATTTTCGGTGGTGTAATATCTCACCGTAGCCCCACGAGAACATTTCTGTTCCATCTGTGGGTGGCGCAGGAGATATTGATAAAGACTCTCTGCCACATACTCGCCTTGCGGAACCACGCGAACGCCAGCTGGCAAATACTTCAAAATCTTAGGCATGAGAATGGGATAATGCGTGCATCCCAAGATAAGGGCATCGATGAGAGGGTCTTTGCGCATAATCTCATCTATGCGTTTCTTCACGAAATAATCAGCACCTGGAGAGTCAGCCTCATTATACTCTACCAACGGAACCCAGAACGGACAGGCTACGCCCACCACGCTGATGTCGGGATAGAGTTTCTTGATTTCCAAATTATAGCTTTCGCTCTTGATGGTGCCTTCGGTGGCAAGAACGCCAACGTGTCGGCTTGTCGTGAGCTTGCCTATCACCTCTGCCGTGGGACGGATAATACCCAACACACGACGTTCGGGATCTATCTGAGGCAAGTCATTTTGCTGAATGGTACGTAATGCCTTGGCAGAAGCAGTATTGCATCCCAAGATGACAAGATGACAACCACGGTCGAAGAGATGCTGCACTGCCTGACGGGTAAACTGATAAACCACGTCGAACGAACGTGGACCGTATGGCGCACGTGCATTGTCGCCTAAGTAAACATAATCATACTGAGGGAGCAACTGGCGAATGCCATGCAGAATGGTCAATCCTCCATAACCAGAATCAAAAATTCCTATGGGTCCGCTCATCTACGTCTTCCTCCTTGCAATTCTTTTTTGATAAGCATGTTGATATCTACGCCCACAGACTCATTGATATACGGCACTGCGTTTTGGTCGGTATTCAAGATGAAAGCCAAGCCCTGTTCCTTACCCACCTTATTCAACACCATTGACAATTTAGAGCGCAAGGGAGCAAAGCCCTCGTTTTCAGCCTCAACCATCAGGCGCTGCGCTTCTTCCTTGAAAGCAATGTTTCTCTCCATCATGTCTTGCAACTCAGCCTGTCTTTTCTTGAGGATAGAGGGAGCCAAGTCTCTTTGTTCATCAAGGAAAGCCTCATACTTCTTGTTGAACTCAGCCTCGGAGCGGTCAGCCTCATCCTTGAACTGCTTGGAAAGGTTATCTAAATTGGTTTTTACGATGGAATATTCAGGCATGAAACGAAGAGCCTCATCATAACTGAAATAGCCAAACACCAATTCGCTCGACACCTCAACGGTATTCTGCACGTTTTCTGACGGTGGTGTTACCTCCTCTAAAGTAGGGGCAACGCTGTCTTGTACAGCAACGTGAAGCGTATCAACCTCCTGCGCCCAAGCTACCGAGGCAAAGAGAGATAAGAATATGGACAAGAATTTCATGTTGTGGGTGGGTTTAAATGTTGAGTGTTGAGTGAACAAATGTTTAGTGTTGAGTGTTTAGTGTTTAGTGAATATATGTTTAGTGCTGAGTGTTTAGTGCTGAGTGAAAATCAGACTATTTCACACTAAACACTAAACGCTAAACACTAAACATTCTTACACTCAAAAAAAATTTATTTCAATTTTCTTACTTCGCTCTTGCAAGCCTCTGTCACGTCATCGCAGAGAGTGGCGTTGATAAAGGGCAGAGAGTTTTTCATGACAATATATACATACTTGCCATTATTACCAACGTTCTCGATAGCCTTGGCAACCTTTGACTGGATAGGACCTAACAGCTCTTGCTGTTTCTGTTGCAGTTTTTGGCTGTTGTCTTGGTAAGCCTGCTGTATCTTCTGTTGCATCTCCATCAGAGACTGCTCAGTTTCCTGTTGCTTGGTGGCATTCATGGTAGATTTTGTCTTATCATATTCTCCAGCCTTACGTTCAAGTTCCTCGCGCATAGATTGCAGTTCGTTGTCGTATTGCTTAGCGAGAGCCTGCAATTCGCCTTGAGCCTTAGCATACTCAGGAATGTCTTGAGCTACAGCATCGTAATCTACACAACCAAACTTCTGGGCAAACAACGTCATAGGAGCCAGAAGCATTACCATTAAAATAAGTTTTTTCATTTTCTTGATTTTGATTTTATTAATTATTATTGATTTTGAATATTTTCGCATTACACCTTATTATATATATAATAGGCATTAATTAGAATATCCCAACTTTTGCAACACCTCATTGCTGATGTCAATGGAAGGAGAACCGAAGATGATACCAGCCGACTGATTGGCACGGTCGAGCACAAGACTATAGCCACGCAGTTCAGACACTTCTTTCACCGCATTGTAGATTTCCTCCTGGATGGGACTCATCAAGCTCTCGCGCTTCTTGAAAAGCTCGCCTTCAGGACCGAAATACTTCTTCTTCAGGTCGCTGGCTTCCTTCTCTTTCTTCATGATAGCCTCTTGTTTCGCCTTCTTTTGTTCTTGAGAGAGAAAAACCACCTCGTTCTGATAGTTTTTATACATCGTTCCAGCTTCGGTGTTAAGTGCATCTACCTCAGCTTGCCATTTCTTGCTCACTTGATTGAGTTGTTCATTCGCACGCTCGTAAGCAGGAATATTCTTCAGGATGTACTCCATGTCAAGCAAAGCAAACTTCTGCGCACCCGCCGTCAATGCTATTACGGCAAAAATGCAAGTCATCATCAACTTCTTCATAGGTTATGTTTTTTATGAGACGAATGTCATATTATAAAAGTTTCAAGTCACACCTCGTATATTTACGATTTTTAATGTTTATTCTCAAATGATTAGAACTCTTGACCGAGAATGAAGTGGAACTGTGAACCACCCCTTACGCCAAACACCTTGTCGAAACCGTATGCCCAGTCGATACCCATCAATCCAACCATTGGGAGGAAGATACGTACACCAATACCGGCGGAGCGTTTCATGTCGAACGGGTTGAAGTTCTTGGTTTCGTTCCAAGCGTTACCAGCCTCCAAGAATGTCAGACCATAAATAGTGGTGTTGCCCAACAAGAACGGATAGCGCAGCTCCAACGTGAAGCGGTCGTAAGCATAACCCTCTTGGTAATACGGTGTGAGCGAACCATTCTCGTAACCACGCAAGCCAATAGTTTCTTCTGCATAGCTGGTAGAGTAACCACTCATACCGTCACCACCCATATAATAGGTTTCAAAGGGCGACTTCTTATACTTGTTGTAAGAACCCAAGATACCCAATTCCACACGAGTCATCAGCACCAGACACTTGTTGCCTCCCGTAAGGGCAGAGAAGGTACGCGCCTTGAACTTCCACTTATGATATTCCACCCAACGGTATTTCTCCTGTTGCTCCTTTGAATAAGTGGCAGAAGAACTATTGGTTGCAAGATTCTTGTAATCCTTTCCATCCCACAAAGACCATGGCGGCGTAAGGGTGACAGAAGCCAAGAACTCAGAACCACGACGTGGGAACAACTGGTTGTCTGTGGACGAGCGGTTCAAGGCAATGCTGATGTTCAGGTTGTTTGAATTACCGTTGCGCATCAAGAAGTACGCCCAGTTTTTCAGCATATATCGGGTATATGACAATTGCATTTGCAGGAAGAAATAATCGTCTGGCCAACGCAAACGCTTACCCCAGCCAAGAGAAGCACCAAACAACTGTACATATTTGTCTGGGTCGTAATAATTCTCGGCATTATTGTAAAAGCTGTTACCCATACCATACAGGTAGTTATAGTAATTGTTTAGGTAACCACTGTTATAATAATTGCTCGACACGTCGGTCTGCTTTGAATAGAAAGCACTCACGCTGAACTGGATAGGACGCTTGCCGCCAAACCAACTGGTAGAGTAGCTGGCGTTATACGATTGGTAATACGTACCGTTGGTTTGTGCACCGATAGACAGAACCTCACCGTCACCGATAGGCATGATGCCACGATGCTCCTTGTTCTTATTGAAGAGGTTAGCCATAGAGAAGTTGTTCAACTTCAAACCGATACGTCCGATAACACCCGTCTGTCCCCATCCGAGAGAGAACTCTATCTGGTCGTTCGACTTTTGCTCCAGGTTGTAATTGATATCTACCGTGGTTCCGTCTTCGTAATTAGGCAACACCTTCGGGTCAATCTTCTCCGGATCGAAGTGTCCCATAGAAGCCAACTCACGAACAGAGCGTTGCAAGGCATCTTTCGAGAACAAATCGCCAGGCTTGGTACGCAATTCACGACGCACCACGTTCTCGTACAAACGGTCGTTACCATTGATACGAACCCGGCTGATATGAGCCTGCGAGCCTTCCTGGATACGCATCTCAAGGTCAATAGAGTCGCCCACGATGTTTACTTCCGCAGGATCAAGGTTGTAGAACAGGTATCCATTGTTCCAATAGTTGTTACCCACGGCATCATCGTCCTCCGTGAGTCGTTTGTTCAGCAACTTTTGATTGTACACGTCGCCCTTCTCCATTCCGAGAACACTACTGAGGTAACTGGTAGGATAAACCGTGTTACCCACCCAACGGATATTGCGGATATAGTATTTCTGTCCTTCTTCTACCTTCAGGTAAATATTCACGTGCTTATCGTCAACGTTCCACACGCTGTCTTTCACGATATGAGCATCGCGAAAACCATATTCGTTATATTTCTCTATCAGGTTTTGCTTGTCTTTCTTCCATCTTTCAGGAGTAAACTTCTTGGATTTCAGGAAAGAGGAAATTTTTCCTGCCTCGTGAATCTTCGCAAAGGCACCTTTCTTCAAGAGTCCGCCTTTGATTTGACTATTCTTCAGTTGGTTATTACCATCGATGATGATTTTTCTCACCTTCATCTTCTGCTTCTTGTCGATAATCACGTCAAGAATCATGTGGTTTTTCTGCGTCACGTCTTCACGTTGCAAGATTTCGATGTCGGCATTCTTAAAGCCCTTGTCATCAAAATACTTCTTGGCAAGAATCTTGGCACGGTCGATAACGTTGGGATGTAAGCTCATTCCCTTGATGATACCCAACTTCTGTTCCATGTCTTCGCGCTCAGATTTCTTCAAGCCGATATAATTGATAGACGACACCCTTGGGCGAGTTGCCAACGTTACGTGCAAGTAAATCTTATTGCCCACCAGCGAGTCGGCAGAGATTTTCACGTCAGAAAACAGTCCATGTCTCCAATAACGCTTCACCGCATCGGTAATGGCAGAACCTGGCACTTCTATCTCCTGTCCTACCGTCAATCCCGAAATGCCCGTGAGCATGTAATCCTCGTATCCGTCAACACCAGAAACATTGATTCCGCCAAGTATGCAAGTACGAGGCGAGCCCGCATACGAGATATCTGGATTCAAAATGACATCTTGAGCCTGAGCATTCACGTGGAGCATCAATGCCACCAAGATGACCAACACCTTATTTATATAGTTCATCACAACGATTTTTCTCTTTTTCTGTTATTCTCCTTGTTCTACCTGAGCCTCAGTCTTACCATACCTGCGCTGGCGACCTTGGAAACTGGCGATAGCCTTATGCAAGTCTTCCTCCATGAAAGCCGGCCAATAGGTGTCACAAAAATATAATTCCGAATAAGCAATCTGCCACAACAGGTAATTGCTGATGCGCAACTCGCCGCCGGTACGAATGAGCAAGTCGGGATCAGGCATGAAGTTGGTAGTGAGGTGTTGGCTGATCATTTCCTCGTCTATCATCTTTGCGTCCTCAAATCCCTGTACGCCCTCATCGTGTTTCTGCATGATAACCTGCATCGCCTTGACAATTTCCCATCTGCTGGAATAGCTGAGGGCAACCACCATGGTCATGGTGTCGTTGTTTGCGGTATGCTCTTCTGTTTCACGCAGTTTCTTTCTCACGTTTTCAGGGATGCGGCTCATGTCGCCTATCACGCGAAACCTCACGTTGTTTTTCATGAAGATTTCGTCTTCCAACGATGTCAGTACCAATCCCATCAGTGCCGCCACCTCATCGGCAGGGCGACTCCAGTTCTCCGTAGAGAAAGTGTAAAGCGTAAGAAACTTAACACCAAGTCGGGTACACTCTGAGGTAATCCTTCTCACAGCGTCCACTCCAGCCTGATGTCCATAGCTACGAGGTTTCCCACGTTCGGCAGCCCAACGTCCATTCCCATCCATGATGATGGCAATGTGCTGAGGTATTCGTGACATATCTAATTCTTCCATATTGTCTGTTTTCATTAATCGTTCACTCGTCTTCATTATGACAAGTGCGGCATTTTGCCATAAAGCTATATGTAAGCGACACCATCAATGCCGAATAGCAATCGGTATTCTTGAAAGCGCCACTGCTCTTTACGTAATAAGGGTCTTTCACACTATCGAGCTCATCACTCAATGAGAAGTGAATACCCCATTCCAATCCCAGGTTCAAACGGTCTGCCACCTTATACTTGGCACCTATACCCACGGGCAAGTTGGCGGTAAACGCATTCTTACCATTGCCGGTGGCAAACGTTGCACCCAATCCGACAAAGATATACGGTGTCAACCGTTTTGCTCCACGATAGTCTCGCCCCGTGCCGTAAGGCCAGAAATTATATTCAAAGGTGAGCGAAGCGTCAATGAGAGTATTCTTAAACGAATAAACATTCTCAACGTAATCGTGGTAATAGGTCTTCTCGTCTTTCGACGAACCTTTGAGAGTGCCGTACATAGCGTTCAGTTTGAGTCCCATATAGGGATTAAACAACCTGCGCACCATCAATGAAGCACCTGGCTGAAGATTCTTGGTCAAGTTGCCATTGAAGTCGCCCAGATAATTCACCATACCGGCTCCTGCTCCCACTTCCATCAAATACTCAGGGTCACTTTGGGCACGAGAAGCTGATGAAAGCATCACCAGCATCACGACGAGGACATTCCTCATATTCAAAGCAACTCCCTTCCTCATGGCAGATTATTTTTCGAAAGCTCCTTGTTCCTTTCTCCATCCCATCTCGTTCAGCCTTCCTTTCCATACCTGACCTGATTCTCCTGCCAACACCCAGATATAGTTGTCAGCATCGCAAGTCATCGTGAATGCAGAACTGTTAGAACTGAATCCTTTCGGGAATTGGTAGATAGTATCGGTTTGCCAGGTAATACCCTCATCCTCGCTCTTGTAGAACTTAGAGATATCCTTTGCCGTTCCATTGACAACATTTCCGCCAACAGCAAGCATGTTCGTGCCATATCTCACTACCTGCAAGTTGATGAATCGTGGAAGATTATACTTGATGGCTGGGTTCTTGGAATAGAATGCCCAAGGCAAATACAAGGAATTTTCCTCGTTTTCCTCAACCTTGCTCCAAACCACAGCATCCACGTCAGTAGGATAAGTGTTCTTACTTCTATTACCCACCATCACCAACTTATTCACCAAGCTGTTTACTTTAGAAGGAATGGAAATGATATTCACTTCCTCCGTGGGCAACCACTCTTCCTTATCGTCAATCATTTCCTCGTTCCAGAAATCGGTCAAGGCATCGTATCTCACCAACTTACCACTCGAATTGTAACCATAGAGATTGTCTTCGTTGCCGCCCAACAGGGTGCTTATGGTAGAAATCTCTTTCGTATGGCAATCGTATTCGTCGCCATTACTCGTAAACTGGTACATGGTTCCATTGGAAATAAACATGGGAGTTCCCATGCAAAGCACAAAGTTCTTATAGGCATCGGCTGCATATACGTCTTCCGTCACCAGTTTCCATGACAACGGTTGTTTAGCTTCGCTCACGTAAAGACGTGAACCCGTACCGTCACTTCCCATCAACCACAACTTACCAAAACTGAACAACGAGCGCATCCCTTTCATCGAAGCCACCAATTGGTCGTTTTCAGCCACTTGGGTCCATTTGAAAAGAGCGCCGTTCTCTTGGTGAATGTTAATCTTAACCTGATAGGAGCGATAAGCATTGCCAGCATTATTATAAACGCGGAACTCCAATGGCTTGGTGAAATCAATGGAGTCGGTGCTTGAATAACGCACCAAGCTATCCTTCAATCCGTCTTTCGTTTTCAAGTTAATCAGCACTACGCCCGAATTCAACGTCGTAAGGTTCACCAAAACCTTAGACCCATCCACTCCCAACGGCAATGAGTCGGGATTGAAAATCTCGCGAGAGTTTTGGTCAATGTTGAATTTGTAGGTGCTACAATTAATCTTTGTCTGATGCACGCTGTCTATTCCATTAGTCGTAGTATGTACATATCTTTTTAGAGTTCCTACACTAAAGGATGTGATAGCCGTATCCTCATAATATGTTATCTCATCGGTATTGTTTTTCAAACAAGAAGCGAGCATGAACGTACTCAAAAGCAATACGACGAAAGTAGAAAAATTACTTTTCATTAATCCTATATTTCATTTTTAACGTGCAAATTTAATTAGAATTCCTCAAATAGCAGACTTTTTTAATGCTTTATTATATAAAAAAGGGATGATTGACCTCTTTTTTAAGGTCTGTTTAGAGTTTTTCATAAAAAAAGAGGCCGTCATCAGTCACTGACACCGGTCTCCATAAAATTATGTTATTGCAAATTGGCAAGGACTTGAACTATGAAAAATACCATCACTTACGTGAGTGAATCCTCACCAATCTTAAACGTAAGTCTATTGTCTAATAACATAATCTTTAACCTTAAAAATCTATCAAACTATTAACCTAATGAAATTGAGTTGTTCTCTTAATTGGCTGCAAAAGTACATGATTGTGTACGAACACACAAGCCGTTTCCCAAATATTTGGTCACTTTTTGCCGTTTATTTGATTTATGTCAAAAACTACTGCCATATTCGCCATTTCCAAACATATTGTTTAGCTTGCACAAACACTATCTCTGCCCTTTGCAAACACATGGTTTAGCACCCATGAAAACCATGTTCATCTTTATCATCGTTGATTTCCTGCTTTCGCCAACAATTCCAAAAACACAATCCCGTCTGCATGAAAACATCGCTTTTCACAGACAATTTACAATAATTATAATATTTTTCTCGGCTGTTCTTATTTATTTTCGTATCTTTGCAAACGATATATATCCAAATAATACGAAATACAAAATGAATCTGAACATCAATAAATTTCTATTTCTTACGTTAGCCCTTGTATGTGCATTCAGTGTGAACGCAAGAGGTGAATCTTTTTCTGCCACGTCTGACGGTGACACGTTTACGGCATTGATTCCACTTGGAAAATCTACCGTAGAAGCAACATTCACGATAACCGATGAGGCAAACAAGGAAGTGATGATAGGCAACGAGAATTGCTTTTACGAAGCCGATGTCATCTCTCCAGACATGCCCAGCCAAAATAACAGAATCGTGGAAGGCAAATATTTGGCTGCCATCGACATAGAAACGCAGGGAAGACTCTACATCCCCGCAACCGTTACTGATGCCAACGGTACGGTTTATACCGTGACGGGAATTGCCAACCATGCCTTTGCGGAATGTACAGGACTGACTTTTGTCAGCATTCCCAATACCGTCAAAGACATTGATACCTATGCCTTCAACCAATGTACTGGGTTAACGTCGCTGAAGGTTGACATCAGCACGCCATTGGAGGTGTTGTCTTCTACGTTTGTTGGCGATTACGACGCAATTCTTTTTGTACCAAGAGGCAGCAAGACTTCCTACGCCTCTGCCAAATACTGGAAGGAATTTAAGAGAATCGAAGAATTTCCTAATGGAGATGTCAACTTAGACGGAGTGGTAAACATCCAAGACGTAGTGGCTACGGTAAGCTATACGTTGGGAACACCCACCGAACCGTTTGAAGAGTCATTTGCCGACATGAACAACGATGGTGTCATCAACATCACTGATGTCACTGCCATCGTCAGCATTGTCCTCGGTCAAGAATAAAAGATAACATCATAGCAAGAGATTGAAGGTTAAAGAATAGTCTCCACGAAGAGAGTCTTCTTTGATCTTCAATTTTACGTAAAGAAACTCAACTTTCACAAATTGCAGGAGTTCAGTAGTTCAGACAAATGTTTGTTAACTGTATGATTCATGAAGGCAGACTATCGTCTTTACTCCTTGACTCCTTGAAACTCCTGAACTACAAAGAAGTTGAGCGTATGCGAAACTTGGAAATAACAACAAATAAAAAGAAAGGATTAGATACATGAAAAAATTTCTCTCACGCTCTATTGCAGCTACGGCAATCATCGTTGCAATGATGGGCATGAATGCTTGCAGCAACAAAAAATTCAATATCAGCGGAAACATCAATGGTGCCAACGACTCTACGCTTTACTTCGAGAACATGAGTCTGAATGGTCCCGTGGTGGTAGATTCCGTGGTGCTCTCTGATGAGGGAGCGTTTCATTTCCAAGGACCTCAGCCTTCGGCACCAGAGTTTTACCGCCTGAGATTGGGAAGGCAAATCATCAACGTTGCCATAGACTCTACCGAGAACATCAAAATCAAGGCTGACTACCCCACGATGTCGGCTCAATATGACATTGAAGGTTCTGACGACTGCTCCCGAATCAAGGAGTTGTCTCTCTTGCAGATGAACTTACAAGCACAAATCAATGCCATTGCCAATGACGTGTCGCTCAATACGCAATCCACACAAGACAGCATCATGAACTTGGTCAATGCGTATAAGGAACTGATCAAGAACAATTATATCTTCAAAGACCCCAAACTGGCTTCCTCGTATTTTGCTCTTTTCCAAACGGTGGGCTTGGGTTACAACAACGTTTTGGTGTTTAACCCACGCGCCAACGAGAACGACGTGAAGGTGTTTGCTGCCGTTGCTACGAGCTGGGACACGTATTACCCAGAGGCAGAGCGTGGACTGAACCTGCACAACATTGCCATTGAGGGAATGAAAAACATCAGAATACTCCAAGCACAACGCAATAAGACCATCGACCCCAACCTGGTTATTGAGTCGGGTGTCATAGAAATAGCATTGGAAGACAACAAGGGTGTTACGCGCAAGCTCACCGACCTGAAGGGAAAGGTGGTGTTGCTCGACTTCCATCTCTTTGCTTCAAGCTCCAGCACCGAACGTATCATGAGCCTCAGAAACATCTATAACAAGTTTCATGACCGTGGACTGGAAATCTATCAGGTGTCGGTTGACTCTGACGAGCATTTCTGGAAGACGCAGACAGCTGCCTTGCCTTGGATTTGCGTGAGAGACCCAGAGGGCGTGAACAGTCCTTTGATGAGACAATACAACCTGCTCGACATTCCAACGTTCTTCCTCATTACGAGGGATAACGTACTGGATAAGCGAGACGCACAAATCAAGGACCTCGAAGCAGAGATTGCCGCTCTCTTATGAGACTCTTGACCGTTTGTGCTTGCATCTTGGCGTGTGGCTCTGCCCAACAGGTGCATTCGCAGGTATTCTCCATGGAACAAGTGAACGACAGCACCAGTTTTCTGGTGCTTCATACTGATTCCACCACTGACAAATGGAAACTTCCCTACCCCGTTTACCAGTTCCAGACAGGTGATGTAGATGGTGACGGAAGCATAGACGCAATGGTGGGAGTGATTAAACGAACACGGTTCAGACCAGAGAAAGGTCGGCGACTTTTCATCTTCAAAAACAAGAACTCCCTGATACGTCCGCTATGGATGGGATCTAAGTTGGGGGGAATCCTCGTGGATTTCAAATATACGACAGACGGAGTGGTGAGGAGCTTAGAGAAAACGCTCAAAGACGAATACGTGGTGGCTGAATACAAATGGCAGGGATTTGGCTTGGGCTTTGAAAGATTCCTCATCGTGAAAGTATCGAAAGAAGAAGCAACAAGAATTTTTAACCAATAGAAACTAAATATGAAGAAATTACTGATTACTTTGATGGTCGTTACACTATCATTGACGGCTACAGGTCAAAAGAAAGGCCATCATGTCATCATCCCGGGAAAGGGGAAGTTAGACGTGGAGCAATTCATTCGTTCCATCGACTTGAACATGGACATCTCGCAACTGTCGTTGTCTGAACTGCGCATCTTGCGCAATGGCTTTGCCGCCAGACAAGGTCACATCTTCATGGACGCAACCTTGCGAAACATCTTCCAGAAGACATCGTGGTACGACTCATTGATGTGGGTGCGTTTCGAGAAATCAGAAGAAATGCCCAACTATGGTTACGACGATGATTACAAATATAGGCATCTGCCCTTGAAATATACCAAGGAAGAACAGGCATTCATCGAGAAAATACAAAAGCGGGAAAAGGAATTGCACAAGAATATGTATCATCCTCGACAAGGATATATGGTGGATGCGGATAAGCTGACCAACGCTTTTCAATTGAAAGACATGGACCCTGCACTCAAGGATCTTTTGGGAAAGAATGGATTTGCCATCGTGCCGGGAAAGAAGATTCAGTTGTTCCACGTATATGAGAAAAACGACTATTCCGTATTTCCCTCTTTCGTTACCACTGACCTTTACCTCCAACTGTTCCACTTGTATTTCGACAGTGTCGTGAAGGATATTGAGGAGGAGAAGTTGGATTCGCTCGTCACCATTCTTTGCCAAACGATGTATGATAAATGCAAACTCTTGGCAGAGACATCGCCCAGCAAGGAAATCAAGACGGCTAATGCCTTCAACCAGGCTTATTTTGCCGTGGCGTTATCGTTGCTGACAGGTGAAAAGCCTCTTGCCGTTGCTCCCCAATATGAGCAACAAGTGAGTGAGGAAATACAGAGGGTACTTCGCACAGAGGATGATTTCTCACCTTTCTTGGGATATACTGACGTGAAATATGGCTATTCCCTGTTCCGACCACGTGGACATTACTCTCGCAACGAACAAGTGCAACGGTATTTCAGGGCTATGATGTGGTTGCAAAACGTTCATTTCGGAACCGACAAGAAAGACCAGCTGTCGTGTGCGGCGGCTATGGCTGACATCGTTTGTAACAATCCCCAAGCCCTACATGCTTACCAACAGGTGTTTGAACCGATGACCTTCATCTTCGGGAAACCTGACAACGTAACCATTACTCAGGTGTATGAGGAAATGAAGAAGACGGGACTGACCACGGAGAAACTTCTCAAGAGCAAGAAGGCATTGAAGAAGTTAAGGGCAAGCATCGACCTCTTAGGCGAACAGCAGACTCGCATTCGCCCGAAGTTTGAACTGACAAGCCATTGCAAAATCAACTTCATGCCTCAACGCTACATGCCTGACGCAGAAGTGCTCAACGAGATGATTGATGCCAAGAACAATCCCACCAAGCGTGGAGTACCATCGAGCTTAGACGTGTTTGCAGCTATGGGAACTCATGTTGCCGAGCAAATCTTGTTGGGAAACATGCATATTGCTGAGCAATGGGAAGAGTTTATACCAACCTTAGAAGCCATGAAACAACGCATGGGAGAAATCAACTGGAACGAGACGGTGGCTACTCATTGGCTCAATTCACTCAAGGAAATGACTGACACCTCTGCCAGTTATCCGTATTTCATGCAGGGCGACGCATGGAAACTCAAAGACTTGAATACCGCCTTGGCTTCTTACGCAGAACTGAAACATGATGCCATTCTCTACGCCAAACAGCCACACGCTGCCGAATGTGGAGGATTCGGACCTCCCGATCCCATACTGAAAGGTTATGTGGAGCCTAACGTGAAATTCTGGAAACGTGCCGTTGAGACTTGTGTTGCGTTTGAAAACATCTTGAAGAAGTATGACCTAATGACGGAAAAGGCTACTTCTACCACCGAGCAACTGATTGAACAGGCTAAGTTTTTGTTGATGATTAGCGAAAAGGAATTGGCTGGTAAGACATTGACAGAAAATGAATACACGCAAATCAAGATTATCGGTTCAACCTTTGAGTACATCTCTCTCAACTTGGCAAGAGAGAAAGACCAATACTTAGATGGTTGGGACAACGTGGAAGGTGCCAACAGGGAGATTTCTATCGTGGCTGACATCTTCACCGCCAATGGTTTGAACAACCCGAAGAAGTCTTTGCTTTACACCGCCACTGGTCCTGCTTACGAAATCTACGTCATCGTGGAGATTGAAGGCAACCTCTACCTGACCCGTGGCGCCGTTTTGTCGTATAGGGAGTTTGAGCGTCCGCTGGGCGACCAACGTCTTACCGATGAGGAATGGCAACAGTACCTCAAGTCGCATCCCAACTATGGAATCCCTTCTTGGATGGACACCATCACCGTGCCATTGAAAACGGAACCTGAAGACAATGAAGAATTTTTCTATAGCTCGGGGTGCTGAGAAAGAAAGTTAGAAGTAAGAAAGGTTGAAGCAAGAAAAATAGAGGCAAGAAGCAAGAAGCAAGAAGCATGAGATATGTTTTTGTAATTGAGAAGCGAGCAGTTGTAAATACGCATCCCACAAAATGCTCAATTCCAAATGGGTCAATGGTCAATGGTCAACGGTCAATGGTCAATGGTCAACGGTCAATGGTCAATAAAAAGCATATCTCATGCTTCTTACCTCTTACTTTCTTGCTTCTCCTAATCTCTCCCGTATGGGCAGCAGACACCATTACGGTTACGCTGACAGGAGACATTCTGTTAGACCGTGGAGTGAGAAAACGCATGGAGAACACGGACATCAATCGACTGTTTACCCAAGAGATTGATTCCGTGTTTCATTCCTCTGATTATGTGATAGGCAACTTAGAATGTCCAACCACTAAAATCAAGTCGCCCGCTTTCAAGAAATTCGTCTTTCGGGCAGAACCGGAATGGCTGCAAACATTACGAGAACATGGATTCACCCATCTCAACTTGGCAAACAACCATTCTGCTGACCAAGGCAGAAAAGGTCTATCTGATACGTTCCACCAAGTGGAGAAATACGGAATGGTTCCTATCGGAGCTGGCGAGAATATGCAACAAGCCGCCCAAGCCGTATTGATAGACAACAGCATCCGTCCTATCTATATAATCACTTCACAACGACTCCCGTTAGAAAACTTCGCTTACCTTCCCGACCAGTTTTCTGTCAGTCAAGAACCGTGGGACTCGTTGATTGACCGTGTACATTCGTTGCGTCAAGCTCATCCCTCTTCTTACATCATTGTCTCATTGCACTGGGGATGGGAACATCAACTGACACCAACCATGACTCAACGCATTCAGGCGCACCAATTAGTTGATGCAGGTGCTAACGCTCTCGTTTGCCATCATACCCACACCTTACAGACCATAGAAGAATATCGTGGTTGTCCCATCTATTACAGCGTCGGCAACTTCATCTTCGACCAAACCAAGCCCATCAACACCCGTGCTTGTATCGTGAAACTACACATTTCTGCTAAAGACGCAAAGGCGGAAACCATTCCCATTGACATCTTTTCGTGTGTTCCGAGAATCGAAAGGAAATAAACCGTCAGTAAAGAGAAAAGAATATCACCCAAAAAAAATGTCATATTCTACGACAAAAACCCATCTATCTTTTCTTGCAAAATAGAATAAGGAGAACGGAAAAATAGGTTATGATGGCTAAAAAGCCATGTTTTTCCTCGTAACATAGCATGTTACGAACGTAACTATATATGTTATGAGCGTAACTATGTATGTTACGAGTGCTAACTTTATATGTTATGAAAGCCCAAAAAGTGGCTTTTTGAGTGCAAAACCATACGTTTTTATCATGTTTGCAAATACCATTAAATCATAAGATGCTGATAATGAACAGATTAGATTAACGCTAAAAAATAAGCATTTTTTCCACCAAGTATCTACTTGTTTGAAAAAACACCAGTATTTTAGGGGGTAAATTCAGAATTTGTAGGACAGATTTAGAAGTGAGAGGTGAGGGGTGAGAGATATGTCTTGTAGATTGAGAAGTAAGAAAGTTAGAAGCAAGAAGCAAGAGATATGTCTTGTAGATTGAGAAGCAAGTGAGTTAGAAGCAAGAAGCAAGAGATATGCTTTTGTGATTGAGGAGCAAGCAGCCACGGCTATTCATCACTAAACACTAAACGCTAAACACTCAACATTTATTCACTCAGCACATACGCCCTCAACAAATCAGACTGCAACGCAGTCACCGCTCGATAACCGTGGGTGCGCAAGTACCCACGGATAGACAGAGGACGGATATAACGACTCTGAAGGAGTCGCCCAATGCACGTATGAGGGCACTCCTTCAGAGTGCTGATGATGTGGAGCATATCACTATCCGGGGGTGCTCGCTGCGCTCGTACCCTCGGTTACAGAGCGGAGACGCTTTCAGCGTCTTTCTCTGTGCGTGGCATTTTCTCATGTACATTGCCAGCTAATTGGTACCGTTCAAATGTAGTCTAAGGATTCAAGGAATTTCGGTGCAAGCACCGATAAGTTAATCCTGAAATCCTTGAATCCTTAGACTTTTGAATGATGAATAGAATAGTATATGAGCTTACTCCACAAAGCCCCCATTGGAGCTTTAAGAACACAGGCAGGGGTGTAGCGGAGCGAAACCCCTGTAAAAAAGGAGCCGTGCATCAATAAAGAAGGTACGACAGATACCCATACGAATTATCAATTGTGAATTATGAATTATCAATTGTGAATTGTCTATTGTGAATTATGAATTATGAATTATCAATGGTCAATGAACAACGAACTTCTTCCCGTTCTTGATGTACAGCCTATTTCTCTGCGGTGTTGTCACCTTTCTGCCTTGCAGGTCGTAAGTCATTGAAGGAAACGATATCTGTCTAAAGTCGGA
>Ga0247610_10002873_pt1 | contig 19393 bp, 29 predicted proteins | sample 174DNAGHGhighgp2_FD_193483 | JGI IMG/M metagenome (GOLD analysis project Ga0247610, IMG submission 193483) | Sheep rumen microbial communities from Palmerston North, Manawatu-Wanganui, New Zealand - 1742 DNA GHGhigh gp2 | ecosystem: Host-associated > Mammals > Digestive system > Stomach > Rumen...
AAATGACAGAATGCGTCCAAAATTTTATGCCCAGGTGTTGGAATGGTAGACATCCCTGCCTTAGAAGCAGGTGCGAAGTAATAGTAGCGTGGGAGTTCGAGTCTCCCTCTGGGTACACTGATGAGACTAGTAAAATCAGTAGCTTCGCCTATAGAAGAAGTGAGTATAGGTAGTTATTAATTATAGGTAAATTAACGTTCTTTTATGGTATTACGTTAAATACCATATATTGGGATATAGTATAATGGTTGAGTACCCTTGACTCTGACTCAAGAAATATCAGTTCGAATCTGGTTATCCCAACAAATACTGCACGTAGTTTAGGGTATGAGTTTGAATCGTATAAATAAACCATATTAAAAGCATTTTCCATGACTATAGGAAGAGAACTTGCAGTTACTCTTGAAAAAACGAAGCTCCTATGTAGAAAATGTGTAATACCCTCTTGCTGGAATAGGTAGACAGATATGCCTAAGGAGCATATGTTCGAAAGGCGTGTGGGTTCGAGTCCCATAGAGGGTACATATATATTTTGTTGTATTAATTTTGTTATTATATTTATATTTAATTTTATTTTTATTTAAAATATTTTATTAACTTATGAAAACATTAAAAGACTTTATTAATGAAGGATTATCAAATTCCTATAATCAAAATAATAGTTTTGAAGAATATTTAATAGTTAATTGTGATTATAAATATATTGTTAAACCTTTATTAGATGATAATTTTGATAATGTTATTTCTTTAAATAATGATAATGGAATAGATTTTTCATGTTCAAATAATGAATATCAAAATATAGGTATTATATATAGTCCAATATATAGAAAGGAACATAAAATTTCTGTAGAACCTAACTTTATTAACAATGATCATTTTGATTTACGTAAAAAAGGAAAAGATATAAATTATTTATCTTATATTTATGATGATAAATTTTGTTTAGTTGATATAAACAATATAGAAATTAAAAATTATTCTATAGATGTATCTAAATTAACACCTGATATGGAATTTAAATTATCAAATGAACAAAAGAACATTTATAATAAAGTTTATAATATATATGATAATTTAAGTTCTGATGAAAAAAATAATAAACAATTTAAAAAATCAGAATTCTTTAAAGAAATATCAGATATTTTATCATAATTTGTTGTATCAATTATAATATAAGTTAGGTAAACACATAAAGAAGATTGGTTCCGTCTTCTTGGTATAATGAAATTGTTGAAAATTTCATATTTTCAATAACAGTAGCACGCTTTATGAATCTTGCAAGATACCTAACTTTTTTATTTGCCTCCATGGCGGAATGGTCTACGCAGCCGTCTCAAAAGCGGTCCTTCGGGGTCTCAGTTCGAATCTGAGTGGAGGTACAATTATAAGAATTCAAAGTAGATAAAGCTTTGAATTTTTTTATGTTTTATACTATATTATAAATGTAAATAATTAGTAAATCTAAAAATTTATATATAATGGAAAAAATTGTATGTATAATATTGATATTATTAATGATATTTTCAATATCAATTTTTTGTTCAATGCTTGCATTATTTATATGGGAGGCATATGAAAAAAATACAAATACACTTTTTATCATTATTCCTTCATTTATTTTTTTAGGATGGTATTTCACTAGTTTTTTAAAACATAATAAAGATTAAAATATTTTAAATTTTTATGTTTTATACTATATTATTAATGTATGGAAAGGAAAAGAAAAATAGTTTATATTGACATGGACAATACTTTGGCAGATTATCTTGGTGCTACTAAAGAACAGAATCTAAATCCCAAAGAAGCAAAGCATATCAAAGGATTCTTCAGGAATCTTAAACCAATGCTTGGAGCAATTGAAGCATATAATATATTAGCTAAGGATTTTGATGTTTATTTTCTAACTACTTCTCCTTGGTCTAATCCTTATGCATGTGTAGAAAAAATAGAATGGGTAAAAGAATATTTTCCAAGTGCATATAAAAATATAATATTTAGTCATCATAAAGATCTAAATATAGGAGACTATTTAATTGATGATTCCACTTTTAATGGTGCTGGAGAATTTACAGGAGAACATATTCAGATTTGGTCAGAAAAATTTCCAAATTGGGAAGCTGTAATAAAATATATTTTTACTAAAGAAAAAATGAATTTATATTTAAATAACTTTACATTTTAAAAAATATATAATTAATTTAAATATTTATTTTTAATTATCTAATAAAATTATATAAAATATACATAAATGAAATCATTAGTAGAATATATAAATGAATGGAAAGAAGATTTAGGTAATCAAGTCATTATGATTATGGGTACTCCTGGTTGTGGAAAGACTTATTGGATGCAACACAGTGGTATAAAGTTCTTTAAGGAACAAGGTATAACACTTAATCCAAAAGAATTAGATATTGACCATACATTGAAGTTTTTTCAGATAATTGACTTCCCTAATTTCTGTAATCGTGTCATTAATTTCAAGAATTCAACAATATTCAATAAGTCAAATTTCAAAGATGCTCATAATAATAATAAAGCATGGCAAATGTTTGTTGATAATGAAATTGAAAGATATACTAAACTTAATCAAACAAATAAAGGATTAGCAACAAATATTCCAGATATTAATCTTATTAAATATGAATTTGTTGCCCCATGGTTAACAAGATATGATAATGCAAAAGAAGATAGTAAAGATGATGTATTCAAAGAATTTGTAAATGCTATGTATAAAGAGTATTTCAACAAAGTATTTGCATCTGATTTTTCTGTACGTGGTGAAGCAAAATCTGAATATAATCAAGATCTTATTCGTAAGATAAATAAAAAAAGTGACTTATTTATTGCTATTTCTGGAGCAAAATTTAAGCATATTAAAGAGATTGCTGATCATTGTAAGCGTAATAATTCTACTTGTCGTATTGTATATCTTCATGGTTCATTAGAGAAAGCTATTGGACAAGATGCTAAACGAGAAAGAAGTGGAGGTAAAGACTTTGTTGTAGATTATGCTAATAAGATTGATAAAACTTGGGAAAAACTTATGAATCCATCTGCAGAAGAATATTATAAAAATAATAATATATATAATGTATATGAACTTGTTGATACTAAAGCAGATGATTTAATGTCTTATCCTGTTTGGAAACTAGAGAAAATATATAAATAATAAATATATAATAAATATATAATAAATAATATAAATATATATGAGCGATAAATTTGATTGTATTGTAGATAATGGAAATATTATAGATACAAATAGTAAAGTTGGATGGACTTGTCCTAAATGTGGAGTAGTTGTTTCTCCATCTGTATTAATATGCCCAGTATGTGGAGCAAATAGAACAAATGAAAATCTTAATCCAGGAGAAACTATGATTTGCAGTTAAAAAATATTTTTATACTAAATATATAATAAAATTGAGAAATAATTATTTCACAATTTTTATTTTTAAATATATTAAAAATATAATTAATGTTATTATGATTAGTTTAAATGAATATTTTAGAAACTATATATATAATAAAGAAATTTTAATAGAAACTTATAATATTATCTGTAATGATACTATTAATGAAAGTTTTAAAAGTTCATTATTACTTAAATTAGCTTCAAAAATAAAAGATATTGAAAAAACACATAAACAAGAAGACAAACAACATGCTCAAAGATGGAAAGAACAAGGATATTTAAGTACTCCAACAAAAACTGAAAAATCATTTGCATCTATTTTTGGACCATTAATTGAAACCCCAAGATATGGAGATCCAAAAACAGGAATACAAGGATTGAAATGGTCAGAAATAAAAGATTCAGATTTTAAATTATATAAAGGATATGATAAAGCATTTGCAAAAGTATTAAAATCATTATATTCTAAAAAAATTAAAGCTGATATAATAGCTTGTAAAGAAGATACTCAAGATATATTATATTTTGTTAAAGGATATGCAAAAAAAGAAGGAGATATAAGAGTATATTATTTTTCTAATTCTAAATGGAATTCAGGAGTTCAAGAAAAAACAGCAAAAAAATATCAATATCATGAACGTGCATTAAAAGTAAATGAAACTTTAGAACTTCTTAATGATTGCGATGTATATGTTCTTGAAATTACTGATTCAATGATTCAAAACTATAATCAATTACATAAAGATAGAAAAGATTCTCAAAAGGGAGTAATAAATTATGATGAAGAATCATTGAGAAATCTGCTTAAACAACAACAAGCTAGATATAATAAGATGATTGAACAACTTAAGAAAATGAAGCTTCAAGCAAATCCAGAAGCAGTATTTGATGAAATAAAACAAATTAATCAAGAAGTTATTGATTTATTTTCAAAAGTAATAAATAATCCTGCTAATCTTGATCAACGATTTGCATTAGATGATTTAATGAGATATGTTTCTTATGCATATGAACAATTCTATAAATCAATGAAAGAAAATAGAGATGCAGATAAATCTAAATATGGTGGAGAATATTCTAGAGAATATGCAAAAGAATATTTAAAAGATGCAAAAGAATATGTTGATAAAGTAAGAAAACAAATAGATGAAATAAAATCAAAAATAGTATAATATCTAATATCATAATATATTAATATATAATTAAAAAAATGATGTACTTAAGTACATCATTTTTTTATGGTTTTTTATATGGAGTAGGTTTACAATCACAATAAGGAAATATGTCCCAAATAGGATTATCAGGATTCCATTCTCTAATATCTCCTAATGTTTTTAATTTTTGGCAATTTTGAAACATACATTTAAGATTTTTTCCTTTCATATTCCAAGAAGACAAATCACCTAATTCAGAAAGGTTTTTACAATTATTAAACATAAAAGACATATCACTAACCTTATTTATATTCCAAAAAGATATATCTCCAATTGTACGAAGATATTTACAATTATTAAACATTGATTTCATATTTTTAACATTGCTTACATCCCATTCAGATATATCAATTGTAATAATATCTTGATCTTCAAATAAATAAGACATATCTTCTATATTTGAAACATCTATATCATTATAATCTGTTTCTTTGTCAATTATTCTTTTCAATATTTCTAGTTTTAATTCTCCTTTAGTTTTTGGACAAATTCTTTTATTGTTCTTAGACAATTTAAGTTTTTCAATTATAAAATTATTTAATGCTTTCATTTTGTTTATAAATAAGTTACTTTTTCTTTTTTAAACCATTTTGGAAGATTCTTTTCTAATGGTGAATTGTGGAACATATCTGATGTAAAACATTCTTTATTTAATTTCCATTTATTTAAATCTTGATTAAATTTAGATTCTGTAAACATTCTATACATATTTCTTATATTACTTACATCCCAAGAAGATATATCTTGATTAAATTCACTTTTTTCAAACATATAACTCATATCTTTAACATTTAAAATATTCCATTTACTAATATCATAATTAAATTTAGTACCTCTAAACATACTATTCATACTTCTAACATTGCCTACATCCCATTTTGAAAGATCTTGATTAAACTGTCTATCAAAATTAAACATAGATTCCATACTTTCAACATTTTGAACATTCCAATCAGATATATTTTGGTTAAAATCTGAACCTGAAAACATCCAACTCATATCTTCAACATTTGATACATTCCATTTAGAAATATCTTTATTAAAATCACAATGTTGAAACATACCAGACATATCTTTGACATGACTTACATCCCAATTAGATATATCTTCATTAAATTGTGACCAAGCAAACATACTAGTCATTTTAGTGACATTGCCTACATCCCATTGAGATATATCCCCATTAAAATCAGAATCAGAAAATAATGCAGTCATATCTATAATTTCAGAAGTATCTATATCATTAAGATTAGCATTTTTTCCTCGTTCTTTAAGTAATGTATCTATTAATTCTTTTAATTCTTTTGTTGTTTTTGGATAATAGTTATATCTATGCTTATTTTTATTAAGTTTAAGTTTCTCAATTATAAATTGATTTAATTGTTTCATATATATAATATATTATTATTTTATAATATTTTTATATTAATATATCCAGTGGAAAGAGTATTTTTAATATGTGCATCAAATATACGTCCCCATACTTGTCCTCCATTATTATTTAATATTGCGCTAAAGTTATCAAATTTAGATGAAAACATAAAAGTTTGATTATTATAAAATTTATATATTTTTAAACGTTCTATAACAACACATTTATTTATAACAATCTGTCTTCCTTGAGTTTCTATTTCAAATGGTAAAATAGATTTAATATAATCTTGATATTTTTCAGGAACTAGATCTAAATCTATAATTTCATCATTTATTATTTTTTTATTTTTACTAAGTCTAAGTTTTTCATTAATAAAAATATTTAATTGTTTCATATATTATTTAATTTTTATAATATTTAATTTATATATTTTGATACCATTTAGGTATATATTTACATCCTTCAAACATTTCATTTGCTGTTATTGGATGTGTTGGCATTGTCCAATTATCTGCAAAATGTGTATCTAATTTTTCACAACCTTTAAACATTAGATCAAATTCTGTACATTTATCAAATTTCCAATTACTTAAATCTAATATATTTAATTTTTTACATTTATAAAAAGTCCCATAAAATGATTCAATATTACTTGTATCCCATTCATCTATATATATTTCTTCAATATTATCATTGCACCAAAACATTCCATGAATATCCTTTACATGTGATACATCCCAATTATTCATATCAACCGCTTTGATATCAACACGCTCAAATAAATAAGATAAATTATCAATATTAGATATATCAATATCATTTAAATCTAAAATATCATCCTTATTGGTTTTTGCTCTTTCATAGACAATTTCTCTTAATTCTTTAAATGTTTTGGGATGATAGTTATATTTTTGAATATTTCTGCCAAGTCTAAGTTTCTCTGTTATAAATTGATTTAACTTCTTCATATAATTAGTATTAAATTTCTTCTGGAAAAAATAAATTTATTATATCTTTGAATTTGTTTTTATGATCTCTTTTTTTAATTATTGTTATCCAATCTTTGAAATTCTTTCCAAATTCAAATGGATAGTCTGGATGCATTATTTCACTTTCTTTTATCGCTGGGTTGTTTGAATTAGAATCATTATTAGGTAACCATGTTTGTAAATAATTATCATTTATAGAATTAATAATATATAATCTGGCAATAATAAAATCTTTTTTTAAGTCTTTAATATCTATATAAGAATAAGTAGTACTTATTATTTTATAATTTGATGATGTAAATCGTTTTTTATGAACTATTGGTTCTTTTAGCGTTATTTTATATTCTCTAGATGACTTAAAATAGTCTTTAATAGTATGTATTAATTGTTGAAAATTATTAATTTCAATATCTAATATTGATTCATCATATATTATATCTAAATGTTTTATGTTTTTAGATAATTTAAGTTTTTCAATTATAAATTGATTTATTTTTTTCATATTATTAATGCGGCCAATCTAATTTTTTTATATGATCATTTGTTATATTTTCAATATCAATAATAATATTTTTTAATTCTTCAACAGTTTCTTCATCATCAATATTATCTCCAAATCTATCTTTTAATCCTATAATATTAATATTATTATCATATAAATATTTTGCTATATCATAAATACATTTAGGCCTTTGATAATAACCATTATTTATTTTTCCATTTATAATTTCAGTCCTTTTATTATAATATATATCTTTTTTAGAATAATATTTTTCAATATCTTCTATAAAATCATTAATAAAATTTTCTTCATTTTCAGTTAATGTAAAATTATCTAAAGCATATTTTAATAAACTATAACAAATATCCAAATATTCATTATTTAAAATCCAATTATAACCCCAAAAAGGCTTAATATCTGTTTCTATTGGTTTAAAAGTATATATTCTTTTATTTTTTGTAAGTTTAAGTTTTTCTAAAATATATAAATTAATCTTTTGCATTATAATAACTATATTATATTATAATTAAAAATAATATATAAAATTTTAATTATATTTTTATATTAATAAAATTGAATTATTTTATATATTAACTATATTAATTATATAATAATGCTGGTCATAAATTGGACCTAAATTTAAAATCAGTTTCATTAATTCTTTAAATTAAAGCATAAATTTAAATTTTAACAGTCAGAAACTATGAAGATGAAAGACAGAAATGCCCAATTGAAGTCAGCACTAGGTGCTATGGCAACAAAGGAGAGAATCCAGGAGGTAGCTTCAATTCCTCAGGAGGATTCAAAGAACAGACAGGGTTTTGCAGCTTATTCTCTTACAGATGAGTTCCGTCTTATTACTATGCTTAACACTTTGAAGGTTAAGGATCAGTTTTATAGAGACGAGGACACTATCATGAGAGAACTTCGTGACCTTATTGAGAAGATAGGTATGAAGAATCCTTATTTCCTTGCACAGTGTATTGTATATGCTCGTTGTATGGGAGAGGGTATGCGTACTATCAATCAACTTGCAGCAACACTTGCAGCTCCATTCATTTCAGGTACACCATGGGCTAAAGCTTTCTATGGCCTGTTTGACAAGAAGATGAAGCAAGGCGGAGTTATCTTCCGTGTAGATGATATGTCTGCAATTAAGGATGCTTATGTAGCTCTTAACAAGTCAGTCTTGTCTAATGCTATGAAGAAGGGTTTTGCAAATGCTCTTGTCAATCTTGACACTTATCAGCTTACAAAGTATAAGGACACAGTAATTGACATTGCAAATCTTGTACACCCAAATTCTAATCTTTCTAAGGCAACTGTAGTTGTTGATGGAAAGGAGATGAAGACACTTGATGCCCTTATAAAAGGTCTTACAGTATCAGCAGATACTTGGGAGGTTGCTCAGTCAGAAGCAGGTCAAGAGGTAGCAAAAGCTGTCAAAGAGGGTAAGCTTACAAAGGAAGAAGCAGAAGTTGTTCTTGCTGAGGCTAAGGCAGACAACTGGGAAGCACTTCTTAATGATGGACGTCTTGGTGTAATGGCAGCACTCCGTAACATCAGAAACATCATGAAGAACCCTCGTAAGGAAATGATTGACAACTGGTGCAACTTGATTAAAGATACAAAGAAAGTTCAGCAAGCACTTATCTTGCCTATCTACTTTGATCTTGCATATGATACAGTTGTACATGAGTTTGCAAATGTAGATTATGCTCCACAGGTACAGCAGGCTCTTCATGATGGTTATATGGCATCTATTCCTAATCTTTCAAACTTGGTACAGGGTAAGACTTGTGTTATAGTTGACTGCTCAGGTTCTATGAGTTGTGGATGTTCTAATGGTAAGGATAGACCTGACAATGGATGGTTTGCTAGAACATTTACAGATGGATGTTCATATAAAGCTGGTCTTATTGCTGCTACTCTTGCAAAGGCTACTGGAGCTGATGTCATCAAGTTTGGTGGAAATGCTAATTGGTACATGTACAACAAGAACTTGAATGTATTTGCTCTTGCAAAAGAGATTGGTACATCTGAGTATGGTTGGACAAATCCAAGTGCGGCATTTGAATTGATGAGAAAAGCTGGTAAAGTCTATGACAGAATCATTTTCTTGTCAGACAACGAGGCAAACAGTTTCAATAAGACATCAGATGCTTACAGAAGTTATGTACATGATGTATGTTCTCCTTATGTATACTGTGTTGACCTTGCAGCATATGGAACAACTCCATTGAAGTCAGATAAGATTAGTTATCACTATGGATATGGAGCACAATTGTATGATGCAATTGCAAACAATGAGTTCAAGCCTGGTGAGCACTTTGAGAAAATCAAGAAGGTTGTAATTGATCCTAATTATACACCTACTGCTGCAGATTTGGCTTAACTATATATCAATATTTAGAGAGATTACTTTAAGGTCTCTCTAAATATTTTTTGTAAAATAAATAATAAAAATTTATTATTAAATATGAAAATTAATTGTCCTAAATGCCATAAAGAAACTGAGTTTTTCTTGAATGAAGCTGTAGATGAAAATGGAGAAATTTATGTCTGTAAAAATTGCGGTTATAAATTTAGATTTGTAGAAAAATAATTTTAAAGAAGAATACTATAGCAGTAATTTGTATTACAATGCTTATATGTTCGGTGATAATTGGTGTGTTTATTATAGAAGCTGCAAACATTATTAAAAGAAAATAAAATGAGTAAAAAATTAACATTAGGTCAAGATAAAGTTTTTGCAGGTGTATGTTCTGGTCTTGCAGATTATTTTAATTTAGATGTTGTATTAGTTAGAATTATATATTTAGTTTTAACATTTGCTACAACATTTCCAGGTTTGTTGATATATTTAATTATGTGGTGTATTTTACCTGAAAAAGAAAGTAATTAAATTTATATAACATTTTTTATTATTTAATTATTATTTAACATTATTATTTAATTTAGAAAAGAAAATTAGTTTTATGAAAATGAAAAGATTTTTATTTTTGATTTTGTGTAGTTTTTGTTTTAGTTTTACATTTGCACAGAGTAGATTTTTTAATAGGTTTGATATGAGTCAATATGTTATTGAAGACTCATTAATTCTTGAACGATTTCAGACATATGTACCAGATTCTATAGTTTTTAATCATATAAAGATTGTAACAAAAGCAGAAGACAATCAAATTATTCAACTTGGTGAAAATGAATATATGTTTAGAATGCCATTTAAAGATAAGATTATATTAAAATATAATGAAGATTATTCTAAAGCTATTATTACTAATTTTAGTACTATTCATGGAATGGGATTGCATTTCTTTGAATTTACTGTAAAAGATAATGAGCGAAGACAAGTTCTTTATTATGATGATGACAATGTTTTATGCGGAATTATTTATGATAAGTTTTATAAAGTTGCTAAGTATTTCCATCATGAAAAGAAAGATATTGGACGAAGAATGTTTAATAGGATGAGAAAATCATTTAGAAATATTTAAATTATTATTTTCAAAATATATTTGTAGATTTTATAATAAAGGTAATCTAATAAGTTTACCTTTATTTTTTTATAATTATTTTGAATTTTTTAATTAATTAACTATATTAATATTGTAAATAAAATTTATATTTATAAAAATATTAAATATACATAAGTTATGAATAAAGAAAAGAAATTACAAATAACAAAAAATTCTGCTAAACAAATATTAGTAGAACTTAAAAATAAGAAATACTTTGATGGATTCATAACCAAATATTATAAGAATTCTCAATGTATGAATTATCTTTCAAAACAAATAGAATCATATTTTAAAGAATATTCAACATTATCAATATATAATAAAAATACATGGATAAATATTTTTGATGATCAAGATCTTATAAATTCTATTGTATATTATATGCAAGATTTTAATCTATATAAAGAATTAGAAGAAGAAAATAATCATTAAATAATATATAAATATATGAAAAATATTTTATTTTGTTTATTCACAGTATTTTGTTTGGTTTCATGTGAGCAGTATGTAAGTCGGGAATTAGGTGGTAATATGACTATTAAGTTACAGCCTGGTGAAAAACTTGTAGAAGTCACTTGGAAAGATGATGCTAATTTGTGGTATCTTGTCGAGCCAATGGATTCCGATTATGTTCCTAAGACAAAAGTATTCAAGGAAAGCTCTTTATTTGGAGCAATGGAAGGTTCAGTAACATTTATTGAGTCTAAATAATCAAATAATAATTTTATTCAATTAAAAATTATAAATTATGAAATTTTTTAAGTATTTTTCTTATTCTGAATTAAAGCTTATTTGTAAGCTGCTTGAGAAAGAGAGTTGTTATTATAGAGCTCCAAAGAGAAGATTTACTGAATGCTTTGGCAAAGAGGCAGATAAGTATTCACTCATTGAAAAACTTATTAATGGCGGATATCTTAAAGATAGTCCATCTACTGGACAACATTGGGATTATAAGGAAGACTGTTATGAATTTACAAAGAAATTCAAGAAAGTTTTTAATTTTATGACTTGCCCATTTTGGATATGGGTTAAGATTTATGTTTTGCATTTCTATTGGTTCAAACATAAATGGCAGCATATTCGTATTGCTTGTGGACATCACTATGATTGGCAAGATTATCAGGGATATGATGCTGAAACATTTTAAAAATTAAAGTTTATGTTTATTTTTATTAATCCTTGGGTATTTTATGACCCAGATGATATTCCCGATTTAACCCCACATGATAATGAAGAAATGGCGGGGTGTTTAGGAGCAATTATTTCTTATTGTGTGTCTTCATTGATTTTTGCTATAATGATGTATTTTACATATAAGCTTAAATCTAATGATATTATAAATATGGATATAATGATGTTATTATTTATTGTTAATGTCATTATATATGTAGTATTGATATTTGTGTTTATGAATTTATCATCTAAGGTTGTAGATAAAATATATAAAAAGAAAAGAAAATGAAAAGTTATACAGATATAGAACAGTCAAAAGGGTTAGCAGAGTGTTTACCATTGGTAAGTGTGGAGCCAGTGATTCAGTATCAGTATCTTTTAAAGAAGACTCCTACTTATAATGCATCACAAGCAATTATTAATTTAGAAAAGAAATAACTATGGCAATAATTATAGATAACGACGCTATTAGATTTCTTGAAGAATTTAGAACTATTTGCAGTAAATATGTAAAAAGTGGTAGTATTTTGTCAATGGAATTTAAAGATGGCAGTACTATAGGTATGAGAACTTTATTAGAAGTTGGTCTTGGTGTTAAACAAATAAAAGATGTTATTTAACTATGGCAACAAAAGAAGAAATTCTTAATACATTTTTTGGTAAAGAAGGTGCTTGGTAGGCTTATAAAGAGGGCATACAAACGGGTTATAATAAAGCAGTTAATTCTCTAAGAAATCATGTTGCTATTGCTGCTATACATGGAATGTTATCTTGTGGTGAAGGGGCTTTTAGTTATCAAGGAGTAACAGATGAAATTGCTAAAGCAGCTGTTGATTATGCTGATTCGCTTATTGAAGAACTTAAAAAGAAATAACTATGGAAACAATTAAAAGTTATACAGACATAGAACAGTCAAAGAAGCTAGCAAAGATACTGCCAATTGAAAGTGCGGATATGTTTTTAGCATTAAATGGAACTGTTCCTGTAATGTCTAAATATATTGATGATGGTTTAGTAACCGCAGATAATACTGCTATTCCGTGTTGGAGTCTTGCTGCATTGATGAATTTTATTGAATCTTTAGGTAAAGTTGAAATAAATTTTAATTGCAGTAGTAACAAATATTGGGTTAATGTTCATTTTGAATCAATGGGCAGTTTTTGTCAAGATCATGAATTATATGACTCAAAAATTGACGCACTTATTGCTATAATTAAAAAATTAAAAAGTAGAAATTTGTTATGAAAAGTTATACAGATTTAGAACAATCAAAAAGGTTGGCAGAAATATTGCCGCTTGAAAGTGCAGACATGTGCTATAAATGTATTGGTGAAGACCCTTATGATGTGATTCTTCGTCCATATTCTGAATGGAAAGAAGAATATAAAGGTCTTCTTGTTGGCAAGGAAGTTGATGTTGTTCCATGTTGGAGTCTTGCAGCATTGCTTAATGTTATTCCTAAACGCATTAATGACTATAATGTTTTGAGAATTGATATTGGTAATGATGAGTTTGCTATTTGGTATGATGAAATTGGATATGGAGTTAATAATGATTTACCAGATATTACATCTGAAACTGCTGTGGATTCTTGTTATGAAATGATATTGAAATTAAATGAATTTAAGATATGGAAATAGTAAAATATCTATGCGAGTTTTTCTTTGAGGATATTAAGCATTTTTTGAGCTTGCTATCCTTTTATACATAATTTTCGGAGATAACCCTTCAATTATAATTAGGAATAAAAACATAAAAGACAATAAGTAATTATGGACTACGAAAAGATATACAAAGATGCTCTTGCAAAAGCAAGACATTATTACCTAACAGGCAAAAGGGGGGCGCCTATGGACTTTATTAAAATTATATTTCCAGAACTCAGAGAGAGTGAGGGTGAATATGTAGAAAAAATAAAAAAAGATATTATATTATATCTAAATAATCGTCAAATTACATCTATTCCTGAATCAAATGCTACTGAAAAATGGATTGATTGGATTAAAAAGCAAAAACCAATCATCAATAAAGAGGATGAAGAGGTCAGACAATATCTCATTAGAACAATGAAGCAAAACGACATAAATGTACCGATGGTTCAAAGGGCGCTTGCTTGGCTTGAAAAGCAAGGTGAGAAACAGCAAAAAACTTTAATATGGAAACATTGGAAAGATGGTATTGCGGGAAATGGAGAAAGTGAACCAATCTATTTGATAAAGTATGGACATACATACAGTCTCAGTTCTTGCCTTGGATTTGAATGTGACTATATAGAACTTTCAGAGTTGGACAAGCTATTATCTGAAAAGCAAGGTGAGCAGAGACCTACCATAGAAATGATAACTCCAGAAGAAAGTCTTGGTATAGATTCTGAAACTTACAATAAAATTGTGGATGAATGTATTTATGGTGAGCAGAATCCTGATGATAAGGTTGAGCCAAAATTTAAGATTGGTGATTGGATTGTAGATAAGTCTGGACTTGTACAACAAGTTCTTGATTTTAGAGGTGGAATATATACTTGTACCTATAATAGTTTTACCATAGATTGTGAAAGTAATTACCATCTTTGGACTATCCAAGATGCAAAGGATGGTGATGTGCTTTGTTGCGAAAGTGGGTGGACTTGTATTTTTAAGTCCTTGAATGCTGGTGATACTTTCAGTTCGTATTGCTTCATGGATAGAACGAAAAGTTTTTTTGAAACAGGAAGTGAATGTCATACACTTAATGAAGAGTTCACAAAAGCGTACAATGGTGAGATAAAACCAGCCACTAAAGAACAGCGTGACCTCTTGTTCCAAAAAATGGAAGAAGCAGGTTATAAATGGGACTTTGAGAAAAAAGAGTTGAAAAAGATTGAAGATGAACATGAAAACCACAAGCAAGAAGTAATGTCTGAAATGTGCGATTTGGTTAAAAATTATATTAAGCAACCTGTTTTGGGTGAAGAAGATGATGATGATGCTTGGATGAATGACATTATCAGCAAAGTAGAGAATAATCTACAATTAAATAAAGCAGAAATAGATTGGCTAAAATCCATTAAAGAAAGAATAATAAAATAGATTATATAAATAAATATGAGTAAAAAATTAACATTAGGAGATGACAAGGTATTTGGTGGAGTATGTTCTGGACTTGCAGAATATTTCAATATAGATATAGTATTGGTCAGGATTATATATTTAGTTTTGACTTTTGGAACAACATTCCCTGGTCTATTAATTTATTTTATCATGTGGTTATGTATGCCACATAAATATGAATAACTTAAAAATAATTTAAAATATTTATATAATATTTATGTGTTTTTAAACTATTATTTGAAAAAATGTTTATTATTAATTGAAAAATAATTAAAATATATATGAAGAATATTCAGTATACATATAATAATACATTAAAACAACAAGATGCGTTAATAGATAATGTGTCCTGGATGTTCTTGTTGAATAATATAGAAGTTTAGAATAATCAAACATACAATATATATAAAACAAGAAATCCAGGAGTTCAAAATAAAATGAATTTCTGGATTTTTTAATTAATAAAAATATTTATTATGTATAAATGTAAAGAATGTGGCAAACAGTTTAAAACTGATAATGGATTAATTATTCATTTAAAAATATATCATAATAAATTATTAACTTATGATGAAAAATACAAATTTAAAAATTATATATTAAAAAATATACAAATACCTAAATGTAAATATTGTAATAATAATATTTATGTGAAAAATTGGAGAGGATCAAAAATATGTAATAATCCATTATGCAGGACAAAATATTTCTCAGATATTCAAAAAGAAATACATAGAAATAATCCACAATTGTCCATAAATGCTAGAGAAAGAAGAATAAATTATTTATCGAATAAAAGTAACTATACATCAACAGCATATTATAATAGAGCAAATAAAAAATTATCATTTTTAGAACAATGGTTTTATGATAAAATAATTATTAAATATAATTTAATTAATAAATATTTAATTATTAATGAATATAAAATTAATAATGAAAATATGACATCAGCATATTCATTAGATTTTGCATTTATTAATATTAAATTAGATGTTGAATTAGATGGTAGATGTCACTTTAATCATGGAGAAATAAGAATTCAAACAGATATTATAAGAGATAAATTTTTATTAAATAAAGGTTGGAATATATATAGAATATCATTTTGGGATGTTGAATACAATGAACAAGAAACTATAGATAAATTTATAAAACTATTAAATGATAATAATTTTATTTATGATAGTTCATATTATTTAAGAAATAAAGTTATAACTAATATTGAATTTCAAAAACAATATAATAAACATAAAGATAAAGAATATATTAAAGAGCAAAATAGACAAAATAAAATAATTTATATTAATGAGCAAAAAAATATTTTAAAAGATATAGAAGAAAACTCTGGAATAGATTTTAGCAAATTTGGCTGGGTAAATTTGGCTAATCAATATTTATTAAAGAAAAATATTAAAATTTCACAATTACATAGACATTTTAAGTTATATTATCCAGACTTTTTTATAAATAATAATGTATTTATTAGAAAAAAAAACAATTAAAAAAATGAATTATTTCTAAATATAACTATATTATAAATATAATAAATGAATAAATAATTGTTCTTTGAATTTTTGAAATTGGGATGTAGTATAATGGTAATTACATCAGATTTTGGTCCTGATAATAGCAGTTCGATTCTGCTCATCCCAACAAATAATATAAAAATTATTTGAAAAAAGTTCACAGTAAAATTGAATTTTTGAAAATTATTTCTATATTATATATGTAAGTTGATTAAATAAATCACTTATTAAAAATTGATCTTTGACATATTCAATTCAAAAGAATTGAGGTTATCAAAGAATTAGATCTTTGACATATTGGTACAACATAATAAAGAACTTCATGATGAGGAAGAGGATGGTGAAAAACCACTGTAACTTGGATGCTTTGCAACCAAGAGGACGTTAAACGACCTTTTATTACATAGTTCAGTAAATATATTCAGGAATTCCTGAACAACAGAATTTCCAAATCATTTTGAAAAATATATACTCCAGTAACTCAGTTGGTCAGAGTGCTCGGCTTATACCCAAGTGGTCGGAGGTTCAAGTCCTTCCTGGAGTACAGGCTTTAGGAAAAAGGTTCAAATTCTTTTACATATTAATATATGTTGGTGTATATTTGGTTTAGCATAATGTAAGTCCATGATAGATATATTAAATTTTAATTTGCCAGAATGGGACAGTGGTCGACTCCGCCAAACTTGTAATTTGGAATTACCGTCAGTTCGAATCTGACTTCTGGCTCAATCAGACGGGTTCGAATCCCGTATATCCCGCGATTATAAAAAGTATGGAAGAGCTTTTTATAATTTTATTGAAGAAGAAATGGAGATGATGAGATTAATTGGTTTGATGAAAATAAATTAATCGTTGGGAACAAACCTAACCCATTGAATTAGGTAGTTTTTTCTATTCTTTGAAAAAACTTTGGTTGAATCCAAACTATTCCTAAGAATAAAAACGTTTGGCTGGTTCGTGGAAATTCCATGTTCTAATTTCCACCTTTCTTGGGTCCGTGACCGGAGATGGCATCGGGGAGCACTGTAAATGCTTTGCATCGCGCACGGGGAGTTCGAGTCTCTCAGGGCCCACAAATATGAAATCATTAGTTTCAAACATTTAGAACTTTTGTAAAGTAATATTTTGATTGGGTTATGCTTCCCAAGAAAATAGACAAAAAGCACATGGGCTCGCATGTCCCAAGGCTGGCGTTTCTCCCTTGCAAGGAGAGAGTGGAGAGTTCGATTCTCTTCGGGTCCACAAAATAAAATTTAGGGGAGGAAGCTTAAGTGGTATATAGCTGGGGCCTGTTAAGCCCAAGATAGTAGGTTCGAGTCCTATTCTCCCCGCAATAATTTAGTAGTCATAATAAGAGATACTTCGAAAACTCGACTTTTAATTGATAATTTTCTAACATATCCTCTTATTAATAATTCTCTAAATTTATCTTATAAAAAATATTTAACCAGGTCGGAATAAGACATATACTTATGAGTAGTAGGGTTACATCTACGTGTTATGGTGAAAATAAGGAATGTTCTTATGTAGGTGGTACAGTACCTTAAGGAGTTGCAATTACTTAGGGATCCAAGGCCAAGGGATAAGTTGAGCGGACCATATCGCAATGATACTTAGGTGGGTTAAATATTTTTTTAGGATTATTAAAGATATGGGAAAATATAATTTAGATTTTGTAAAAGAAGAATTTAATAAATTTATAAATGGGGTGTTGGCGCAGTAGGTTAGCGCAGGAAGCTTATACCTTCAAGGTCGGTGGTTCAAGTCCATCACACCCTACATAATTTGCCGGTTTATCACAGTATATTGGTAACTGTAGCTTAGTCGTACACTGAGGTTCATCTTGTTGAGCATATATAAATCTATAGTAATATATATGTAAATGGATGAATATGTGATTGGTTCGATTCCCACGAAGGCACAATGGTTTAATTAATCTTAATTTGAATTATGAACTTAAAATGTTCAATATCTAAGATTTTGATGAATCAATCGTGTGTGTTATGTGTTAGTTCGGTAGAATTCCGATATGATATTACATGATTTTTATTAAGATTCGCGCTCATAGCTTAGGGGTAAAGCCTCGGACTTTTAATCCGGTGACCTGGGTTCGATTCCCAGTGGGCGTACAAATGGGAGTATCATACTAATAGGTTTAGGTGGTTGCCCTCTCAAGGCAAAGATACGAGTTCGAATCTCGTTACTCCTACGAAGTTATTCATCTTGGTGGCTGGCTGACAGCAAAAGAGAGACTTTAGAAACACAGGTTTTCCGGATATAACCATGTGTTACTGGTCGGAAATTTGGAATCAAGTGCGCATACAAGAACAAATTTCCCAAAGGCTTTAACCTGAAAAAATTGGGTGAGATGGTAATTGAATAACTTTATATTAGGGCTATCATATAGTGGTTGAATATGCCACCCTTACAAGGTGGTCTCCCCAGTTCGAATCTGGGTGGCCCTACACTTGCATGCTATGCTAAGAACTAATTGTAGATGTCTTTAAGACGGAGGTTAGCGGTAATCATTCTAATCCTGTAGAAGAAAGGTCTTGTGATTACATTTTTGGGCTTTAGGTC
>Ga0247610_10002875_pt1 | contig 19390 bp, 33 predicted proteins | sample 174DNAGHGhighgp2_FD_193483 | JGI IMG/M metagenome (GOLD analysis project Ga0247610, IMG submission 193483) | Sheep rumen microbial communities from Palmerston North, Manawatu-Wanganui, New Zealand - 1742 DNA GHGhigh gp2 | ecosystem: Host-associated > Mammals > Digestive system > Stomach > Rumen...
TTAGGCGCAAATGCTCTCTGGAGCTTGTATTCAGGATAGATGTCTTTTCTAAATGACTTAGAGACTCTGTCGTCTTGCGCAAACACAATGTCTACTTGGTCTGCCATGTCAAATTCATCTTGGAAGTTCTGTTTAAGCACCCAATCAAGAACTTCACATCGCTTCATAGTCATCTCTTTAAGAATCTTGCGGAAAGTGCTGCTTACAAGAAGATCTGGAAGATTGCTTTGGTCAGTGTCTTCTGCTGCTTTAATGAGGGTCCTAGCTTCATCGGGCTTACGCTTCTGGAACTTGTTCACTGCTCCAAAAAGGACATAATACTCGAAGTAAGACTGGTCTACGACTACTAAAATCTTATTATTCATATAATGATATTATATCAAATTAGATCATATTTTACAGTAATTTTTGGTGTTGTAAATATATACACTATGAGTAGAAAAGTGTTCTTCAAGTTGATTGTGCCTAACTACAATAACATAGCATATATAAAGATGTGTCTAGACAGTATAGTATAGCAGACTTTCTAGAACTTTATTTGTGTTGTAGTAGATGACATGAGCACTGACATGTCAGACAAATTAGTAGAGTATTATGAAAGACGATATCCAGGAAAAGTCAAACTTATAAAGCATACAGAAAAGAAGTATGCCGGTGGAGCAAGAAACACTGGATTGAAGTATGACAAATACGAAGCTGACTACATTTGGTTCATTGACAGCGATGACAGACTTTATGGAAATGATGTTTTGCAGAAGATGCACGACAAAATAGAAAAATCAGGAAATCCAGACATTCTTAGAGTTGGCTCTGCATGGCAATTAAAATCACGATTAAGCAAAAAAAGAGCATATACAGATCTAAAATTCATAATTGAAAATAATTGGCATGCGCCATGGTGGAATTGCATAAATTCAAAATTTGCAGATATTGAATTTCAAGAAGGTATTCCAATATACAATGATGCATTATGGTTTGTGAAACTTCTTGATAGAGTTGACTAGAAGAAAGTAGTTGAGCTAGAAGACTAGTGCTACATATACAATAGAATTACTATTACTGGATGCCATAACACATTGTCAGATAATGACAAGAAAGAAGCTAAGAAAAAGCTTGAAGACGCATTGACTGCATATAAGCCAAGTACTGAACTGTCATAGATGTTTATTGACAAGATTCTTGAACTTAAATGTGAAAAGAAAAAGAAAGAAGTCAAGAAAGATCCACCAAAGAAGTTTGAGAAACTTACAGCAGCAGCGCCACAGCCAGAAGTCAAAGTAAAAACTAATGAATGCTTCTTCAAAATCATAGTTCCAAACTACAACAACATGCCATACATCAAGAAATGTCTTGACAGCATATTGAACTAGACATTCCAAGACTTCAAGATAGTTGTTGTTGATGATATAAGTACAGATATGTCTGATAAATTCTGTGAAGCATATTCACGAAAATATCCAGACAAAATAACATACATTTAGCTTAAGAAAAAAGGATATGCCGGTGCATGTAGAAATGCTGGTCTTGATAACAATATAAAGTCAAAGTATATTTGGTTCGTTGACAGTGATGATTGGCTAGCTAACAATAAAGTTCTTAAGACAATGTATGATGAAATATAGAAAGCAAATGAACCAGATTTGCTGCAGTGTTCGTTGTTAAGACTTAATAAAGACAACAAACTAACAAAAGTAATAAGCAAAGCTAATATTGAATCTGTAATAGCATTAGGTGCAGGCCCAGCATTGCATTGTATAAAATCAGAATTTGCTAAGTGCAAGTTCAAAGAAAATAGAGCAAAATCAAATGATGTAATATGGTTTTTACGTCTTCTTGAAAATATTGATTTTTCAAAGATACATGCATGCACAAAACCATCAATCATATATAATACGCAAAGCATAACAAGCTGCCAAAACAACAATAATATTAGAAATCTTCCAATTTGTATTTTAGCTGATGCGTTGCTTATACAAGATTTGCTAAATGAGAAATTTGAAAAACCAGTGACAATTGCTGCTATGAATAGATATATTGAAAAGAAGAAAAAGTTCTCATATATACAAAGCATTAATGTTGAAGATGCTATGAAATATTCATATGCTATAAGTATTGATGCTAATAAATATGAGTTGTTAAAAAAGACATTCACACATGCAGGATTCAAGAATGTTCCAAAATTATTCAATGGCGTAGTTGACAAAACAAAATCTGGTCCTGAAAATTGCAAAGCTTCTCATATAAAGCTTATACAATATGCTAAAGACAACAACTTTCCATATGTAATAGTATTTGAAGATGATGCATATCCGAGAATTGACTGCAAAAATATATTAGCTGAATACTTCAAGATAATTCCAGATACAGCATAGTTCATTCTTCTTGGTTGGTCAAATTGTGTCAACAAAAAGAAATCACAATATCGTCAAAGCTTCCAAAAGCCATTTAATGAAATATTTGAAAATACTACATTCTATGGCTCTCATGCTTATATGATATTCAATTCAAACTATGATAGATATATTAACTTTTTTACTAGGAAAAAAGATGCTGTAGCAGATGGAGAAATATATAACAATGTCAAAGATCCATTTGTGACAAACATTCCATTTTTTATTCAATACTCTAGTGAAAAGTCCATGAACAACCACTATGGATATATTTTATATGGTGATCATGACATACCACCAGATGGATTTGAAAGCATTGATAAAGTATTGTATAACGCTACTAAGCCAGTTTTGATATGGTCAAATGGAACACGATATACAACTTCTAATGACTATAAAATAGCAATAGAAAAAATTGATCTGACTAAATATGATACTAATGTATTTATAAATACATGCATACCACTTTAGACAAATGAAGATGCATTTAAGTAGTCATATAACATATTTGTAGCAAGAGAGTGCAATGAGAAAAACTCAAAAGCATTGTTTCATGGCTATAATGAGTTTATCAAATACAAGAAGTTATTCCAAGAAGCATATGTGATTGGAAATGACTACTTTGTGTACAAGTTAGATCTACGCGGAAAGACTGATATAGCCAACATATGCAAATACAAAAAAATCAACTTAAATACATACTTCATAAAGAATGATGACTACATAGCAGATTTTCCTGAAGCAAAATACAAAGAGACTACTGGATTCTTGACATATTTTCTTGTAAAGCAAGTATTTAATAAAGATGTAGTACTATGCAATTTTGGAATAAAAGATGAACGCTTTGCAAAAACAGCTAAGATACATGGCATAGAATTTGAAGACAAATATTTTTCAAATAACAATGTTGAAAGACTTCTTGTATGACATTTAGCAACGGAACATACAATCCTGATCCACTTGCAAATCCATTCAACACAAGACTTGGACCATCAAACTACACATTGAATCCTAATGGTGTAGGAAATCCTTTTTGCAAGATGACATGCTCTAAGAAGACAGAGCTTCCAAAGCCAGTGATGCTTGGCCAGCAACAAAGTCCATAGCTTCCATAGCAGCAGATGAGCATGAAAGACTTTCTGCAGATTGAGATGTCACGTTATGCAAATGGCAGAATGGACTGGAAGAATGAAGACATCTACAGAATGCCAACTTCGCCTAAAGAGAATGGCATGACTAAGAAAGACATTGAGTATTGGAAGCATGCTGAGGAAGAGTCTAAGAAGCTTGAAGCAAACATGTCAGATGAGCAGAAAGAAATGCTTGCTGATCTTGACAAGATGTTTCCGCCATCAAAGCTTGAAGACTGTGATGACTGACATATTTTCATAAAGTAAATAGTAAATGTATGCAAACTTATATCAAATATCTTCTAGAAAGTGCTGAAGAGTCATTCAAGAAGACTATTGCGCTTGTAGCTGGTTCATATAAGCCAGTTACGCCAGGACATCTTTACATGGTGCAGTACTATGCAGAGCAAGCCGATGAAGTAATTGTTCTTATATCTGCGCCTAAATCAGCAAAATCAGTTCGCAAGACTGCTATTGGAACAATCATAACTCCTGAAATGAGCAAACAGATTTGGGAGATCTACTTGAAGAAGTATGGACTTAAGAACGTAAAAATTGAAGTATCATCTGAAGCAAGTCCAATAACAGCAATGTTCAAGTATGTTGACGACAATCTTAAAGACGTCAACGTCATATTTGGTGTCTCAAAGAAAGGTGGAGATGAAGCTCGTTTCAAGTCAGCAATGAGATACTATGAAGACAATGAGCACATAAATCTTCTTGATCCAATTGAGACAGCAGTTGAGCCATTCAAAGATCCATCAGGAAAAGCAGTTTCTGCTACAGACATTCGTGACAATCTTGACAAGCCGGATGAAGTCAAAGCAATGCTTCCTGACAAGCTGAGTGATGCAGACAAAGAGAAAGTTCTTAAGATTTTGACGTCTGGTCCTAAAGTTGAAAGCATAAGTGAAGATGATGAAGAGCAAGAAGTTGATGAAGATTCAATAGAGCCAGTTGATGAGACAGAATGCATACACTTGAACATCAACGACGACGTTCTCAAGACAGCAATCATCCGTGCATACAATACAAACTAGACTGCTATTGATGACCAAGGAAAGCAGATTCCTGTAAATCCAAAGAAGTTTCCAGACAGAGCTATTGACATAATGTTCGTAGTCAATGGCGTAGAGCTCCATATATTTCTTGACAAAGAGACAAAAGACTGGGACTCAAGCTTCAAGTTCAGAGGAATGCCAGAAGCAAAGCTTTCGCCTGAGCAGATGGGACAGTTCTTTGGAACAAGATTCTACAGATTGCTTCTAAGCAAATGCAAGAAAGAATGGCCATTGACTGATGAGATGTATGGTGACCTCTACAATGGAATGCTTGAGAAGAGAATGAAATGTCCTGGAGCAAGAGAGCTTCAGACAGAAGATGGCGAGTTCAAGGATGACCAAGTCCGCGCGGCTTAGAAGAAAAGAGAGAAGCTTCGCAAAAAAGAGAAAGACAAAGCTGCTAAAGCTAAGTACACAAATAGTGGAAGAAAGATAGTGTCATTTTCTGACTTTGGCGTAAAGACAAACACATTCAAAGGTTATTGTTGGCCATAGCCTGGAAAAGAGTTTCGTTGGTCTACATGGGCAGATTGGAGAAAGTTGAAGCCACTTTGCCGTATATCATTCAAGCACAATGACTACAACTATGGCGTATCTATTTCAACATATGATGACAACTTTGACAATAGAGGATTTCGTGGCTACAATCTTGACATTGAGCCACCACTTGCTTGGATAACGCCTGATGAATGTGCACAAGTCATGGAGCTGTCATTGTTCCAAAAGTTTGCAAGACATTGTGTATAGAGAATTGAAAAGTACATAAACATTCCAACAGAAGACATTCTTGCGAAGATAAACAATCCAGAGAAAGTAACTGCTGGAGACATTGACAAGACAAAGTCTATAATAAGAAAAGTGCTTAATACTGCTATAAAGCCTTGCAAAGCTGACACATTCTCATGGAAGTAAGATTATGATGACATTTGAAGAGTATATCAAGAAAGAAGATGAAGAAGTAAAAGAAGATGAGATGGTTGCTGCAGCACCTCCAGCTTCAGACATGGTAAGTGGTCCTAAAGGCACTACAGCTGGCGACATTCTTGGAAAATGTGCACATGGAAGTAAAGGTGGCTTCATGAGCAAAGACTGCAACCATATTCCAAAGCCTCTTTCCCTTGAGCCAAAGAAGCGCACTGGAAAGAACAAAAAACAGAAGATTTACTTAGTCACAGATGCAGAACTTGATAGAAAAACTATACTCTCACTTCACGAAGTTCCTGAAGAGACTATTGCTGCGTTCATACAGAAAGCACATATGGAGACAAAGGACGTAGAGGTGATTGCAATCATGTACCATCCAATCTCAAAGAAGTTCTTCGCAAAAGTCAAATGTGGTGGAAGATCATTCTTCTCTATGTTTGACTTTGATGCTGACAAGAAGAAGTTCATATCAACTGATGGCCATAGATACACTGCTAAAGAAGCTAAAGAGAAGTTCAATGAGATCCTCAATATGGCTGGAAACAGTCCAAACAACAAAGGATCTGAAGACATGAAACTATGGGTAGTTTGGGGTGGACTATGAAGAGATTTATACTAGAAGCAATTGAAATGCCTACATAGAGCAAGAAAGCTCTAAAGCGCCTTTCTGAAGACAAGATAATAAACTTCATAGCAGACAACTTTGATATTTCATACTATGATATCAACTAGATAGTTGACATTGCTTGGATAGCAGAAACTGAAACTTTCTACATAAAGTTCCAGATTACGACAACATCTTATTTTCTTACACGCTTTGTTGAAGCAAAGTTTGATGGAAAGAATTTGCTTCCAACTGATGACACTGAAATAGTAGATGCAAAAACTGGAAAGAAGAAGTTCCAGCAAAAGCATCCAGACTTAGATGCAAAAAACTTTGCATTGTGCTGGCAGTAATTAGATGTCAGAACAATTGTCGAACTTCATGTTCAACTGACGATTCACTTTGTAGAATGTGCAGTTCTTAGGAATGTTTTTGAGCTTCTTAGCTCCAATGTAGCACATAGCAGACTTAAGACCGCCTTCAATATCGTCAAATATTTCATTTAGCGTTCCTACAACAGGAATATATTTCTCTCTTCCTTCTGAAGTAGAGTAAGAACGTCTGCCACCAAAGTGCTTCTCTTGAGCAAGATTTGAGCTCATTCCATAGAACATCTTGTGTGGTTTGTTGTCAATGTACTTGACTTCACCTTCAGCTTCTTCAGCTCCAGCAAATATTCCACCACACATTACAAAATCTGCTCCACAGCCAAATGCTTTCGCTATGTCGCCAGGAGTCTTGCATCCACCATCACTGCAGCAGAATCCATCAACTTGGTGGCAAGCATCTGCGCAGTCAATTACTGCACTTGCTTGAGGACGTCCAACACCTGTCTGCTTTCTTGTTGTGCAAGCAGCTCCAGGTCCGATTCCAACTTTAGCGACATTTCCACCGGCAAGAATTATGTCTTGGCAAATGTCACCTGTCACTACATTTCCTGCAAATATAAGAGCGTTAGGACAAGCAGCTCTGACTTCTTTTACTTTTCCAATGAAGTTAGGCACATATCCATTTGGAACATCTATGCATACGCACTTCACATCATGACCAACATTCCTAAGTGCTAAAAGAATATCAATGTTTTCTTTTAGACCAAATGTTGGCATGACTCTATCTCTGTAAGAACCAATCTTCTGAGCTTCTTGTATTTCCAAAGCTTTCAAGTCATCATACAACTTAAGAATGTCAGACATTAAAAGATGTTTCTCTAATGCGCACATGAATCCACGCTTAGCTGCAATAGTTGCCATTTTAGGAGTTCCAATAGTTCCCATATTAGCAATTATTATTGGTATGCAGTTAAGAGAGTTCAAATGTCCATCAGCACCTTCCCAACTGAACATTCTGAAAAGACTTACTTCAGAACGAGAATTCAATGTGCTTCTTTTAGGAGACATCATCAAATCATCAAAGTCAAGTTGTTGTTCTTCAATTATTCTCATAATGTTCCTTAGTTTGGCTTTGCATATTCAGGTCCAACATAGACTACGCCAATATCGTCATCTACATCTGAAAAATACTACGCAACTGTAAATGGGCACTTCTTCACATAGTATTCATCATGCTCATCTCTGTACTCTGAACCAACGACTTCTGCACACATTGGAAGTTTTTCCAATTTTTCAATCAAGTCTACTACTTTCATTTTGTCGCTCCAATAAGTTTGTTCCAACCATCAATTGCATATTGCTTCTGCTACTCAGCTGGGATAAAACCAATTTTGTATGGACCTTGTGCACCACAATTGTCGCAGACAACTTGCCATGACTGCCAACCTGGTCCTGGTCCAGCTTCTGGATCTGACTCTATTTCTATAAGCCTTACTCTTTTACCACATACTGGACAAATTGAATTGTTTGCAATCTTCTTGTTCATAATGAGCTCCTTTACCACCAAACCCAACCACTATGTCCTTCTTCATACAGCCTGCATGCTTTTCCATGGAAATATGAAGCATCAAGTGTGTCACAAAACTTCTAGCAACCCCAACAAGGATTTCCTTCTTCAGTATTCTGCCGTTGGAAGTTCTTCACTCTATGTTTGCATGTTGGACACTGCCATTCACAGTCTTTGCTTTCATCAATTCTTTGTCTGCCAAGTTCTCTATATTGGTCAAGATTCAAGACTTGATATTCATGCTTAATTTCATCATTGAACTTTACAGCATCTTCACAAAGCTTATATCTAGTACGGCATTCATGCTTTGCAGATTCCTTGAGAATTTTCTCAACTTTAGAAGTATTTCCTTTATCGACAATTTGCACTGGTATGTATGGAATATAGGTTATTTCATAATCACCATACTTCATGCCATCTAAATGTTCATACTACTTCTTCATATGTCTCCTCGAAGATGCTCTTCTCGCAGAAGTAGAACTCTCCACGAATGCCCTTAATCAAATAGTCACCAGTCTTATTGACCATCTTCATGTCACCTTCAATTGTGTGGACATATATCCAACCATCTTGGAAATACACATCATTTCCTGCGAAATCATAGAGATCTTTGAAATTGTCGCCAGTCCACTGGACTGCTTCAATTGGAATTGGCTTCTTTACGTACTTCTTTATCATTTTTAGTTCCTTACTTTATATGTGTCTTTACTTATTCCAAACCAGTTGCATGCATCTTCTTTAGCCGCCATTATTGTGTCATCCATGTCATAGTACTTGTATCTTCCAAGTCTTCCACCAACAAACAGATTACTAATGCTGTTAGCTGCTTCTTTATATTTATTGTACAATTTTGCAGTAGCTTCATTGTTTACTGGATAGAATCTTGGCTTGTTGATGTCCCAATCTTGTGGAGTCTCAGTCTGAATGACAGTGATGTTTTGGTCAATTTGCTACTTGTCTTCAGGATGGTACCATTTGTATTCATGGATTCTTGTATATGGAACATCATCATCAACATAGTTCACAACTGATGTTCCTTGAGCTGACTTGACTGTTAATGTTGTTGTGTCAAAATTCAAACTCCTCCATTCAAGTTGTCCAAACTTATATGAGAACAATTCATCAAGCGGTCCAGTGTAAATGACTTTGTCAAACCACTTCAATGCATACTCTATGTCAGTCAAACTAATTTTTCTGTTGTACCACTTCTTTATTCCATAAGAGATGCGGTCAATCATTGTTGAATATCCGTCAATCGGTATTCCTACATATTTGTCATTGTAATAAGAAATGTTGTAGTCATATCTAACTGGAATTCGCTTGATTATGTCTGCACTAAGCTCTTTTGGATCTTTATGCCACTGTTTTCTTGTATAGTTCTCAATGAAAGCTTCATAAAGCTCTACACCAATCAATGAGATAGCTTGCTCTTCAAGATTCTTAGGATTGTTTACATCAATTCCAAGCTCAGTTATATCTTCATGGATTCTCAACTTCAAGAAGCTCTATGCATCAAATGGACTGTCAAAATTCTTCTTGAAGAACTGCTGAAGCAGCATCAAGTTAAATGGAAGAAAATACTTGTTCTTGCCATGCTTAGCTACTACATGATGCTCATATCTGTTGAATTGAGAGAATCTGTTTATGAATTGCCATGTCCATTCATCATCTGTATGGAAAATATGTGGTCCAAACTTATGAACTTCAATGTAGTGCATCCAATAAGTGTAGCACATTCCACCAATATCATTAGTCTGCTCTGCAATCTCTACCTAGTGTCCTACATCTTTAAGCAGACGTGCTATTGTGTTTCCGTAAAGTCCTGCACCAACTACAAGTATTTTCATTTTATGTACCGTATGAATGTGTTTCTCTGTTGTGGAATGTTGTCAATAAGCCATCTGTACAGACTTTTTTCTGGCATTCTCTCTAAGACTATGTAGTTGTCAATTACTACATCACGAACTTGAGCACATGGACTCATAGTCAAATATCTTAGAATCATGAACTTAGCAGCATCACCAAATCGTTCTGAGCTTATGTGCTTGTTGTACAGTTCAATTGACTTAGTTCCTAAGATGTTTCCAAGAACATCAAACAACATGTTGCTTTTGAATGCCATTCTTCAAATACCTCTTTATTGCAACAAGCATTCCAAAAAATGTCGGCTCTTTGTCTACACAAACGTTAAGCTAATATAACATGTCTGTCAGCTTCAAGATGCCATCAGCATCAATTAAGTCATTGTCAACAACATAGTTGAAAAGCAAAGATCCACCCTCAATGAAGTCAACAAGTTTTGTCTTGTTTGCTAAGTAGAACTTGCGAACATCAAGAATGTTTGGCAATGAGATTGTCTTGTCTACAATGTCTTTGATGAAGTCGTCTTTTTCACTGTTCACTATTGCATTGAGCTTGACGATAAGCTTTCCACTGTTAGAGCAGAACTGAAGATACTTCACTATTCGTCTGCAGTCAGGATAGAATCTGAATGCTTCTTCAATGAAGGCTTTAAGACTTTCTTTGTCATATTCAATCTTTTCATTGTCAAGAATCTTCTTGACATGCAGAAGAAGATCTTTCTTGTCAAATCTAAGTGGAACTATTGGACAACGTGAAAGAACAGCTGGAATAACTTTCTCTTTGATGTTGCAAGTCAAAATGAAACGTGTATCATCTTGTGCAGCTTCAATCAATGTCCTTAATGCCATTTGGAAGTTGTTTTGGCCTGACTGAGATGCAGAATCAACTTCATCAAGAATCACAATCTTTGGCTTTCCTTCAAAAGACATTGCATTGCAGAACTCTGTTATCTTAGTTCTCAACACATCCAAAGTTCCGTCAGTTGCACATGGAACAAACAAAACTTCTGCATCAAACTCATTGCATAGAAGTTTCGCTAATGTAGTCTTTCCACTACCAGCAATTCCTGCAAATGTCATGCTTTGCAGTGCTTTGCTCTTTATCATGCGCTTAAAGTATTCTTTTATGTCTGCATCCAAGACATAGTCTTTAAGCTTAGTTGGCCTGTATTTGTCTACCCACTCAATCTGATTTTCCATAATGATATCATACCATTATAGAGAATCTTGCTCAAAACATTCTAATCCCTAGACTTTAAGACGTCTAGACATGTTTTCAGCTAGAACTTTAAGCTCGGTCAGAGTGACATTCTCTTGCTTAAGTTCACCGTCATCATCTGCCCATTCTAGAGTATAGACAATTCTTTTGTCTTCAAATATCGTTATTGATATGACAGTCTTAGCAGTTGGATCTTCTTCGCTGTAGCGAATTTTGTCACCGATTGAAAGTGGTGTCTTTTTGCCATTTACAGTCACTTTGAGCTTGTTGACTCGTGGCATACTGTCTAAGTCTACAAATTCTGCCATATTTAATATTGTACTTCAGGATAGTTTATTCCAAGTGCTGGATTGTAGTTGAATATGCATTTGAAGTCAGGTGAGTTGAAGAAAGAGTCAGCTAAATAGACATTATGGCGTTTGACAAGACCAAAAAACTTCTTTACAGTGTATTTTGGAATGTCAAGCATGTTGTAGCATTCTCCACACAACTCAAAGCAATACAATGCAGAAACGCCTCTTTCAAAGCCAAAGTCATAAGGAACTTTAGCTCCTAAAAAGTCCTATGCTTTCTTTATAGCTTCTTCTTGGCCGAATGTTGGACGGAATATAGCAATTCTATCACAACGAGTAAAATCAATTATGTTAGTCAATGAAACACCTTCAGCAACAGCATGGATGATTTTTCCATCTCCAGTATATATTGCACCATGGCTGAATTTAGTTTTTGATGGTATGAACTTTCCATCAAGGTAGTTGTTGTAGCCGCGAAGAATGATGTCACCTGGCTTTATGGTCTTGAATATCTCAAGAACTTTCTTTCCACCAACTTGGAAATCATCTGGATCATAGACGAGCCATAATGGAAATCTAAAGCATTTTATGTCACCAAAGAAAGTTAGAAATTTTGACCACCATTTGTATATTGTCTTTGGCATCCTCATCAAGCTATTACCCATGTCTGACCTCTGCTTTCATCCTTCTAGATTTCTTCAATGAGCTTGTCCCACTCTTCTTTTCCTCTGTCACCAATAGTAGTGTCAACTGTTCCACCACCAAGAAGTGTTATGTTCTAGAACTTTCCACGAACAGTTCCAAGAAGCATCTTAGCTTGAGCTAATGCAAGACGCTTAACATACTCATTTCCATAAAGCTCCTCAAGTGGTGGCTCAACAGAGCAAGTAAGAAGTATGAACTCATCTTTCTTTCCAGCTGCTCGTGGCTCAGGCATGATTCTAAGATATTTTGTGTTCTTGTCATACCACCAGTCTGGATTTGAGCCAGTCATGCGGTTAGTCAGTTCAAAGAACTCATGCAAGTTGTGATATGTAGTGAATGAACCAGCAAAGTTTCCTCTGCTTCCAAAGAATGGATATCCACCATTTCCCATGAACCAAGCTTGTGGACCAAAGAAAATGTCTGAGTTCGTAAGACCGAGAACTCTGTCACGTGCAACAGCTATATCTTTGACTGACATGACTTTGAACTGCGCAAGATTTGCTCCACGACCAGGCTCATAGAACTTGAGGTTGTATGTCAAGTACTGCTCTGGAAAATACGCATACTTTGTGTATTTCTCTAATGCATTCTAGATGCATACATTCAACTAGTTCTCTTCAAGCTCTACAGTAATAAGTGGAGCTCCAAGCATTGTCAATATCCAGTCAACAAGCTGCTCCTTAGCCTTGACTGCAGGATTCAGCCATGTTGATTCAGCTTTTGTATCAAGTTTGATGTCTTCGTTCATACAAAGATATTTACACATCAAATATTATTGGAGTAAATAACAAATATGAAAACAGACAAGATCAAGCCAAACTACAAGTCAGTCTACACTCGTGATTCTTTGAAAGCTGTAGACGTATTTGATGCTTTCCACAAGCTTCGCTACAAGATCATTCTCACTTCTTATGACATAAGCAATGACTTCTACAGCACTATCTATGAGATTGAAGTTCTCAACTGCTTCACTGCTCCAGAGCCATTGATAATAGTCTCAAGACCAGAAGACAATGAAGAGCCAATCTCAGACTATGGATATGCATTGAAGCTATTCAACTAGTATGTCGATGAATACACAAGCTTAGTCAAAGCAGAGACTCGCGACTACCAAGACATTGAGATCTACAAAGACAAGTTTGGCTATGAAGAGACTTGTCCAAAATGTTGTGAGACTTGCAAATGGGTTAAGAGACGTGACTAGAAGTTTCCTAAGCACTACAATCCATTGACTCGTCTTGAGTGCATGAATCCAAAGAACTAGATAGAGATAGACTAGTATTTTCCAGACAGAGATGCACCGCCATTCTTCCCTAAAGACAGAGTGCCAAAGCCACATGAGACAAATGTGTTGTTCATTAGTCCTAAAGTGAAGATGTTTGGTTACTGCAAGAACTATGAGAAGTTTGAAGAGTATGTTGATGACTATGTCAACAAGCAGAATCCGCCATATCCATGCAAGCCACATCCATTAGATCCACCATGGGTAAGGCCATACAACTATCCACATCATTGTGAAGACATTGAACATAGCCATTGCAAGTACATCAAATACAGACAATGTCCTCGTGATGTGCAAAACTGCTCAGATTGCCAAGAGACTGTCTAATGTGTATTTGAGATCTTTGTTCTTCTCCATTATGTCCTTGCAGGACTGAAGCCAACAAAGATACTCATTGTCTTTTACATAGACATCAGAAATAAGTTCTCCCTTATGCTTGCCAAATGGGAGAACTTCTATTTTATGCGGTGCTTCAATCCAAGAATAGACAGCATCAAGTGTCTGCAAATCAAGAAATTGCATAAAACGCTTTAGAAGCATCAAGTCCATGTCAAGCGTAGTCAAGCAGAAAGTCTCTTGCCAACGAGCATTTCTTATGTTCATGAGAAGCTGGAAAGCTACAATGTCAGAAGACCTGTTGATTTTCTTCTCAAGCCAGAACAAAGCAGTGTCAGGACCAAGATGGCCAGTTTCATTTATTGGCAATGCCAAATCTGCTAGTTTCTTCAAGTCAATTATTTTAAGTTTCTGAATGTCAAAGGTATCTATATTAAGTCTTTTGGCATTGTTTTCTAGAACTCCTAGGGTGTCTTCTGGGACATCCCAACCAATAACATAGATGTTCTTATTACCAACCTTCTTAATCAACCTGGATGTCCCGGAGATAGCCTCTTCTAGAGGAACAACTGTAATGTCAGGACTTTTAAGTAATTCTTCTGTTATTCCACAATAAATAGCAGAACATGCAACTATAGGCTCATCTGGCCTGACATAAAAACTAGATTCTGAAATGCACCTGTCTTTGCTGTATTGCCAAAGCCTATAAGCAATTTGGATAGGACATCTATGTCCTGTCTTTGTGTCATTTCCAGTATTTGCGATTTTGAAGAAAAGTCCGTAGTCCATAAAAAATGGCCGCTTACGGCGGCCGGTCGGATTTACTGTTTTCTCAGAGAGATTACATTCGAAAGACGCGACCAAGTTTTAAGTTTTTACTAATATCATTTCGTGACAAAGCTTGAATCTTAAGATCTTGAACCTTGAGTCTTTACTTCAGTTATCAGCGTCAATAGCGTTCAGATCATCTTGGAAAGATGTTGGAAGCCATGCGGCTACCGATTTTGCGTCAGTCTCCTGCGATCTCCAAATTGTCAATCAGCAATCTCAATGAAATGAGTTGCATTGTACTCATCAATCTCATCTTGCAATGCATTGATGTCCTTACGAATTGCATCCATGTTCTCAGTCTGCCAATTAGCATCAAACACCACATCATAGATGCGGACGAAATCAGCATTGCAATACTCGCAAGAGTCGCTATAAGCAGACATGCACTCAATCTGCTTGAGCTCAGACTTGAGCTCTGAAAGACGAGCAAGCTTCTCAACAACTCCAGTATTTGCAACATGGAGAGCTACCTTAAAAGCGATAAGACGCATCTGAAGCTTCTTCCAAGCTTCCATCAATGCCTTAGGATCCTGCTTACGCATTGCTGCAAGCTCTTCCTTAGATGGCTTAATGAACTTTCCATCCACAAGCTTGATGTTCTTCTGCACCAAGTTGTTGTTTCCGATACGATTCCAGAGAGTATTCATCTCTCCAATAATACGCTTCCTCTCCTTGAGGGCGCGAGCAATGCTCATCTTCATTTTCATTTTCCTTTATTCTTTAACTAAATATATTATACAACAGCCGACTTAACCTCAATCTGATTGCAGCGAGCAACAGTCAACGCAGCATTGTGGTTATCATAAGTTGTGCCACCGCAGAGATTGTCAAGAATTGTTATCTTGAGATTTGGAAACATTGCACGAAGAACCAACGCATTCGAAATGACGCAGATGTCAGTGCAGAATCCGCAAAGCTCAATTTCAGTCACTCCATTCTTCTCACCATAAAGCTGCTTGAGATTGTAGTCAATGTCGCCAATCTTGTTTGGTAAATCACCAATCGAGCCAAACGTAATCTTGTTGATTATATTGTCTTCAGGAACAAGCTCGGCAAGCTTGTCATAAAGCTTCCAGCCATCGGAACCTTCAATACAGTGCACAACAGGAAGATTCTTGCCTTCAAGAGTTTCAAGATAGTTCTCTTGATGTGTGTCACGAGTAGCAAGAAGTGGGACATTCTCACACTTGTTGATGTAAGCGTATTTCACAATCTTCTCAGTGACCTCATGATTTTTGTCAGCAGGCAATGCTCCATCAATGAAGTCATTCTGCACATCAATAAACACTAATACTTTCATTCTATTATTCCTTTATTCTGCAAAAACTTTGTTGTATTCTGCTGTCGGTAAAGACAAATCATAAGGATTAACTTCATGCACTTGGTTGTCCTTGCATATCACAAGTGCTCTAGGTCCAATGCCATCCTTGTAATATGCTGACAAAAAATACACGTCCTTTTTCACAAGGTCATAATTCTCATATTTTGTCCATATCATCCGTTTCATGATTATATTATAACATCTATTTAGATTATTGTACAAAATTATTTAAGTAAATATTTTTAGACTTAACTTAACAATTTGGACACCAACGTGGAAGAAAAGAAAAGCAAGAGTCAAAAAAGAGTTGAACGCCAAAAAAGGCGTGAAGAACGCAGACAACTGCGTGAACAAATGAAGAATGGTGTTGAGCCTGTCTAGCAAGCAATACCTGCTAAAAAACGAAAATCATTGCCAGGATTTTTGGCTAAGTATAGAAAAGAACTAGACATTTGGCTTTGGCACTATATGAACTTGTTCTGCAAAGCAGAGAACGAGAATATTCCTTATTTCAAAGAAATGACAAGAGACTAGCGAAACAAAGCTATACAAGAATATGTAGATGTTTCTGAGTTTCGATAGCAGCTTAGTGAATACTTGAAAGAAGAAGAGCTCAAGCGAGAAAGCAAAGATTGAACCACATTTTCTTCTAAGCAAATATTTTACAGAGAAAACCATGAAATTGTAGCTATCTGCTTTTCTAAACGAGAAATAATTGATTTCTTAGCTTCGTCAAAAAGCCCTTTAGCAATGTCAATACTATTGAAAAATCCATACCAGCCATAAGCTTCACCATGGCTAATATGATATGGAATGAACTTATTCAAGTCTCGCTTAAGAACATTTGCAATTGCATAGTCAGCATACTTTCCAGAACCAGCTGGCTTAGACATAAAGTCAAAATCACCATATTGAAGTCCTTTGATGATGACTCCAGCTTCATCAATTGTGTAGTCACCAACCATGCAGTTGAATCGAAGAACACCATCAGCATAAGGTTCAGTTGGAATCACTCCATGTTTCTTTACAGACTTGAACTCAAGAATATGCGCAGGAGCTATGACTTTACGAGTAAATTCTGCATTGTAGTATACTGCTACATCATTGAACTCAATGTCAATGTTAATTCCATAGTAGTTGTCTGGAATGACAATCGGTTTAAGTTTCTTAATCTTGTTGCCGAACACTTTTTTGAAATCTAAATTTTCCATAATCAAAACACCAAACTTGCTGGATTGTCCCAAGAAGAATAAAGCTTGCAATTTGGACGAAGTATCAAGTACTTCATTGTACTGCGAGTTGGATTCTTTCCCATGCAATCATCATCAAAAATGACAGACATGCCATTTATATAACGAATAGAAGCACCATATAACGTCTCACCAACAGGCTCAAACTCTTTCAAAAAACTAGTAAGACGCTTTATGGTGTCTTTTGGCATCATGTGCTTCTTTATCCAAGCAGATTGAGACGTCTTAGCATTAGAAGAATACAATACTCTGAATGTCACTTGATCAGCTTGCAGGTCTTTGCTGCACCAGTCAAAAAAGTCTGGAACATTCTCAAACTTGAAGTAGTCAGATAAGTTGAAGCAAAGTCTTACATTAAAGCCATAGTCTTTTGCCATCTTAGCAACTTTAGTGAAATCAACAGATGGATTAGGATCTCCAAATGGATGTCCAATCAAATCAGTGTTCTGCATCCAATGTGGAGAAGAAATAGACAATGCAAGAGTGTTTACGCAAACGAAATTCTTCAAGAACCTCAAGTAGTTTGGGTCATCAAGAAACATGCCAGTCGTCTGCATTTCAATGTTAGTGAATGGCTTGCCAAGCAAACGATGAATCAAAGCAAATGTATTGAGAAACTGCTTGTTCTGTTGAGGTTCAGATGTTCCAGTAAGAATCAGCGTCTGGCAACCAGTGTTTGCTACATACTGCATCCTTCTCATGTACTCTTTGACATTGTAGTCATAAGTCGGATGGCAGACATCCATTTTGTTTGGATAAATGTTGCTGTTCACCATTCTGCTTACGCAAAACGGACACTTGTTAATGCATTCCTTGTTAGGAACTACGACGCTAAAGCTCTGAATGTCCATAATTTCTCTTTAGTCAGTTATGCATAGAATACAATGCTATGTTGTTTGCTTGTTTTGCCATGCTAAATGCATTAGCTGCAATAGCTTTAATTTGTTTCAAGACTTTCTCAAGTTCAGCTATTCTAGCTTCAAGGCAGTTTAGACGCGCTTCAAAAGTCTTTTCATTCATTCTTTTTTAGCTCCTCTGCCAATTTAGTTAAACGATCAACTGAATCTTGGAAGTTCTGGCCTTTCTGCTTTTCAGCCAAGTTCTTCCAAGACTCAATTGTCTGCAGAATCGCACGTCTAAGATGGCTGTTGTCCATTACTCGTCAACTTCATCCTTTTCAGGATCAACATCCCAACGGTCAAGTGTTGCGAGTGAGAAGCCAAGCTTCATAGCAGCCTCTTCAATCTGGAAGACGACCTCTTCATTCCACTGTTCAGCTTCACATGCCCAACGAAGCTCCTGAGTTGTAGCCTCAAGCATGTTTAGGCACTTAGCGATTCTCTTCTTCGCGTTTTCTACACGCTCATTTGAGAGTTCAATGTTGCTTTTCATAGTTTACTCCATTCATTTAATCTAAATATATTATATCAAAACTGCCTATGATAGTGCATAAATAAAGCTGCAAATTTTCATTTGCAGCTTTATCTTTCACCTTGACAACTAGTTGGATGATTACTTAGTAGCTGGTGCCTTAGGTGCAGGTGTCACCTTAGCTGGCGTGATAGCTCCAAGCTTCTCAGCTGTAAGCAACTGGATGAACTGGTCAAGCGCACTTACACCGTTCTTTCCATCAACTCCACTACCAATGTTCATCATAGTAGGAAGCTTTACTCCAGCAATTGCCTTGCCAATTGACTCCCACTTGTACTGAGCAATTGCACGCTGTAAATCAAGCTCTGCCTGCTGCAACTCAGTAATAGCGCCACTCTTCTCAATAGCAACCTTCTTTGCCTCAGCCTCAGCAACACGCTGCTCTGCCTTCAACTTGATAGCTTCGAGTGTCTCTTTTTCAGTCTGCTTCTGGACTTCAGCAACAGCTAGTGCTTTCTCAGCCTCGACCTTAGCAACTTCCTTCTGACGCTCAACTTCAATGACTGCGCGCTCTTTCTCAAGCTTAGCAACCTCAACCTGCTTCTGTGCAGCAATAGTTGCCAACTCCTTCTCTCTTTCTGCCTCAGTCTTCAGCTTAGCAGTCTCAGCATCAGCCTTGCCCTTGAACTCAGCAATCTCACGCTTATAGTTAGCTTCAGTCTTAAGCGTCTCAGACTCGAGCTTGATCTTCTCAGCTTCAGCAAGCCTGCGAGCCAAGTCAGCTTCCTTCTGGCGATTGAACTGCTCTTCAGTGTCCTTGTCAGGCAATGGACGTCCATCAACAGCAAAGTAGTTTACGTCAATGCCGTGTGCCATAAGTTCAGGATTATGGAGAATGTTAGTAGCAATTTCCTT
>Ga0247610_10002876_pt1 | contig 19384 bp, 22 predicted proteins | sample 174DNAGHGhighgp2_FD_193483 | JGI IMG/M metagenome (GOLD analysis project Ga0247610, IMG submission 193483) | Sheep rumen microbial communities from Palmerston North, Manawatu-Wanganui, New Zealand - 1742 DNA GHGhigh gp2 | ecosystem: Host-associated > Mammals > Digestive system > Stomach > Rumen...
CCCACGCCGAATGGATCATCGTCCATCAGCATCCTTATCCGAAAAAACTTGTCTGCGAGCCCTCCTGCTTGCTCGCGAACAGGTCGTTGTCTTTTTCGTCTGCACTGTGAACTTCGATGGTCGGGACATCGTCCTCGGTTTCCTGCGATACGGATTCGTCCACCTGCGGTTCTTCTACGGTCGCGTCGGCAGATTCTTCGGCGACCTGCTCTTCGGCAGCGGCCGGTTCCTCTGTCGGAACTTCGGTAAATTCATCTTCCGTCGGCGCAGTTTCGGTGGCAGCCTCGGCGGCGGGCGCCATTTCGTCGCCCTGGTCGAGCTCGATGTCGGTACCCAGTTCGTTTTCGATGGTCGCCACGAGCTGGTTGAACTTCTCCTGGGCCTCGGCGATTTCGTCGTTCTGTGCCTGCAGCTGTTCGTTAAGGCCCTCGATCGTGTTGTTCTTCTCGTTGAGCTGCGTCATGAGCGAGGCGATGGTCGCATCCTTCTCGATAATCTGTGCGTTGAGCGCATTCAGGAGTTCCGACTTCTCGTTCACCTGGCCGTTCAGCAGGTCGGCGTTGGAGTTCAGTTCCTGCACCTTCGCGTTCAGGCTTTCGATGCAGCCGTCCTTCTCGATAAGCTGCTGGCCGAACACGTTGATTTTCTCGTTGAGTGAAGCGAGTTCGGCGTCTTTCTGGTTCAGCATCTCGTCCTGGGCGTTCACCTGGTTCGCACGGGCGTCAAGGGCAGCCTTGCAGTCGGCGAGGTCGCTCTTGGCGGCCTCCAGCAACAGAGACTTGTCCTGGGCCACGGCCTGTGCCTGCGACAGCTCGCGCTTAATTTTTGAGTTTTCTTCCTTGAGGGTGCGGACCATTCCCAGGACTCCCTCGATTTTCTGGGACAACATGCTCACTTTTTCTAAATTCATCTTTGCTCCGATTTACATTTTGGAACTTTTACATTATTAAGATAACTAAATTTTTGCATAAAAGCCAAATGATTTCTGTAAATGAACATATACAGCGAAGGCTCTCGGAGCTGCCCGACCGCCCCGGCGTTTACATCATGAAGAACGCCCAGGGGAAAATCATTTACATCGGCAAAGCGAAAGTGCTCAAGAACCGCGTGCGCAGCTACTTCGACGGCAGCGAACACAACGGTCACCGCGCGGCGACACTCATGCTCCCCTTTATCCGCGACATCGAGTGGATTATCACCGAGAGCGAGCAGGAGGCGCTAATCCTCGAAGCGAACCTGATCCGCAAGCACACGCCCAAGTACAACGTGCTCCTGAAAGACGACAAGCACTTTCCGTACTTGGCATTTTCAGTCAAGGAACCCTTCCCAAGGCTCACGCTCTCGCGCTCCGTCAAGAAGGACGGCCGCCAGTACTACGGCCCCTACATGGGCTCCCGCGTTATAGACAAACTAATAGACCTCGGCGCAAGGCTTTTCAAGTTGCGGGAATGCTCCATGGAACTGCCCGCGAAGCGACCCGTACGTCCCTGCCTCAACTACCACATCGGCCGCTGCAGCGCCCCTTGCGCAGGACTCATCAGCCAGGAAGAATATGCCAAGGATGTCGCTAACGCGCGGCTCATGCTCGAAGGCAAGCGCGACGACCTGATCGACCAATGGCAGCGCGAAATGGAAGAGGCTAGCGCGAACCTGGACTTTGAAACCGCGATGAAAAAACGCGACGCCATCCAGGCGCTACAGGCGACGGGCACGCACCAGAAAACCGACACCAGCGACCCGAACCTTTCCCTGGACGTGGTGACGCTACGGCGTAACGGCGACATGGCCGCGGCAGTGATTCTCGAGTACCGCAAGGGCGTGCTCATGGGACGCAGGCACTACCGGCTCGAATGCAAGCTCGAAGACGACGAGACGGAAATCTTTAGGCAGATGGTGCTCCCGTGGTACATGGAGGCTCCCCTGATTCCTGCCGAAATTGCGACCGACATCATACTCCCCGACGACAAGGAAGAACTCGAGGCGGCGCTCAGCAAGCAGGCGGGGCGAAAGGTACAGTTCACGGTTCCCCAGCGCGGAGAAAAGCTAGGCTTCCTGAGGCTCGCCGGCGCGAACGCCGACATGATCCTCGTGGAAATGCGCGCCGAGGTGCAGAAGTACAGCGAAATCGACCAAAGCGTTTTCGAGCTACAGAAGGTTCTCGGACTGAAAAAGACTCCGTTCCGCATCGAGTGCGTGGACATTTCGCACCTCAGCGGAACCAACACCGTGGCAAGCCTCGTGGCCTTCAAGAACGGGCGCCCCGACAAGAGCAACTACCGCAAGTTCATCATCAAGACCGTCGAAGGAGTCGACGACTTCGCGAGCATGCGCGAGGTGATGACCCGCCGCATTAAGCGCCTCGAAAACGAGGGCGTGCCCATGCCCGACCTGTGGGTATGCGACGGCGGCAAGGGCCAGGTGGACGCCACGATGCAGATTCTGAAAGAGCTCGGCCACGATCAGGATTTGCCACTCATCGGCCTCGCGAAACGCCTCGAAGAAATCGTGTTCCCCGACGACCGCAAGAGTATCGTGCTGCACCGCACAAGTCCCGCGCTAAAGCTGTTGCAGAACGCCCGCGACGAGGCGCACCGATTCGCCATCACCTACCAACGCAGCAAGCGCAAGAAGGACCTCGAAGTCGAATGGCTCAAGATGCCCGGCGTCGGACACGAAACCCGCGTGAAAATCCTCTCGAAGTACCGCAGCGCCGAAGCTTTCATGGCGGCACCCCTCGAAGACATCGAACTGCTGCTCGGCAAGGTCCGCGGCAACAACCTCCGCGAAAAGGTGGCAGAATACTGCGCCGAGTTTATAAGACCCGACTATGAAAAACAGGACGCCGGCACCCCCGCCGAACCCGATGTCAGCGAAAAATAATACTCCAAAGTGGAATAGGGCCCATTTGTCTACAAACGCCCTTTAAACCACAAATTCGCCAATTACCGAAAACAAATATTTACGAGATGAGATTTTTACAAAGCCGTCAAAAAAAATTTCATTTTTACTCTTGTTTTTGTGCATCAAGTTGGGTATATTACGATTAGGCATCCCACGGATTAACGCCCGATCTAACAGTATTATCAAAGCTCGTTGCTCTTGGTGTTCAGTTTAGGCGCGCTCCGACGCGAAAAACAAACCACCGAGGCACTGCTATCATTTTTAATGAAGTAGTTTCGAGTGTTCCACCGTGGCGGATGCCCTTTTTTTATTCATAGAAAACGGCAACGCGACCGACAATCCAAAAAAAGCTATCTTTGCACCGCTATTTGCAACGATGGAGTTTTTATGGCCTCTGAAAATGCGATTATCGAACGTGCCGAAATGTACCTGCGCAAGCTTTCCTGCGGAATCAACCCGCTGACAGACGAAATCCTGCCCGAAGGGGATTCCTGCAAGCAGGAACGCATCAGCAAGTGCCTCGCCTACGTGGCCTCCCTGTTGCAACAGCAGCTGAACCACGACCAGGTTGCCCCCATCGTCACCGAAAAGGCGCCCCGCCCCGCAAAGCGCGCGCCCAAGCCCCAGATGCAGGAACTTTCGATCGACGCCGAATCGCTCAAGCGCTACCGTTTCTTCGACTACCCGGTCTCTATTTCGCGCGTGGTTCGCAACATCAACGAACTCCTTCCCGACAACATGAACCACCTGCTCTATGCCGACGTGGCGAATTTCCTGGTACAGGAAGGGATCCTCTCGAGACAGGTCGCCGAAGACGGCAAGGAAGCGAACCTGCCCACGCCCGTCGGCGAAACCTACGGATTCGAGAAGGGCGAATCGGACCTGCGCGGACACCACAACATCTACACGCAATGCTGGCAGCAGGCGCAGCAGTACATCCTGGACAACATCCAGAAATGCGTCGCCATCGCTAACGAGCGCTTCGCGAACCGCAAGGCCAACCAGGACGAATGGGAAGAAAGGCCCGCCCGCAAGGCCAAGCAGAAATTCCGCGTGACCGTCGAGGAACTTGGCAACTACCCGACCGACGACACGCCCGTTCCCGTAAGCGAAATCGCACGCCGCCTGAACGCGCTCGTCCCGGACAACATGGAACGCATTTACTACAAGGTCATCCGCGACTGGTACGTGGCCGGAGGCTACCTTGAACTCAAGACGTCCCCCGAAGGCCGCGTCGCCTACCTGCCCACCGAAAAGGGTTCGCTTGCGGGCCTCATGGTGGAATCGCGCACCGGCAAGGACGGCGAACTCTACGACGTAGTGATGTACGACATCAAGGCCCAGCAGCTTTACCTCGACCACCTCGCCAAGCAGGACGCACCGAGCGAAAGCGAACAGGCGTAGCGACGCGCAACGGCGAAAAGCCTTTCCTGCGTCAAAGGACATTTGCATATACAAAAAAGTTGCCGTTTCCTGCGGCAACTTTTCGCTTTTCGAACTTGGAATAAATCCTGGATTCGACTCTACGAAGCCTTCTTGCGGCTCTTGCGGGAAGAAGCCTCGCCTGCATCGCCAGAATTGGCTTCAAGCGCGACAGTCTTTCCGGCAGATTTCTTTTCGGGAGCCTTGAGACCGTTCTTCACGATTTCGGCGGTCACCACGAACTCCTTCTTGCCAGAGCCTGGCATCTCGAACATCGCACGCTGCAAGGTCTTTTCCATCACGGAACGGAGCCCGCGGGCACCCGTCTTGCGGACCATCGTCTCGCGGACGATTTCCTTGAGGGCGTCATCTTCGAACTTGAGCTCGATCCCGTCCATTTCGAACAGGCTCTTGTACTGCTTCACGAGAGCGTTCTTCGGCTGGGTCAGGATGTTGAGGAGGGCTGCCTCGTCGAGTTCCTCGAGGGCGACAGCGACCGGCAAGCGACCCACGATTTCGGGAATCAGACCGAACTGGATCAGGTCATCGGGTTCGAGCATCTTGAAAAGTTCGCTGAGCGAATTTTCCTCGGCACTGCGGATGTCGGCACCGAAGCCCATTCCGCCGGTGTTCACGCGGCGGGAAATAATCTTGTCGAGCGTCTCGAAGGCGCCACCGCAAATGAACAGGATGTTCTTGGTGTTCACCTGCACGAGCGGCTGTTCCGGATGCTTACGGCCACCCTTCGGGGGAACGGCCGCGACGGTACCTTCCAGGAGCTTCAAAAGGCCCTGCTGCACGCCTTCGCCACTCACGTCGCGAGTAATGGAGGGGTTGGCAGTCTTACGGGCAATCTTGTCAATTTCATCAATGAAGATGATGCCGCGTTCGGCGCGGGCCACGTCATAGTCGGCAGCCTGCAACAGGCGAACGATGATGCTGTCCACGTCTTCGCCCACGTAGCCCGCCTCGGTAAGCACGGTCGCGTCGGCAATGGTAAAGGGAACGTCCAGGAAACGCGCCATCGTCTGCGCCAGAAGCGTCTTTCCCGAACCCGTCGGACCCACCAGCAGCAGGTTCGACTTCTCGACTTCCTGCGCGTCGGGGTGAGCTTGTTTGTAACGCAGACGCTTGTAGTGGTTGTACACCGCCACGGAAAGGGCGGTCTTCGCCTGGTCCTGGCCGATCACGTATTCGTCCAGGTGCGCCTTGATTTCGGTCGGGAGCGGAAGCGGTTTCGAAGACACCTCGGCAGCGGCAGATTCCTGCCTTGCACGGGCACGGTCTTCCTCGATAATGCGGTTACACATGGTAATGCAGTCGCTGCAGATCTGCACGCCTGCACCCGTAATCATCTTCTCGACGCGTTCGGCGGGCTTGCCGCAAAAGCTGCAAGTCACCGTCGGGTGGTTCTTCCCGCTACGATACATTAAATTCCCTCTTTACGCGGAACAAAGATTTCGTCGATGACACCGAAGGCCTTGGCTTCTTCGGGACCCATGTAGAAATCGCGGTCCGTCTTTTCGCGGACTTCGTCAATCGACTTGCCCGTGTGCTTCGCGACGATCTCGGTCAGGGTTTCCTTGGTACGCACGATTTCCTTCGCGGTAATCTGGATATCCGTAGACTGACCGGTAGCGGCACCGGACGGCTGGTGAAGCATGATGCGGGAATGCGGCAAGGCATAGCGCTTGCCCTTGGTTCCCGCGGCAAGGAGCACGGCGGCCATCGAGGCGCAACTGCCGATGCAGATGGTCGCGATATTCGGGCGCACGTGCTGCATGGTATCGTAAATGGCAAGCCCTGCCGACACGTAACCACCCGGGCTGTTGATATACAGCGTGATATCCTTTTCCGGGTTCTCGTATTCAAGGAAAATCAGCTGGGCCATGACGTTGTTCGCCACTTCGTCGTTGATCGGCGTGCCCAGGAAGATAATGCGTTCCTTGAGGAGGCGGGAGTAGATATCGTAGGCGCGTTCACCGCGTCCGGTGGTCTCTATGACGGTAGGGATGATCATTCAGTTTACCTCTTACTTGTTTTCTTCGGCGGCCGGGCGGATACCGACGATAAAGTCGGCAGCCATCTGGACGCGCAGTTCGTCACGCAGCTGGTTGATGCGGCCGGACTGGCGGAAGTGGCCCTTCAGTGTTTCGAAATCCACATGGTAGGCCTTTGCCATTTCCTGCAGGCGAGCGTCAACGGCAGCCTGGTTCGGACGAATCTTTTCCTTTGTTGCAATAAAGTCGAGAATGCGATGCTTCTTGATTTCGCGGATCGCTTCCGGAGTGAGGCCGTTCAGCTGTTCTTCGGTCGGTTCCACCACGTCCTGTTCGCTCTGGGCGTTGCGGTTCAGCGTCCACTTGATGAGGTCGTACACGCGGGACTTCGGCACTTCGAACGGGTTGGCTTCGATAATCTTGTCGAGAGCTTCGTTGATGGCCTTGTTCTTCGCGGCGTCCTGCTTCTGGTTAGCGAGACCTTCGGCGAGGTTCTGCTTGAGTTCCTCGACGTCCTTCACGCCAATCTGCTTGCAGAATTCTTCGTCCATGGTCGGCGGAACGATTTCGCGCACGTCGGTCACTTCCACCTTGAACTGGGCGGTCTTGCCGCGGTAGCGTTCGTCCTTGTGGTCATCCGGGTACTTGAAGTTGATTTCCTTGGTTTCGCCGGCGTTTGCACCGGTGAGGCCTTCGTCGAATCCCGGAGAAGCGGACTGGCCGAGGAGGCTACGGAATTCCTTGTTTTCCGGGAGTTCCTGCTTTTCGCCGTCGATCACCACTTCGAGATAGTTACCCACGACCACGTCGCCCTTCTTGGCGGCACGGTCCACATGTTCGTCCTTGCTCCACATCTGCATCAGACGGTCGTATTCGGCCTGGACTTCTTCTTCGTGCACAGCCGTATCGGGAACGGTGATGCCCGTGTCGGCATAGCCCTTGATGTCGATTTCCGGATCCATTTCGACTTCGACCTTAAGTGCGATGTCGTTTTCCTTGTCGTCCTTGAAATCCACGACCTTCATCTGGCCCACCGGAATGATGTTGGCGTTCTTGAGCGCTTCCTGAACGAGCTTGTTCACGACTTCGTCCACGGCTTCCTGACGGATAGCGCCGCCAAACTGCTTGAGGACCATAGCCTTCGGCACCATGCCCTGACGGAAACCCTTCATGGTGACCTGCTTCTTGTACTGGTTCAGCTTCTTTTCGAAGGGGGCAGTGAGGTCCGCCTGCGGGATGGTGATTTCGAGGGTGCGCACAGTTGCGCTTGTTTCTTTGATTTCTACGCTCATGATGAACTCCGAGAGTCGGTTGAAAAGAGTAATGAAAAACATGCGAGAGGAGGGAGTCGAACCCTCACACCGAAGTGCCAGATCCTAAGTCTGGTGCGTCTGCCAATTCCGCCACTCTCGCGATTTTGCACCCAAAGATACAAAATCTCGAAGACATGCAAAGCGGAAACATCTATTTTATGGCACGTTGCAAGCGTTTAGGAACATTAAAATCGGCGTTTTCATTTCTCTGGTCAACATCCTCATCCAGGGGGTGTCCGTCCTTGTACAGAATATTATCGCCAATAATCTCGGAATTGTCAAATTCGGATCGTTCGGAATTTTACAGAGCGACTACACCATCTTCTGCGCCCTCGCCGATTTCGGCATGGCGACGCTGATTCTCGCCTTTTTCGGGAAACGCGCCACCCAGGGGAATCTCTTCAGGAACGTCCTGCAGCTCAGACTCTCCATGACCGCCTTTGCCGCACTGGCGATGGCAGTTTTCGCATGTACCGTCCGCAGGAACAGCGACATCTTCGAAGGGGAGCTGATCCTTGCGCTCGGGCTCCTTTTCCAGCACGCCTTCTTTGACTGGTTCTTCATCTGCGGCCACTTCTGGAAAAAGCTCCTGCTCTCGAAAATACTCCACACGGTTTCGTACTGCACCGTCATGGGAATCGCCCTGTGCGTCTTCAAGTTCGACACGATTCCCTCCATCGCATGCGCCATGATCGTCGCGGCACTCCCCGCGTTCGGTTTCGGTGTCGGCCAGGCGTTCACCCTGAAGGTCCTTCAGGTCGGCATACACACCTTCCGCTTCTTCAGGCTCATGTTCAAGGCGGCCTGTCCCTATGCGCTGTCGAGCCTCGCAAGCTTCGCCTACCTGCCCGTGGGCCTCTACACGGTCGCCCACTTCGCCTCCCCCGAATTCCTGGGTGCCTACAACTTCTCGCACAAGCTGGTCATCCTCGCCTCGGGACTCATGGTACACTTCATCTCGTCGAGCCTGATTACGCTGCACCAGACCGACAGCCGGATACTCCACCTGCGCGACCAGGCCACCTTCACGCTGTTTATCGTCATGGTGACGACCCCCTTCTGGCTTTTCCCGCAGTACACACTCCGCCTTGTCTTCTTTGCAGCCCCCTGGACCCCCGACGTGCTCGAGACAAGCTGCCACTGCCTGCGAATCCTCGCCTGCTCGCTCATACTGCAGGCCACCCGCATGGGCATGATCTCGACACTTCTTAAGGAAAAACGCACCTGGCTCTACGGCGCCATGATTACTGCAGGCGGGCTCCTGAACATCGCCGTCTGCATTGTCGGTGCACCCCGACTCCCGTCCGCCTATCTCCCGGTGCTAACGCTCACTGGCGACCTGTTGCTCAGCCTGCAACTCGTCGCTTACTTTGTCCACAACAGACGCATCCGCTGGTAATCTCTTTTTCGGCAACTTCCAGGCGCAGGCCGTCGTCACAGCAAACACGAGCATTCCCCAGATACAGTAGATGCCCTGCTTGTAGCCCGACGTAAAGAACCACCAGCCGACAAAGTAGATGAAGAACGAATAGAGCGCCACCTGCCTCGGCGAATACGGACCGCACAGCTTGAGGTACAAAAGGGTAAGCCCCATGCCGCACAGCAGCGGGAAAAAGAACACGCCGAACATGAAGAAGTCCTTGTAGACATCCCAGAGGTAGTTCACCGTATTGAACCCGTAGACCTTCTGTACGCGCTCGTTGAACGCATCGTCCCAGCGGAAACTCTGCCTGAAGCTGCCGCTCACGCGGGCGTACTCGAAAATTCCATGGAAAAAGTCAATGCCGTAGGTGTGCGGATGGATCTCCCTGTCGGGCGGGGAATTGACCGCATAATCCAGGTTCCAGTAATTGTTCGCCACGTACATGTAAGGGAGCTTCATCACCACGTCCATGGCCTTGCCCTGGACATCGCTGCCGCCATACTGCGCACGCACGCTACTGATACCCACGAAGGCCGCGATAGCAAGGACGAGAAAGACGCTGATCACCACCGGCGAAATGCGCTTGTACAAGAAGTTCATCAGGATAATCAGGAAGCCCACATTGAAGAAGAGGGCAGTCCTGTTCGGATAGGCGCAAAAGTTGAGCGCAATCGTGAAGAGCACCATGAACTTCGAGATAATGCGCACAATCCTGTCGTCATTGAACTTCTTGAAGGCGGCGACCCCGAAAAGCAGCACCGACAGGGGGCCGCTACTGACCAGCAGGGCGTAGTAGCCGTAATTGATATCCTTCGACATCCACTTGGCCGGATCGGGCGTAAAGACAAGCAGGTTCCCGGCCATCTGCACCACGCCGAAAACGCCAATGGCAAAAGCGAAAAAGGCCAGAAACGAGAACACCAGATGCAGCCGCCAGTTGTAGTTCCTCGGCGGCGTAGGCTGGGCGATATCGCAGGGAATCCGTTTCGACTTGGCGAACAGCTTCACCAGGAAACTTCCCGTACAGAACGAGAGCATCCCAAGAATCCAGATCATCCAGGTCTTGGGCTTGAAATCCGTCATCGCCACGTCGAGACGCAGGTACGAAATTCCGAGAGTGATACTCTGCGAAAAGACATAGACGGTAATGGGGCTAAAGAAATCCTTCTTGAACCAGATCGCCTGCACCAGACAAAAAAGGGACAGTGCAAAGGCGAATACCGACTCCGGATATTCCATTACCCAGGAGAACATCAACTATCCCTTGGACTTCCTGCGGAAAAATCCCTTGAAGGCAATCCATTCGCGGGCGACATCGGAACCCTTGCGTTCCTCCTCCTCAAAGTAGACGAGCAGGCTGCAAATGATCGTGCCCAGAAGCACGGCGACGGCAAAGGTGAAGACGAGCGTTACGCCACGGAGCGGGTAAATCTTCTTGTCGTTTTCCCAGGGAGCCTCCAGAATGTGGAGGTTCGTCAGCATCTTCGCCTCTTCAAGCTTCATCTGCTCGCTCTGCTGGCGGAGCAGCTTGTACATCGCCTCCTGCACACGAATCTCGTTTTCGCGGCGCATGTATTCGAGGCCAAGTCCCGGGGACTTCTTGAGGGCGACCATGCCCACGTTGCGGTTCTTGCCGTTCAGGGCGCCATGCAGGGCCGTATTCACGCTGCTGTAGCGCTTGCTGAGTTCGTCGTAACGCTTGCTGCCCGTGCCGCGGTCCGCCTTCTCGAAGGCAAGCTCCATCGCCACCTCCTCGCGCTTCGCCTGCAGCGAACTCATGTACTTAAGAGTCGACTCGAGCTGAATCTCGGGATCGTAGAAATCGTTATCCACCTGGAACTTCACGAAATCTTCCAGGAGCGAATCCAGCGCGTGTTCGCAGCTGTCGAGCCTCGACTGGAAATATTCCCTGGACTGCTTCGCCTGCGCCGTCTTGAACGCGTTGAACGCGGAGTCCGCCTTCTCTAGCATGAACGAGACCATCCTTGCGGCAAGCTTGTAGTCCTCGTCCTCCATCGAAACTGCGAACATATCGTCCTTGTTCATCTCCACGCCGAAGTGCTTGCGGAACTTCTTAAGAAGGTCGGCATGGAACTTTCCGTCGAACTCGTAATGCTCCGCCAGGTTGAATTCGCGGATGACCTGGTCATGGAGTTCCCAGGAATTGAAAATCGTGGAAACCGCGTTGGCGTCCTCGTCGCTCGAGGTCAACCCGAGCAGGGAACTCATCCCGGACATCCCGCCCATCATGGAACTGAGGCCGCTCAGCGATGCCTGCGAGGCGGGCGGAGGCGTCACGACAGCGGTCGCCGCATACATGGGCTTGATCACCCACATGACCGCCACAAACACGGCAAGCGTAGGCAACAGGACAATGGCCGAAAACAGCTTGAAGTGCTTCAGGTCGCTGTTGATCGCCTTCAGGAGGATTTCGATCAAGCCGATGGAGGATTGTCTTTCCATAAAACGCTATCTGTTGTAGTTGACATAAATGATGAACGCCGAGGAGACCACCGTCAAGAGCGAAGCCAGGAACAAGGTGAAGTCCTTGAAGGATTCGTAATGGCTCTTGGGAATCTCGATATAGTCGCCCGGCATGATCTGGTCCTCGGTCACGCTCAGCTTCAGCGCCTCGGGGTTCTTGCCGCGCCAGACCCTGATCTGGTTCCAGGTACCCGAAATCGTGTTGATACCCGATGCGGCCACGTAGTCAATCGCATGCCACGAGGGGTCGTACGGATGACGCCCGATATAGTTGACGGCACCGCCCACGTACACGAGCATGTCCTGCACCGTGAACTCGACTTCGGTATTGGGAGCAACCTTGGTCTGCTTCATCTCGGCAATCGTGATCCAGCGGGGAGCCTGCCCCGGTTCGCGGACACACACGGCCTTGTAGCCATAGTTCTGCATACGGGCACCGCCCGCGAGGTCAAAGTATTCCTGAAGGGTGCGGCCTTCCTGGTAGGCGACGCTCGTCCTGAAGCCAGGGAAAATCAGCGAGACGTTGTCGCTAATTTCCACGAACGGAACGAAGACCTTGTCACCCTGCTTGAGCATGATGTCGTCCTCGAAGTTACCCTTCATGTACATGGCGCTGTAGTCGATATGCAGGGTATCCTTGTCGCGGATGACCATAATATTTTCCTTGTTGGCCGTCGGAAGGAGCCCGCCCACCTGGCGCAAGAAATAGCTCAGGCGCGTCTGCGGTTCCACCAGCTGCTGGCCCACCATACTGATGGCGCCCATCGCGTTCACCTTGAACTTCTTGAGAGCCGCCAGCTGCACAAAGCACTGGTCGCGCTTGTAGCGCTTGGCCGCAAGATCCAGGATCAGCTCGCGCGCCTCGGCAAGAGTCTTCCCGCCCACCACGACTGCGCCGCATTCCTCGATAGCGACGGAGCCATCGGGATACACCTGCAGCGACAGGTAGTTATCCTCGAGCATCAAGTCCAGGAAATCACCTGGTCCGAGAATGTAGGTGGAGTCCACGGGAACTTCCGAAAAGGACGGCTGCAGGGCCGCGCTGCTACGCGACGAGATACCGCCCTTCTTCGCGGAAAAAGCACCCGACGACTGGAACAGATCATCGTCCGCAAAAACCGATACGCACAACAGGGCAACAAATAAAATAAAACTTCGCATGTTTCTATAAAATACAAAATTAGCGGGGCAATAAAAAAACAGGCCGACGTAAGTCGCGCCTGTTTTTCAATCTTTTTGCAAAGATCAATTATGCCTTGCTTTCGCCTTCGACCATGCTCACAGCTTCGGACTTGGCAGGTTCGGCAGCCTTCTTGGTCTTCACGACGATTTCGTCTTCGACGAGACCGACGAGAGCCATTTCGGAAGCGTCACCAGCGCGGTTCGGGCCGAGCTTGATGATGCGGGTGTAGCCGCCATTACGGGAAGCGTAGCGCGGACCGATCGTTGCGAACAGGTCCTGAACGGCCTTCGGGCTCATCACGAAGCGGGAAGCTTCACGACGTGCAGAGAGGTCACCCTTCTTTGCATAAGTGATCATGCGATCCACGCAGCTGCGGACGAGCTTAGCCTTGTGGAGAGTAGTGCGCACGTAGCGGTTGCTCTGCTCGGCTTCCATGCCCTTCTCAAGAATAGAAGTGGTAAGAGCGCGGAGGATGGCACGCTTGTGCTGGGCATTCACGCCCAATTTCTTGTTTTTTACACCGTGTCTCATGTTTAATCCTTCAAGTAGTCATCGACGTCCATGCCAAAGGAAAGGCCCATGGAGGTCAACACCTCGTTAAGTTCCACCAAGGACTTCCGACCGAAGTTCTTGTATTTAAGCATATCGTTTTCCTTGTTGCGCACAAGTTCGCCAATCGTATGGATGTTAGCCATACGGAGGCAGTTGCTGGAGCGAACGGAGAGTTCCAGGTCGTCCACGCGGGTGCGCAGGAGCTGGGCGATACGCTGACGTTCTTCATCCATTTCAAGTTCTTCGGGGCTTTCGAGATCGCCTTCGAAGTTGATGAAGATTTCCAAGTGGTCCATGAGGAGCTTTGCAGCGTATGCAAGAGCATCTTCAGGATCGATGGAACCATCAGTCGTAATTTCCAGTTCCAGACGGTTGTAGTCCGTCTTCTGGCCAACGCGGGTATCGCTGATGTGCATCGCGACTTTCTGCACCGGGTTGAAGTTGGCGTCCATGGCGATCACGCCGATCGGAGCGTCCTTGTCCTTCAATTCGTCGGCAGTGACGTAGCCGCGACCGCTGGAAATCTTCACTTCCAGGGAGAGCGATGCGTTACCGTTCAAAGTAGCGATATGGACGTCCGGAGTCAAGATGGCGACATTCGGATTGTCCATGAAGTCCTTGGCCGTGACTTCGCCTTCGCCGGACATGTCCAGGCGGAGGGTTTCATCGTGGTCGGACAGGAGCTTCACGCGGATGCTCTTGAGATTCAGGATGATGTCGGTGACATCTTCCTTCACACCCGGAATCGTCGAAAATTCCTTATCGACGCCTTCAATTTTCACGGAGACAATAGCCGCACCCTGCAGAGAGGAAAGGAGCGAGCGACGGAGGGCGTTACCGAGGGTAATACCCCAGCCACGTTCCAAAGCCTCTACGACAAACTTGGCGTAGCGACCGTCTTCGCCGGTTTCCACTTTCTGGAAGCTGCGCGGCATCTGAAGTGATTTCCACATCATTGGCGATACCTCTTTTAATTAGACTCTTCTCTTCTTTTTAGGACGGCAACCATTGTGCGGAACGCCCGTCACGTCTCGAATAGAGAGAACTTCGAGGCCCGCATTCTTGATAGCACGGACAGCGGATTCACGACCGCCACCTGCGCCCTTGACGCGGACATCTACCTTGCGCATACCGAGGTCGAAAGCCTTGTGGGCGGCGACTTCAGCGGCGAGCTGGGCAGCGAACGGAGTGCTCTTGCGAGAGCCCTTGAAACCGGAGTTACCCGGAGAGCCCCAAGCGACCACGTTGCCGCGAGCATCGGTGATAGAAACGATTGTATTGTTGAAGGAAGCGAACACGCAGGCGATGCCCTGGATGTCAATACGCTTCTTGCCCTTCTTGACCTTTTCTTCTGTAGCAGCAGCGACCGGAGCTTCGGCAGCGGCAGCAGTTTCCTTAATTTCTTCTTCAGCCACGATGAATCTCCTTACTTCTTCTTGTTAGCCACAGTCTTCTTGGGGCCCTTACGAGTGCGGGCATTGGTACGGGAGCGCTGACCGCGGACCGGAAGGCCCTTGCGGTGGCGGATGCCGCGATAGCAGCCAATATCCTGCAGACGCTTAATGTTCAAGGTAATTTCTGCGCGGAGCTGACCTTCCACGGAGTATTCGTCTTCGAGGAGATGGCGAATCTTACCTTGTTCTTCTTCAGTCAGGTCGTCACACTTCTTGTTCTTGTCGATGCCCAGCTGAGCACAGACCTTGTTAGCGGTGAACAGACCGACACCATAGATTGCCGTCAGACCGTACTCGACGGTCTTGTTTTTCGGTAAATCGACACCAGCGATACGTGCCATACGATCTCCTTATCCCTGCTTCTGCTTGTGACGGGGGTTCTTCGAACAGATGATGCGCAATACACCCTTGCGGCGGATGATCTTGCAGTTTTCACATCTGGGTTTGATGGAGGCTTTGATTTTCATAGGTTTGACCTTTCTTTGAAAATACCTATTACTTGTAACGGTATGTGATTCGCCCACGATTGAGATCGTAGGGGGAAATCTCTACCAACACTTTGTCGTCCGGCAAAATTCGAATGAAATGCCGACGCATTTTTCCAGAAACATGAGCGAGAATCTCGTGACCATTTCCAAGCTGGACACGGAAGAAGGCGTTGGGAAGAGCTTCCAACACAACACCTTCAACTTGTATTCCTTCTTCTTTAGCCACTAAGACGCCATCCTGCCGCGAATGCGGCCATGCTTGAGGAAACCTTCATAATTCTTGGTATGCAACTGGGCTTCGAGTTGACGGAGCGTATCCAGCGCCACACCGACCACGATAAGTACCGAGGTGCCCCCAATATAGAAACTCATATTGAGTGCGTCTTTGAGATGGAGCGGACCAACACTGATTAAAGCGAGGAAAAGCGATCCAGGCAAAGAAATTCTCGTGAGAACGTGGTCTATGTACCTTGCAGTTTCGTTACCCGGACGGATTCCCGGTATAAATCCACCACTTCTCTTGAGGTTTTCGGCAATGTCGTTAGGGTTGTACTGGATTGCCGTGTAGAAGTAGGTGAAGAATATAATCAGGAGAGCGAAGATCACACTGTAGGTAATGTGACCCGGGATGAACGCAGCCGCAAAGGACTGCATCGCGGAAACGTTCGGGAACCAGGAAGCGATCATGGCCGGAATGAACATGATGCAGCTTGCGAAGATCACGGGAATCACGCCAGCGGTATTCACCTTGAATGGCAGATAGCTGGACTGACCGCCCACGACCTTGGAACCGACCGTCCTGCGAGGACTTTGGAGTGGAATGCGACGGTTCGCTTGCTCGACGAATACGATAAAGCCGATAATCAGGATCACGACAGCGAGAATGAAGATCTCGATGGCGAGAGGCTGGATATCTTCCTTAAACATTTCGAATTCGGCAAGGGCAGCCCGCGGAAGGCCGCCGACGATACCGGCGAAGATGATAAGAGAAATACCGTTACCCACACCGTGCGAGGTAATCTGCTCGCCAAGGTACATCACGAAGATCGTACCAGCGGTGAAGGTCAGGGTAGCTAGTAAGCGGAAACCGATGTTCCCGGCACCAGAGGAGAAGTCATCAGCCAAGACAGACACTCCGGCACCGGTAGCGGTTGTCACCTTAAGGGACGAAAGCCACACAGAAATGCCCCATCCCTGCAAGGCAGCGAGAGCCACCGTAAAGTAACGGGTATATTGGTTCAGCCTAGCGCGCCCTTCCTGACCTTCCTTCTGAAGCATCTGGATGGCGGGAATCACGGAGCCCATCAACTGGATGATGATGCTCGCGCTGATGTACGGCATGATACCCAGGGCAAAGATGGTAGCCTTAGCAAAGGCACCGCCCGTGAAGGAGTCATACAGGCCGAACAAATTATTCGAGTTACGGAAGAACTCCGCCAAGACGGCAGAATTCACTCCGGGGATTGTGATGTGTGCACCAAGGCGATAGATGATCAGAACACCGAGCGTAAAAAGGAGCTTCTTACGCAGGTCTTCGATCTTGAACGCATTGGCGAACGCATCAAGGGCTTTCTTGAGAGCTTCCATTAGACGATCTCGACTTTGCCGCCAGCAGCTTCGATCATGGCCTTGGCCTTTTCGCTGATGGCGTTAACCTTTACATTGATTGCCTTGTCGATGGTACCAAAAGCGAGGACCTTGACCGGCAGTTCGATGTTCTTGATGAAACCCTGGTCAAACAGAGCCTGGGCGTCGAAGTCCGTCACGCTGCAAGAAGCGAGCTTCTTGAGGTTAACGATCTGGAATTCAACACCGGCATGCTTGAAGCCACGCTTCGGGATGCGACGGTGGATCGGCATCTGGCCGCCTTCGAAAGCGACGCGACCGGCCTGAGCACTCTTACGAGCGCCGGCACCCTTCTGACCACGGCCAGCGGTGGTGCCCCAACCGGAACCCGGACCGCGACCAATGCGCTTGCGGCTCTTGCCCTTGGCAGCCTTGCCAGGATTGAGAGTATTGAGTTCCATCTTAGATCTCCTCGACCTTCACCATGTCAGCCACGGCATTGATCATGCCCTGGATGCTGGGGGTCAAAACGTGTTCAACAGACTGTCCGATCTTACGGAGGCCGAGAGCAGCCACGTTAGCGCGGTGCATCGGGAGACGGCGGACAGTACCCTTAATCAAAGTAATACGAACTTTCTTCATCGTGTATTACTCCTTAGGCATTGGCACCGCGGAGAGCGGCGCAGTCCTGTTTGTTCTTCTGAGCCAAGAGACCTTCGAGGCAGGCGCTCACGACAGTGCTCGGGTTGGAAGAACCGTGAATCTTGGTGAGGATGTTGCGCACACCGGCCAGTTCGAGAACGGCACGGGCAGCGGCACCGGCGATAACACCAGTACCCGGAGCAGCCGGCATCAAGAGGATGCGGGTTGCGCCGCTCTTGACTTCGATGTCGTGGGGAATGGTGCCGTCGAGGAGCTGCACTTCAACGATGTTGCGCTGGGCGGCTTCGGTGCCCTTGCGGATGGCTTCGGAAACTTCCTTAGCCTTGCCGAGACCGACACCGACCTTGCCGTTCTTGTTGCCAACGACAACGAGAGCGGAGAAGGACATGCGGCGACCGCCCTTGACGGTTTTCGCGCAACGGTTGATGTGTACAACCTTGTCTTCAAATTCAGAAACTTGAGCTTCGCGTTCCAAAGTGTACCTCACTAGAATTTGAGTCCGCCTTCACGAGCTCCCTCAGCGAGAGCCTGAACGCGACCGTGATAGATGTAACCGCCGCGGTCAAAGACCACGGATTCAATGCCCTTGGACTTAGCGACTTCAGCAATCTGGAGACCGAGCTGCTTGCTCTGTTCCGACTTCGTCATTTCACCGAACTTAGCCTGGAATTCCTTGGCGGTGGTGGTGAGCTGGACGAGAGACTTGTTGTTTTCGTCGTCGATAATCTGGGCTACCATGTGGGACAAGGAACGGCGAACAGCCAAACGAGGGCATTCTGCAGTTCCGACAACAGACTTGCGCACACGTTCGTGGCGTGCGATTCTGGACTGGATTCTTTTCTTAGCAATTGCAGTCATAGTTTACCCTTATTTACCTGTCTTCTTACCTTGCTTGCGACGGACAATTTCGCCTTCGTACTTGATGCCCTTGCCCTTATACGGTTCAGGCTTGCGGTACTTGCGGATTTCTGCTGCAGCTTGGCCGACCTTCTGCTTGTCGATGCCCTTGATGGAAATCTTCAGCGGGTCGAGAGCCTTGAGTTCGACACCTTCGGGAGCCTTGAAGATGACCGGGTGAGAGAAGCCGAGAACCAGGTTGAGGTCCTTGCCCTTCTGTTCAACACGGTAGCCAACGCCCACGATTTCGAGCGTCTTCTGGAAACCCTTGGTCACGCCTTCGACCATGTTGGCGACGAGAGCGCGGGTGGTGCCGTGGATGGCACGGGTGAACTTCTGATCGTCAGGACGGGAGAAGGAAAGCTGGTTGCCTTCGAGCTTGATTGCAATCAGTTCATGAACGTCGGTCTCGAGCTTGCCGAGAGGACCTTCGACCTTGATGTTCTGACCATTGACGGCGACTTTCACGCCGGCCGGGATATTGATAATAGCTTTACCGATACGGGACATCTTTACCATACCTTTGCGATGACTTCACCACCCACGTTTTCCTTGCGGGCTTCGTGGTCGGTCATCACGCCTTTAGATGTGGAGATGATAGCATAGCCAAGGCCGTTACGGACGCGCGGAAGCTTGGCGGCGTCAACGTAGTGACGCAGACCAGGCGACGAAATGCGCTGGATGCCCTGGATTGCGGATTCGCCCTTCGTGTAACGGAGGAGGACCTTGAGAACGCCCTGCTTACCGTCATCGACGACGACGAACTTTTTAATGAAACCTTTTTCCTGCAACACGCGAGCGATTTCACGCTTCAAGTTGCTGGCAGGAATGTCCACCACGGGGAGCTTTGCCGAAGCGGCATTGCGGATACGGGTGAGCATATCGGCGATAGGATCTGTCATTGCCATGAGTATACTCTCCTTACCAAGACGACTTTGTGATACCGGGGATTTCGCCGGCGAGTGCCATTTCGCGGAAGCAAATACGGCAAAGGCCAAAGCGGCGCATAAAGGCGTGCGGCCTACCGCAACGCTTGCA